>Ga0181535_10000067_pt1 | contig 148458 bp, 125 predicted proteins | sample PEATcosm2014_Bin_44_FD_119774 | JGI IMG/M metagenome (GOLD analysis project Ga0181535, IMG submission 119774) | Peatland microbial communities from MTU Mesocosm Facility, Houghton, MI, USA - PEATcosm2014_Bin17_30_metaG | ecosystem: Environmental > Terrestrial > Soil > Wetlands > Peat | place... | reverse complement strand
GCATTTTCAGCTCAAGTGTTTACAACTGAACCCGTACGTTGTGCTTTCCCACCCATTCCGCAAAATACGCGGAATGGATGGGGCACCCAAAGTTTTGTATGCACCAGAGCTGAAAACGCTCTAATTAACCGGCTCGACCCGGTCTCCGCGCTTACGCGGTGACCAGAATCGGTTCGGCGGCAAAAACCGGCTCGGCGGCCGAATCCGGCTCGGCAACCCGGCTTTCGCTCAGGCTCAGCAGCGACGCAACCACGTCCGCGGCGCTGTAGGACGATTGCCCCGGCGCCAGGAATTGCGCCACCGTATTCAGGTCGTCGCCCACGGTCACTAGGGCCGGCTCGGCCGGCTCCGCCTTGCGAATCTGCGCATAGCCGACGTTGGACATCAGCGCATTGCACAGGCACTTTCTTCCCACCGTTTCCTCGACCTTGCCGCCCTTGGAGAGGTAGTTGGCCACCGGCTCGGCCGCGCAGCGATAGCCGATTTTGCCGTCGGGCGCGGCGTACGGCTCCCTGAGATAGCCCAGATCGCAAACCCGCGTCCGCTTCGCAGCCACCTCCGGATCGGAATACGAGCCTTGCAACTGCGCTACTTTGAACGGGAAACCCGTCGGCGAGGCCAGCGGATCGGTAAACACGTCGCCCGTTCCGGCCACCGCCTGGGCCAACAGCGTGTTTTTCAGATCGGCGCGCAGGCCAGACTCCTGAGTGAACGCGAAGGCCGTGCCAACCTGCACACCCGCCGCGCCCTGGTCGAGCGCCTCGCGCACCTTTTCCGCGTTTCCATAGCCTCCGGCCAGCCAGAAGGGAACGCCCATCGCCCGCATATCCGGGATGTTCACCCGGTCCCGCTCGCCATAGATGGGTTCTCCGGCTTCGTTGAGCTGGAGCTTGCCGCGCGGCGGCGCGTTGTGCCCGCCGGCGATCGGAGTCTCGATCACGAATCCGTCCACGCGTCCGCTGGCCCGCCGCAGCATGGTCGTGGCCAGCGTGTTGGAAGAAACAATGGCCAGGAACCTCGGACGCTGCAGCAGCGGAAGCGGACCCTCCGCATAATCGGCCGGATCGAATTGCATGGCCGTATCCTGCCCCTGCGCCGCGCCGGTCACGCTCAGCTTGTACTCCGCCGGGCGCTGCATGGCCAAAGCGTCGAGCACGCCGGGAATGTGCAGTGGAATGCCCGCGCCCATCAGCACATAGCCCACGCCGGCCAGCATCGCGCCGTAGATCGACGAGAGGTGAGGCATCTGCACCTTCTCAAGAAAGTTGATGCCCACCGGGTTCTTGTGGCCTTCCCTGGCCAGAAAAACCTCGACAAAGTTGCTCACCATGCACAGCTCGACGAGCTTGCGCGGCTCCAGCCGCTGGTGCATGGGGATCGTCGGGTACGCCGTCTCGGGACCCTTGCCGCCGGGGACGAAGTACTCCTGCCAGATGCGCCGGGCCATCTCGGGAAAGGGAAACGCCTCGAGTCCGCGGCGCAGATTTCCGCCCTCGTCGCCGTCGGCGAGACGGCGCACAAAAAGAGAGTCGAGCGCCGTGCCGGAAACCACGCCGAGCTGGCCGAGTTTTGAGACAGCATTGGCCAGGCGCCAGTTCGAGACGCCCACACCCATGCCGCCCTGAATGATCTTGGGAAACTGCATCATACCTGATTCTTTCACAAATCCGGATATTTCCGGCCATTTTCTTCCAGATTAACCACATCGCCGGAATTTAGTTGAGTCCTTCTGCACACAAGAGGCCTGTTGGGCGCTTTTCCAAAGGTCTTACCGCTCCGCCAGGTCAGAGCTTTTCGCGCAGGAAGGCGATCACATGGTCGGCCTGCACCTCGCCCACCATGCGGCCCTGGGCGTCCACCACCGGCAGCGCGTGCAGATTGTATTTATCGAACAATTCGGCCAAATCGTTCTGGTGCAGGTCGGCCGGGCAGGAGAGCACGCGCGGTTCGGCCAGCACCGCCAGCCGCGTCTCCGGCTGCGCCATCACCAGCCGCGCCAGCGAAATAGCGCCGCGCAGCACCTGCTTTTCGTCCAACAGATAGATCGCGGTCACGCTCTCCGGGTCGCCGTCGAAGCCGCACAGCGCCTGCACCGCCTGGGCCACGGTCGCCTCCGTTCCCAGCGAGACGAAGTCGGTGGTCATGCAGCCGGCGGCCGAATCCTCGTCGAACTCGAGGAGTTCTTCCACTTCCTGCCGCTCTTCCGGCTCCATCTCCTCGAGAATGGCGCCCGACTGCTCCTCCGGCAGCTCGGCCAGCAGGTCGGCGGCCGCGCCGGGGTCCATCTCCTCGACGATATCGGCGATCTTCTCTTCGTCCAGCTTTTCCAGCAGGGCCTTTTGCAGCTTGGGCTCGACTTCTTCCAGCGTTTCGGCGGCCACCTCTTCGTCCAGCGAGGTAAACACGGCTTCGCGCTCGGCCGGGGCCAGGTCCTCGAGAATGTCGGCCAGGTCGGAGGGGTGCATCTCGGCCAGCCGTTCGTACTCGATGCGCAGCTTAACGCGCCGCGCCGGATCGACCTCGATCACGTCGACAAACTGCCAGGGAATTCCGTGCGCGCCGAGCTTGCGCGACAGCCTCTCCAGCGAAGCGCGCGGCAGCAGCCCCTTGAAGACCCTGCGGAAGGCTCCGCGCAGTCCCACCTCGACCTCGGCCACGCGCAGCAGGTGCGCCGCGCCCTTGCCCATCCACTCCAAGTCCACATCGTTCACACGGACCACCTTGCGGCCGTGGATATCGATGATCTGCCGGTCCACCAGGTCTTGCGCGAGATAGAGGTAGTTGCCCTCGTCCTTGAGCGGAACCAGCGCCCCGGAGGAGCGCAGTTCCAGCGTGCCGGCCGGCGTCTCCATCACGTCTTGCGAGGGCACGATGCACAGTCCGGCACGCGTCTTCAACACCAGCCCGGCCACCTTGCCCGCATCGGGGCCGGTAGCTACGGCAATGTCCTTCAGCCGCCCGCGCAGATGGCCCTGCGCATCGGTCACCGGAGTGCCGAGCAGCGCGGTCAGGCTCACGCGGGCTGTGGTGCGAGGGTGCATGAGGTGAGTGTATCCCGTTGCCCGCAGTTTACGCCCTTGCGGGAATCCGGTTGGATAACTGAACGACTCGCGGTAACTGGCCGGCGGAGGGAAGGGCGGGGATCTCTCGTTGGCTGGCGCAAAACAGAATCCGGGAACTGCTAGAGCCGGCCGTGCTTGACACACTTCCGCGCCAGCCATGAAACTGCCAGCAAGGTTGCTGAGGCGCGGAGGGGAGAAACTGCCCCGCTCCGCTCCGGAAGAGGCGGATACGAACCAGGTGAGCGCACCGGGGACAGGACGGCTGAGTTTCAAGCTGAATTCCACCATGGAAAGCGTGGGCCAGGTGGAGGCCGCCGCGGAAAAGCTGGCCTGCGAGGCGGGCCTGGATGAAGACGAGCGCTTCCGCATCGCCATGGCGGTGCGCGAGGCCGCCGTCAACGCCGTGCTGCACGGCAACGAGTACGACCCCGCCAAGCAGGTCGCCGTCAGTTTTGAAAACAACGGCCGGGATCTGGTCATCACCATCGCCGATCAGGGCAGGGGACTCGATCCGGAGACGCTGCCCGATCCCCTGGCCCCGGAGAATCTCCTGCGCGGAACCGGCCGCGGCATCTTCCTCATTCGCTCGTTCATGGATGAGGTACACTTTCGACAACTGCATCCCGGAACCGAGTTGACCCTGGTCAAACATCTGGCGCCGGTAGACGACAAACTCTAGGGCGCTCGCGCGGAAAACGCCGGCAGCGAAGGATGATCGATCCTTCTCTGCCGGAGATAAAGGCAGGTGGGAGATTCCCGCCATCGCCAACTGCGAAAGTGCTATAACGGTAGTACCAACAAGGAGGGATTCCCGTGGCACTTACTATTGCTTCCCGTGAAGTGGACGGCGTCACCGTTCTGGACCTAAGCGGGCGCATCACTTTGGGCGAGGGCAGCGTGCAGATACGCGATGCCATTCGCGACCTGATCGGCAAGGGACAGAAGAACATCCTGCTCAACCTGGGAGATGTGAACTACATCGATAGCTCCGGTCTGGGCGAGCTCGTGAGTGCCTATACCACGGCCAAGAACCAGAGCGCCGCACTCAAGCTGCTCAAGCTCACCAAGAAGGTTCACGACCTGCTGCAGCTCACCAAGCTCTACACCGTCTTCGACATCTACGACGACGAGGCCAGCGCCATCGCCTCCTTCAAGTAGCCCTCTCCGGTTTGCCCGGACCCCAACCCAAAAGGAAAAGGCCATCCCATGCCGCGGGATGGCCTTTTTGCGTCTCCTGTTCCGTCTTTTAGAACTTCACATTGGGCACGGTCCGCGCCTGCGGGCTGGCCGTGAAGAATGCGTCGTTCTGCTTGAATCCGGCGATGCCCGCCCAGATGTTGTTGGGGAACTGGAGCACGTAGGTGTTGTACTCCTGCAATGCGTCGTTGTAGCGCTTGCGCGCCACGCCGATGCGGTTCTCGGTTCCTGAGAGCTCATCCTGCAAGCGCAGGAACTGGTCGCTGGAACGCAGTTGCGGATAGTTCTCGGTGAGCAGCAGCAGCCGGCCGATGGCCCCGTCCAGTTGCCCGTTGGCCGCGATTTTGGCCTGCGGTCCCTGCGCATTCAACATGCCGGCCCGCGCGTTGGCGATATCGCCGAAGACGGTGCTTTCTTCCTTGGTAAAGCCCTTCACCGTCTCCACCAGGTTGGGAATCAGGTCGGCGCGCCGCTGCATCTGCACGTCCACCTCCGACCACGCGGCCTTCACCGCCTGGTCCTTGGCCACCATCTGGTTCCTGGCGCCCACGTAGCTGCCAAAGACCATCAAAACCGCCAGAACCAGCGCGCCCACAACGCCCAGCGCAATCCAAAGTCCACGACTCATAAAAGCTGTTCTCCTCCGGCCTCCACTCAAGGAAGCCCCGTTTGCAGATTTGAGAAACTACCAGTCGCCGCCGGCGCCGCCTCCGCCAAAACCGCCTCCGCCGAATCCGCCAAAGCCGCCCCCGCCGGAGTCTCCTCCGCCGAATCCGCCGCCTCCGCCGCCTCCGCCGAATCCGCCTCTGCCGCCAAAGCCTCCGCCAAAAAAGCTGGAGAAGAGGCCAAAACCGAGCAGAAACCGGAAGAGATGAAAACCGCCGAAGAACAGCAGCAGAACGATCAGCAGAATCAGCTTGCCCATCGCCGGGCCGTGGCGCGCGGGCCGGCTTGCCGCAACGGGCGCGTCGTCGTTCAGCGTCACCTTGGCGTCGGCGGCGATCGTCTGCGCGATTTCGCCCACGGCCAGGTTCACCGCGCCGTCGAAGTCGTTGGCCCGCAACTGCGGAACCATCTCGCGGCCGATGTCGCCCAATTTGCCGTCGGGGAGAATGCCTTCCAGGCCATAGCCCACGTCGATCCGGCGCTTGTGGTCGTCCACGGCCAGCAGCACCAGAACGCCGCGGTCCGAGCCCTTGCGGCCCATCTTCCACTTGTCTTCGAGCTGGTTGGCATAGTCGGCCGCGTCCGCCCCATCCAGGGTGTGAACGGTCACCACGGCGATCTGCGCATTGGCCTGGGAGTGGTCGAGCTGGCCGCAGATGCTGTCGAGCCGCGCAATGGCCTCGGGCGACAGCACATGCGCGTTGTCGCTCACATAATCGGTGGGTTTGGGCAGGTCGTCAACCCGCTCGGCCAGCGCGGCCGTGGCAAAAATGCCCACGAGCCCCGCCAGCAGCAGCCGGGAAACGGTCAAATGTGCGCGGCGCATGCCTTCCATCGCTCTTCATTGTACGCGGACGCCGCTCGGGAAGTTCCCCTGGCGTGAGACGATGCGGCCCTGTTGCTTCTTTGGACTCAGCCGGCCAGTTGCCCGCCGCGCCTCCTGCGAAGTCGCTTCGCCAACTTCCCGCCCCTGCCCATCCATACGGCCAAGACCCGCGATACACTTGAGGTTGACCTATGTTTGAAAACCTGACTGAAAAACTCCAGCGCGCCTTCAAGACCCTCCGCGGCCAGGGCACGCTCAGCGAAGAAAACATCGCCGAAGCCCTGCGCGAAATCCGCGTGGCCCTGCTCGAAGCCGACGTGAACCTCAACGTGGCCCGCGACCTGATCGAGCAGATCCGCGTCAAAGCCGTGGGCACCGAGGTGCTCACCGCGCTTTCGCCCTCCGAGCAGGTCATCAAGATCGTTCGCGACGAACTGGTTGCCCTGCTGGGCAAGGACACGGCGCGCTTCAAGTTTGCCTCGCAGCCGCCCACGGTGATTCTGATGGCCGGCCTGCAGGGCTCCGGCAAGACCACCACCGCCGGCAAGCTGGCGGCCTGGCTCAAGAAGGGCGGCCACCGGCCCATGCTGGTCTCGGTGGACGTCTACCGGCCGGCGGCCCGCGAGCAGCTCAAGGTGGTGGCCAAGCAGATCGAGGCCAAGCTCTACGAAGGCGACCAGAAGGGCGAACCCGCCGGTTCGGCGCTGGTCGAGCGGTTGGCCAAGGAAGCCCGCCGCGAGGCCGTCATCATGGGCTGCGACACGCTCATCGTCGATACCGCCGGCCGCCTGCACATCGACGAAGAACTGATGGGCGAGATGGAGCGGCTGAAGAAGCTGCTCAACCCGTCGGAGATTCTCTTCATCGCCGACGCCATGACCGGCCAGGACGCCGTCAACTCGGCCCGCGACTTCCACCTGCGCCTCGGCCTCACCGGCGTCGTGCTCACCAAGATGGACGGCGACGCGCGCGGCGGCGCTGCGCTCTCGATTCGCCACGTCACCGGCCAGCCCATCAAGTTCATCGGCGTGGGCGAAAAGCCGGAGGCCTTCGAGCCCTTCCATCCCGACCGCATCGTCGGCCGCATCCTGGGCATGGGCGACATGATGTCGCTGCTGGAAAAAGCCGAATCGACCATGGACCGCAAGAAGAGCGAGGAACTGGCCAAAAAGGCTCTGCTCGGCGACGGCTTCTCGCTCGAGGACTTCCGCGACCAGTTGCGCCAGATCAAGAAGATGGGCTCGATGGAGAGCATCTTGAAGATGCTGCCCTCGGTGGGCCCCTTCGCCGGCCTCCAGCAGGCATCCAAGCAGGTGGACGAAAAGCAGTTTGTGCGCCTGGAGGCCATCATCAACTCGATGACGCCCATCGAGCGCCGCAACCACGAAATCATCTCCGGCTCGCGCCGCAAGCGCATCGCGGCCGGCAGCGGGACGACGGTGCAGGACGTGAACCAGCTTCTCCGCCAATACGCCCAGATGGCCAAGATGTTCAAGCAGATGGGCAGCGGCGGCCTGGCCAAGAACATGATGCGCGGCGGCCTGGGGGCCATGGGCCTGGGCGGCAAACAGCGGTTTGGGCGGTAAGATTACGCAACACGACAAAATGTCCAACCGGCAACCGGGTGCCAGCATGACCCCCCTCCAGGACCAACTCGACGAGATCACCGCCAACACCCGCAACCTGGTGCAGGCGGAGCGGCTGGCGGTGGGCGAACGGGCGGCCGAGGAGTTATTCGCGACTGGCATCGAGGACGGCATCCTGCCCGTTGGCGCGCTGGCGTCGGAGTTCGCCCTGAACGACGCGACCGGCCGCCTGGTGCGCTCGGCTGACCTGCTGGCCCTCGGTCCCCTGGTCGTCAAATTCTTTCGCGGCCGCTGGTGCCCCTATTGCACCACCGAGCTGGAAGCCTGGCGCGACCTCTACGGGCAGATTCGCGAGCATGAAAGCCTGATGGTCGCCATCAGCCCGCAGACCGAGCGGCAAAGCGACTTCATGGCCGGCCAGCACGGCCTGCCGTTTCCCGTTCTCTCCGACCCCGGCTGCGCGCTGGCGGAGCAATTCGGGCTGGTGTACACCGTGCCCGAGTACCACCGCGCCTACTATCTCTCGGTCCTGGTCAACATTCCCTTCGTGAACGGCGAACCAAGCTGGCGCCTGCCTTTGCCGGCTACGTATGTGATCGGCCGCGACCGACGCGTCCTCTTTGCCGAGGCCCACGCCGACTTCCGCGTCCGCCCCGAGCCGCAGGAAGCTCTCGCCGCCGTGCTCGCCTCGCACAGCCGCTGAAGCGAAAAACCAACCGCAGGTCCTTCGACTGCGCCTCTGGCGATGAAGCTGCGAGAGGCTCCGCTCAGGATGACAGGTGTGGGTGTCAGGCAGGTCCCGAGGTCCACTCATCCAGCAGAGCCCGCACGCGCGCCAGGGTCACTCCGCGGAGGAGGAAGACTTTACTTCTGGATGACTCGCCAGAGAGGAGCTCGACGGCGTTTTTCGGCACGGCAAAGCTCTCGGCCAGGAAGGCGATGAGGGCTAGGTTGGCGCGGCCCTCCAGCGGCGGAGCATGCACGGCGATCTTGAGTTGAGCCGACCTTCCCTCGCCATAGACGCCGCCGATGGTCGTCTTCTTCGCTCCCGGCTGGGCGCGCACGGCCAGGCTCACGCCCGCAGCCGTGGCGCGCACGATGGAAGCGAATGCGGAATGGTCCGTGTTGGCCAGGAATCTTTCCTCGGAGCAGAGAGGCGCGGCGCTATTCTCCCGCGACCGCCGCCTCGACGCCCTCGGCCGAAGCCGGACGGAAGTAGCCCCAGCCGTACTTGGCCGCCGCCTCGAGCAGCGCCGGAGAGGGATTCACCGGGAAGGCATGGCGCGCGATCTTCAGCATCGCCAGGTCGTGGATGGAGTTGCCAAAGGCCGCATCGGGAGCGGGCAAACCCGCCTTGGCCAGTGCTTCGGCCTTGCCCTCGTCGGTGGGCACGCCCAGCAGATCGTGCGAGATCAGCCCGTCGGCCACGCGCACCTCGGCGGCCAGCACGCGCTCTTCGGGAATGGCGAAGGCGCGCACTCCCTCGGCGACCACCCACTTGTTGGTCGAGCTGACCGCCCAAATCTCCACGCCCGCCCGTTGCAGGCTGGCCACCAGTGAAGCCATCTCGGCGAAGATGCGTCCGCTGACAAACTCCGCCACATACTGGGCCGCGGCGGCGCGCATCTCCTGCTCGCGCAGGCCGGCGTAGATCTGCACCATCTCGCCGCAAATCACCAGCTCGCTCACCTTGCCCGCCCGGTAAGCGCGGTGGCGATTGTCGATCCAGTCGCAGGTGGAGCGCGAAACCAACCCCTGTTCGAGCGACCAGACCATGAAGCCATAGCCCGAGTCACCGCCCCACAGCGTTCCATCGCAATCGAAGACCGCGACCTTCGGTTGGCTATCCAAGACCAGCCGTTCCAGCTCCTGGGCGGTCCACTTGGGAATCTCTATTTGCGTCGGCGTCAAACGTCCCTCGATCCTGATCGAAAAATCTCTCCAACTCTATTCTCTTTCAAAGGACCCGCTTTTGCACGTAAACGTTTGAAGAAGCGCATCAAACGGGTCATCGGTGGGGCATCGGGCAGGCCGGGGCCCGGCGTGGGGGTGATGATGTTGATTCCTTGATGAACGAGGTTCGGCAAGCTGCCTGCCGCCGTTGGGGAGGGCTCCAACGCGCGGATAATCGGAAATGTGGACCCGGCGCGCAATCTCACGCTCTTGAACGACTACCAGGCGTACCTGCGCGTGGAGAAGGGGCTGCGGCCGCTCACCTGCGAGGCATACGACAGCGACCTGAAGACCTTTGCCGAGTTCATCGAGGGCCGGCACGGCGTGCTGTTGACCGCGGCGCAGCAGGATGTGGCGGCTTTTCTCGAACATCTGCGCAACCACGGCATCGACTCGCGTTCCTCGGCGCGCAAGCTGAGCTGCCTGCGCGGCTTTTACAAGTGGCTGCTGCTCGACCGGCGCATCCACCACGATCCGACGGTCAATATCGAATCGCCCAAGGCCTGGAAGGTGCTGCCCAAGTCGCTGGCCGAGCCGGAGGTGGCGGAGATGCTGGAGCGGGCTGCGCTGGCCGCCTCGCATCCCCAGGCCAAGGCCACCGAGCTGCGCGATCGCGCGATCCTCGAACTGCTCTACGCGGGCGGTCTGCGGGTCTCCGAGGTGACGGCGCTCTCCACCGGCGATCTGACGCTGGACCTGGGCCGCGTGCAGGTCCGCGGCAAGGGCGACAAGGAGCGGATTGTGCCGCTGGGCCGCATCGCCATCGAGGCGCTGGAGACCTATCTGCGCGAGGGACGGCCGCATCTGGCGCGCATCAGCTCCGCGCACAAGAGCGTGAAGGCCAAGCCGGACGCGCCGGCGCAGGAGCGGAATCAGAAGGAGGCGCCACGCCAGGACATGACCCGGCTCTTTCTCTCCTTGCGCGGCATGCCGCTTACCCGCCAATGGGTCTGGCACCTGGTGAAGATGGCCAACGGCGCCGCCAGCCCGCACCGTTTGCGCCATAGCTGCGCCACCCATATGGTGGAGCACGGCGCCGACCTGCGCAGCGTGCAACTGCTGCTGGGCCACGCCGACATCTCCACCACGCAGGTCTACACCCATCTGGCGCTGGGCCGGCTCAAGGCCGTGCATCGCCTGCACCATCCGCGCGCCACGCGCCGGGAGATTGAAGCTGAGCCGCATCCCTCGCCGCGCGGCGGCCTGCATCTCGTCCCGTGTCCCCGTCCGAAAGAGGAGACGGCATGAGCGCAACGGCTGCGCCGGCGATCGCGCCATCGCTTCTTGCCCTGGCCGACGAATATCTGCGCGTGCTGGCCAACGAGCGCGCCGCCTCCGAGCACACCCTGCGCGCGTACCGCCGCGAGCTGCACGACTTTGCCGCGTACATCGCCGAAAAATACGGCCAGAATCAAACCCCCGAACAGATCGAGCACACCCACATTCGCGCCTATCTGGGCACACTCTACGACCGCGGGCTCTCCAAGGCTTCGGCGGCGCGGGCGCTGGCGGCTATTCGCAGTTGGTTCAAATGGCTGGCGCGCGCCGGCCACGTCGAGCAGAATGTGGCTTCGCTGGTGGCCACGCCGCGCCTGCCCAAGCATCTGCCGCGCGTCCCCTCTATCGAGCAGATGAACCGCGTGGTCGACTCGGTGGGCGAAGACGCCGCCAGTTGGCCGGCGCGTGACACCGCGATTCTGGAACTGCTCTATGGCTGCGGCATCCGCAACGCCGAGCTGACCGGGCTGAATCTCGAAGACATTCACTGGGCCAACGAGGCCATCCTGGTGCGCGGCAAGGGCCAGAAGCAGCGCTACGTGCCGCTGGGCGACGCCGCGGCCGAGGCCACAAGAGCTTATCTCGCCGAGCGGGCGGCGCTGTTAGCCGCGGCTGACAAGGCCCAGGCACCTGAAACACCGGCGCTCTTTCTCAATCTGCAATTGCGCGGCCTGGGCAAGCCCGGCGGCCAAGCGCGCCTCACCACCCGCAGCGTCGCCCGCATCGTCAAGCGCATCGCCATTCTGCGCGGTCTCTCCGCCGACGTGCACCCGCACACCCTGCGCCACGCCTTCGGCACACATTTGCTGGAGGAGGGCGCCGACTTGCGCGCCATCCAGGAACTCCTCGGTCACGAGCGCCTCTCCACCACGCAGCGCTACACCCAGCTCACCACCGCGCAGTTGACACAGGTCTACGACAAGACGCATCCGCGGGCAAAGTAAGCCGCGCCCGGAAGCCGGCAAAGGGCTGGCGCCTTCCCTTTGCATTTCTCGCGCAAAGCGTTAAGGCATCTCTCCTGTTGCTGTAGAGGGTGGCTTTTATCCCACCCTAGCCGCAAAAACAAGAACGCGGCGAGGGTGGGGCACCCAAAACTCTATACCTACGGGGGAGAAGCTCTAGGGCATTTTCAGCTCAAGTGTTTACAACTGAACCCGTACATTGTGCTTTCCCACCCATTCCGCAAAAATACGCGGAATGGATGGGGCACCCAAAGTTTTGTATGCACCAGAGCTGAAAAGGCTCTAGAAGCTGACCTTCCGCTCCGGGAACCAGGTGACCTGGATGGTTGTCGTGGTCACGGTCTGCTGGCCGGGAAGGTAGATCGGCGCCTTCCAGTGCTCGAAGGCGAAGCTGCCGTTGATCTCGAAGTCCTTGCCGACGCGCTTGACCGCCTGGAAGTTGATGTCGTTCAGCGTGGTGCCACCGGGGATAAAGTCTGTCGTGGCCTTCTGACTGCGCAGGCCCACCTGGAGCCACTCGTTGCCGCTCAGGTGATAGGTGATCCAGCCCTGGCCGCCCTTGTCCTCGCGTCCGATCCAGTCGCCGAAGAGCTGGCCGTTGTTGGTGTAACCCTGTTGCTGGACGCTTTCCCAGTACATGAAGTGGCCGGCTTGAGGAAAGCCGTCTGTCTTATGGCTGAAATCGCTGATGCGCACTGGGGGCGCGGTGGAGGCGGCTTCAACCCGCAGATCCAGCTTGGGGATGCCCGGCACATGGGAGAGATAGAGGCCGGGCCGCCAGGCGGCGCGCCGCGGCGCGTCAATCGGTGATACATCGTCGTGCACCTCCGAATCCGAATAAAGCGTGAGCCAGTTACGGACGAAGGGGAGCCGATAAGAGAAGTCGAATGCGCCAAAGCGCGCGCCGGGACTATTGCGAGTGGCTTCTGCCGATCCGGCAGCAGAAAAGCTGAAGAAGCTCTTCAGGAAAGTGTGCAGAGTAATGGGCTCAATCCCCTCGCCGCCCCAGATCACAGTGCGCTCGAAGCCGAACTCCAGGTCGGGCGTGGGCTTGAAGCTTACCTTCTCGACATGCGTCCAGGGATCGTTGGGATAGGTGTGGCCCTTGAGCGAGCCGACCAGAAACTCATAGCGGAAGGGGCCGGTGATCCGCGAAAGCAACGGAATCTGCAACGGCTCGATGCGGTTGATGCGGAAGGAATAGAAATTCTCCGCATTGTTCGAGTAGGCCATGGCGCCGCCCAACCCTGGTCCAAGCCAGTCGTCCTGTTTGCCGAAGGAGATTACATGGTTCAGATAGTCCGCGGAGACATAGGCCTCCATCACCCGCCCCTGCGTGGTCGTGCCGATAGGGCCCTGCGGAATGGTGGTCTGGACGTAGGGAAGGCCGGTGGCTGGATTGATGGCGATCGGGAAGAAGCCTACATCCATGCCGGCAAGCTCCTGGCTCAGCGCGGCCGAGTAGCCGGCGGCCGAGGGCGCGCCCTGAAACTCGCCGCGCAGGTAGAGCAGAAACCTGCCCACGCCCGCATACCCGCTGGCGCCGTAGTAGTTGTTGAAGCCGTTTTCATAGGGACGACCGTAGTCGTTGATGACGGTCGAGCCGAGATGAAAACTGTCGCGCAGCGGCGTGCCGCTGATCGCGCGCCCCACGGAGTAGACCGACTCTACGCGTGAGTTACCCTCATGCGCTAGGCAAGGTCCCTGGGTGTCCATGTGCAATTGGCGAGTGACCGCCTCGTAGATCTCCTGTGCCTCGTTCGCGCCGGCCTGTCCATCCTCGGCCGCGTCCTGGATCAGGTCGCCGGTATCTTCCAGCATGTGGCCCAGGCTGGCCCGCGTCCACGGGCGCATGCCCAGGTACGCGGTATCCACAAAGCCCAGCGCGTGAAGCCGCAGCATCGCCGGATAGATCCAACTGTCCACCGGAATATACGGCGAACCCAGGACGGAAGGTTCACAGACGGATGCCGGGCGGTCCGCATTCTGCCCGGCCCCCTCTGCTGCCTTTTCCAGCGGCGTTTTCGGTGTCTCGGCCGCCAGGGGGCAGACGGTCAAGACGAGAAGTCCCGCCCATACGATAGCGCGTTGGATTCCAAGAGTTATGGCCACACGTCTGCTCACGTTCATACCCCTCACTCTATCATTCGGTTCCCTGAGTTCGATGCAGGAAAAACCTGCGCCGGAATACAAAAAACAGTCCCAGGGCGGAGGCGGATCGGATTCATAATTCACCAGCTTGGCCGCCTGTTGAGCGATTTCGTCCATGGCCGCCGAGACAAGGATTCTTTCGGCGAGCGGCGTATCGATCACCCCTTCCGCATTGAGAACGCCGGCGACCATATCTTCGGGTGCAGGGCGCGCTCGCGGATGCTGAAGGAATACACGTGGTCCAGCGCCTCCAGGCCCTCCGGAAACGGCGATCTTTCCGCTGCTTCAATGGCCACGTCCAGTTCCTTGCCGAACTCCGCGGCGGTCTCGGCCTTGAACTCCTCGCGGTAGAGCCCTTTTCCGGCCAGGTACTTCTCCATGTTCAGGATCGGGTCGTTGGCCTTCCCTTGCTCCGGCTCGTCCGCGAGGCGGCAGTTGCCCGGGTCGATCTCGGAGTGGCCGGGCAAGCGGCAGGTCTTGCACTCGATGAGCGTGGGCCCGTTGCCTTTGCGTGCGTGCGCGATGGCCTCCGAAGCCACACGATAGATGGCCACCACATCGTTGCCGTCCACCGCGATGCCGGGAAAGCCGCAGGCCTGCGCCTTCTGGTCCATGTCCTCGACCTTGGCCTGCTGTTGGAGGCTCACGGACTCGGCCGACAGACTGTTCTGGCAGACGAAGACGATGGGCAGATTCTGGACCCCAGCAGAGTTCAGCGCCTCGCGCCCGAAGCCCAGCGAGGTGGAAGCGTCGCCGGAGAAGGCCACGGCGACCTTGCCGTTCTTCTGCATCTTGTTGGCCAGGGCCACGCCGGTAGCGATATTGAGCTGGGCGGCGACGGTCGAGGAGGGAGTCATCGCATTCAACGGCGCATCGCCCATGTGCGCCGGCGCGGAGCGGCCCTTGTCCGGGCTCGCCGCCCTGGCAAAGAGATGGCAGAACATCTTCTCCAGCGGCGCGCCCTTGATGAAGTTGACGAGGAAGTCGCGGTGCGAAGGGCCGACAGCATCCTCAGGCAGCAGATCGATGGCCACTCCCACCACCGCTGCCTCCTGGCCCACGGCGGCATCGCAGTTGCCGCTGAACTTGCACTGTTTGAAGAGAACGCGCAGACGCTCTTCCAACATGCGGCACTTGAGCATTGTTGTGTAAAGCTGAAGCAGCTTTTCGTTGGAGATGAGCGAGAAGCCGTTCTTCGCCTCCGGCGCCGCGGCCCCGGTCTTTTTCCGTTTGCTTTTGGTCGTCATCGACGCTTCGCCCTCACCGACTGTTGCGATTGCCTCATTTTAGCCGTCCCGCGGAGAAGCATAAAACCCCATTGATTGCTGAGGTTTTACGGCACGACTGAAGCCGTGCCCTTTCAAAGCACGAAAAGCAATCGCAGGTCCCCTCGGCTTGGCTCAGGGCAGGCTTTCGACTCGCTGCGCTCGCTCAGGATGACAGAAAGGATGGGGCACGGGCATCGACATCCCCGCGCGCCAAAGCCAGCTTCTTTCGTCCAGATCGAATGGACAACCTGTTGAAACTTCACATCCAGCCTTGGAGGGTTGCATCCCGGCAATTTCAGCCGAGACTCCGGGCTTTTTCAGCGATTTCCTACGTGGAGTAGTCCGCGTTGATGTGGATGTACTCGTGGGTCAGGTCGGTGGTCCAGAAGACGCAGCTGCCCGCGCCCTGGTGCAACTGGATGGCGATGGAGAACTCGGGCTGCTCGATATAAGCGTGCGCGGCGGCTTCGTCGAACTCGGGTGCGCGGCCTCCGTCGCGGCAGATTTCGAGCTCGCCAAACTGGATGTCGATGCGCTCGGGATCGATCGGGGCTCCTGAGTAGCCGATGGCCGCCATCAGCCGTCCCCAGTTTGGGTCGCAGCCCGCCCAGGCGGTCTTCACCAAGGGCGAATGGGCAATGGCCTTGGCGATCTTCACGGCGTCCGCGTCGCTGGCCGCTCCCTCGATGTGCAACTCCACCACATGCGAAACGCCCTCGCCGTCGGCCACAATCTGCCGGGCCAGCGAGGTGCACACCTGCGTCAATGCGGCGCCGAATCCCGCATTTTCAGGGCCGACTGCCGCGCCGCTGGCGCCGGAGGCCAGCAGCAGCACGGTGTCGTTGGTTGAGGTGTCTCCGTCCACCGAGATGCGGTTGAAGCTGACCTCGATGGCCTGGCGCAGATAGCCGTCGAGCACCGCCGGCTCGACCTGGGCGTCGGTCAGCACGTACACCAGCATGGTGGCGTGGGGAACCAATTGCGGGTGAATCATGCCCGAGCCCTTGCACAGCGCGGCGATGCGCACTTCCTGGCTTTCGCCATCCGGGCCGGCGATTTCCAGCCGCGCAAAGGCGGTCTTCTCTACCGTGTCGGTGGTCAGAATGGCCTGGGCCACCTGCTCGAAGTGGTCGAGCTCCGGGCTGATGGACGCAGCCAGGCCGGGCAGAACCGCAATCAGCTTTTCGGCCGGCAGCGGGACGCCGATGATTCCGGTGGAGGAGGGAAAAACTTCTTCCGGTTGGCAGCCGAAAATCTTGGCCGCTGCGGCGCAGGTGGCGCGCGCGGCATCCAGGCCGGCCTGGCCCGCGGCGCAGTTCGCATTGCCGGCGTTGATGGCGGCCAGGCGCACTTTCCCGCCGCTTGCGCGCAGATGCTCCTTGTCCACCGTGAGCGGCGCCGCAGTCACGCGGTTGGCGGTGAAAACGGCGGCGGCGCTGGCCGGCGCATCGGCCACAATGAGGGCAAAGTCGGTGCGGCCGCTGGCTTTGAGCCCCGCTTTGGCGGCGCCGAAGCGAAATCCGCGAGGAAGAAGGAATTGGGAGGCGTCGCTCATGGTGTCAATCCTTTAATTTAGCAGGTGGAAGGGAATGCGCCGCGGGGAAGGAAGAACCGCCTTTGAGGAGCGGTTTTCTTGGCAGTGGACCGAATTAGGCATCGAAAATCCCGGCGAAACGCCGATAACTTCTTCGCGTCGTGGACCTTGAGTGCGGAAAAGCGGCACGGAATGGGATAATTGAAGTACACCCTTGGAGAGCCAACATCAAGCCTGAAGACTTGCCCAATACGTTTGCGCCGACCGCCCCGGATTTCTACAAGGAGCTTCTGGACCACATCAGCGACGGTGTGTACTTCGTGGATCGGGAGCGGCGCGTTCTCTACTGGAACGAAGGCGCGCATCGCCTGACCGGCTACAAGGCAGAAGAACTCCTCGGCAGAAGCTGCCAGGAAGAGATTCTGTGCCACGTCGATCATTCGGGGAAGAAGCTCTGCAACGACGGTTGTCCCCTGGTGGCCAGCATCGCCGACGGCGGCTTGCACCAGGCGAGTGTTTTCCTGCGCCACAAGCAGGGAAAGCGCGTTCCCGTGGCCGTGCGTACCCGGCCCATGCGCGACGCCGGCGGGGCCGTGATCGGGGCCATCGAAATCTTCAGCGACGACTCGGCCCAGATCGAGGCACAGCGCCGGAGCGAGGCGATGATTCGCCTGGCCTTTCTCGACCATCTCACCCAACTGCCGAACCGCCGCTTCATGGAGATGACTCTGCTGACCGCACTGGGCGAATACAACGTGCACAAGGAACCCCTCGGCGTGCTGGTCATCGATCTCGACGGCTTCAAGAAAATCAACGACGTTTTCGGCCACAGTTGCGGCGACCGCGCCCTGCAGCACGTGGCGCAGACTCTGACCGGTTCGCTGCGCCCCACCGACTTTGTCGGACGCTGGGGCGGCGACGAGTTCCTGGCCATCGTTCGCGGCGTGAACAAGGACGTTCTGAAAAGCCTGGCGGAGCGCTGTGTCGTCCTGCTGCGGGAGAGCTCGATTCCCAGCAATGACGAGAGTCCCATCTCTCTCTCGATCTCGGTGGGCGCCGCGCTCTCGCGCCTCGGTGAGAACGCCGAAGGGCTCATCCATCGGGCCGATGAGCTGATGTACCAGAGCAAGACAAACGGCCGCGGCCGGGCGACGTCGGAATAAGCTCAACCCGGCCGGCCCCGGTCAAGTCGAGTGGCCACCGCCGCGCTTCCCTCGCGGCGCGGGTTTCCTCGTGCTGTTTCCGTTTCGATAAGCTGGAACCTACAGGCGGTGCAATGGAAAGCAACCTCTCCAATTGGGCAGAGTCGATCGGCGACGATGCAACACAGTTTCTCGACCTACGCCAAGTGAACGTGGCGCGCGGCGACCGGGTGGTGCTGCACGACGTCAACCTGACCATCCGCGCCGGCGAGCACGTGGCGATTCTGGGGCCCAATGGCTGCGGAAAGTCCACGCTCATCATGGCGATGACCTGCCAGATTTATCCCATCTTCCAGCCCGGTATGCAGGTGCGCATCTTCGGCCGCGAGCGCTGGGACCTGACCCAGTTGCGCCGTCACTTCGGCGTGGTCGGCGCCGGAACCATGGGCGCGGAGTTGCCCGGTGAACGCACCGCCGTCACCACCGGCATGGATGCGGTGATCGCCGGATTCTTTTCGGCTTCCACGCTCTGGCCCAATCTGCATGTCACGCCCGAGATGCGCGATCGCGCACGCGAGGCGCTGGAGCGCATGGAGGCCATGCACCTGGCCGGGCAACTGGTGGGCGAAATGTCGGCCGGAGAAAAGCGCCGCATCCTGATCGCGCGCGCACTGGTGCACCGCCCGCGGCAACTGCTGCTCGACGAGCCCTCCAACGCGCTCGATCTGGCCGCGCAGCGGGAGCTGCGTGAGACCCTTCGCCGCCTGGCGGCCGAAGGCACGGGGCTGCTCCTGGTCACCCATCATCTGGGCGATATCCTGCCGGAGATCGAACGCGTGATTCTGATGCGCGATGGCCGGATCGCCGGCGACGGGCCGCGCGAGGAGCTCCTGACCGAGGCCAGGCTGAGCGAGCTCTTCAGCGTACCCATCCGCATCGGCCGGGATGAAGAGTGGCTGCATAGCTGGTGAAAACTTGAGACCACGGATTGGGGAACAGGGCCGCGGAAGTGGGAACGGCGTCCGGCGAATGTTGCGATTTGGTGAAAATATTCTCTTGACGCGGCCCGGCCGGCGGATTAGATTGACAGCACACCGGCGGGAGGTAGGTCAAAAAGATGCAGACTGATTCTTTGAGATCTTTCGTATACAAGGTGACTGAGGCCTAGGGCATCGTGCCCCCAGACCCCGGATGTGCTCCGGTGGAGAGATTCTCACTGCACTGGATGCAACTGCAACTTTCACCGTACGATGCGCCCTAACCGGGAGACGCGGGTTGGCGATTTTTCCAAGTCAGCGATGCAGCTTTGTCGCTCCGGAAGCCCGGCTTTGCGGGTAGCGCCACAAAACGCTCAAGGTTTTGCAAGGACGCAGAAGTGAGGATGCCGGGCGATCGCTGAAGCGCGATGGCCTTAGTCCAAGACCCACAGTTCACCGCCGGCGGCCTGGGCTATCTGCCTAGGCCGCCGTTCTGTTGGGGCGCAAGGACGGGTAGAAATGGAACAGCGGTCTGTCCCAGGAGGAACGATGAACCGGGAATGGCACGAGCAGCACAAGATGCCGGAGAACGCAACGGCCAAAGAGCGGATCGACTGGCATCTCGAGCACACAAGGAACTGCGCCTGCAGGCCCTTTCCCAGCAAACTGCTGGAGAAGCTCAACGCGGACCAAAGATCGGCAATCGGAGAGCGGAAATAGGCAGCCGGGAATAGAAACCCGCCGTTGCGGTAAACTTGCAGCCGATGCGGGTCTTTGGAATCGACTGCGGGACCGAGATTACCGGCTTTGGCGTCGTGGAGTCCGACGAGGCCAGCCGACAGCCGCGGCTGGTCTGCAAGGCGATGGGCGCGATCCGGCTCAGAAAGGCGCTTTCGACGGCCGAGCGGCTGGAGCAGGTCTTTCGCGAGTTGTCGGTAGAGCTGGAGCGCTGGCAGCCTGAGGTCGTGGCGATCGAGGAGGTCTTCTACTCCGTGAACGCAAAGTCGGCGCTCAAATTGGGGCAGGTGCGAGGTGTGGCGCTGCTGGCCGCGGCCACGCAAAAGCTGCCGGTGGCCGAATACGCGCCGCTCAAGATCAAGTCCAGCGTGGTCGGCTACGGTTTGGCGAAAAAGGAACAGGTGCAGTTCATGGTGGCGCGGCTCCTGGAGCTTTCCGAAGTGCCCCAGCCTGCGGATGCGGCCGATGCGCTGGCCATCGCCATCTGCCACATTCATACCGCGCAGACGCTCAGGTTGCAGGGAGTGGCGCGATGAGAGCCCTCTGGCTGGCTTTGGCCCTGGGCGCGCTGCCGGTCACACTCTGCGCGCAGTCCGATCCTGTCTTCCAGGTGGATTACTCCAACCCTGGGCTCACGCCATCGCACTGGGTTCTCACCCTTCACCCGGACGGGAGCGGCCATTTCCGCTCCGAGCGGGGCAACGCGCCCGTCGAGAGCCCACAGACGCTCGACGCGCCCAATGTGGATCGCGATATTCGGTTGAGCGCGGGCTTTGCCGAGCAGGTCTTTCAGACCGCGCGCCGCCACAGGCTCTTCGCTGTCGAGTGCGACAGCCATATGAAGGTGGCCTTTCAGGGAAGGAAGAAGCTGAGCTATGCCGGGCCGGAGGGCCAGGGCTCCTGCGAGTTCAATTACTCGAAGGACAAGGAGATTCAGGCGCTGGGCGACTCGCTGATTGCCGTGGCCGGAACCATTCTTGAGGGCGCGCGGCTTGAGATGCTGCTCCAGCACGACCGGCTGGGCCTGGACAAGGAGATGGAATTCCTGGTGGAAGCCGCGGGCGACGGCCGCGTGCGGCAGATTTGCGCCATTCGGAGCATTCTGGAGCGGCTAGCGGAAGACCCCGGCGTGATGGAGCGGGTAAGGAAGCGCGCCAGGGCGCTGTTGGCGCGGACCGACGGATAAATCGGCGCCCGCGAATTTTCCCATAACTACGCCGGGGAAAGCGTGTCCAATGGATTATTGAGCTGCCGATAAAGGCGAGAGCACGCTGGGCAGGGCGGTGGAAAGGCGGAGTTCCATGAATCGCGTGGGGAATCGAGAGCTGATCGGACGCCGGCCGATCATGATGCTGGCTGCATTTGCGGTGGGGGCGGTCTTGCTGGCGCCGGCGATGCGGGCCGAGGATGCCGCCGGCCAGCCGGCGCGCGCCGTGCGCCTGAGCAGCGTGGATGGCCAGGTCACGCTCTCCCAGGGCAACCAGGTGCTTGCCGATCCGGCGCTGGCGAATACGCCTCTCTTTGAGGGAACCCAGGTGATGACCGGTGAGGATGGGCGCGCGGAGATCCAGTTTGAAGACGGAAGCGTGGCCCGGCTTTCGCCGCTCAGTTCGCTTACGCTCAAAGTCCTGCGCGGCCAGGGCGGCAGCGGCGACGCGGAGATCGTGCTGGATATCGGCCTGGGCTACTTCGAGTTGCAAGGCGGCAGCCAGAGCGGGACCACTCGAGTTTTATTTGGCGACAGTGTGGTCACCGCCGGCGGTTTCAGCGTTTTCAGGCTCAACCTCGACAACGCTCCGGGAGAGCTGGCCGTTTTCTCCGGCAATGCGCATCTGGAGCGCGGCAGCGCCCTCGCTCTCGATCTGCATGGCGGCGAGAGCGTGGCGCTCAACGGCGTCCATCCCGGCCAATACGTGCTGGCCGAAGCCATCGAGCCGGACTCCTGGGACTCGTGGAATGCCGACCGCGACCAGGTGCTGACCTCCGAAGCCGCCTCCAAGACCAAGGCGACCAGCAGCTTTGCCGACAGCGGCAACCCGGCGTGGGGCGACCTGGACGCAAACGGCAACTGGTACAACGTGCCCGGCCAAGGATCTATCTGGTCGCCCTATGAAGCTTCCGACGGGGGATTCAGCCCCTATGGAAGCGGCTATTGGATGTGGACGCCGCGCTTCGGCTATATCTGGGTCTCGAATTATTCCTGGGGCTACATGCCCTTCCAGTGCGGCCAGTGGAACTTCTACGACGACTTCGGCTGGGGCTGGGCTCCGGGGATGAATAATTGCCTCACCTGGTGGGGACGCGGCAACTATAGAACCAACATCGGCTATGCTCCCCGCTATCAGGCGCCGCTGGTTCCCAAGCCGCCGAAGGCGCACAGGCCCGAAGGCGGCAGGCCGATCGAAGGCCGAATTGCGCCGTATCCGGTGATTGCGGTCAACCGGCGTCCCTCCGGCGGGAAGATCGTTTTGCCGGCGCGCGACCGCGCGACGCAGGTCACGATTGCCGGGCATCCGGTCCAGCCGCTTCATCCGCTGGCGCCGCGGCCCCTGTATGCGGGCACCGGGTCGGGGTATGTGAATCACACCGCGCCTGCCTATTCGGGAGCGAATCTGGGCGCGAGGTCGGCCATCGGGCCGGGACGCACTGCCGGTCCCAGCTTTGGCGGCAGCCGCCAAGGCAGTTCCTATAGCGGCTCCAGATCTTCCAGCAGCAGCGGCAGCAGCCACTCTGGATCGTCCTCCGGCCATGCTTCCTCCAGCGGCGGCTCGTCCGGCGGCCACTCCTCCGGTGGTGGAGGGGGTTATAGCGGCGGCGGAGGCGGGGGCGGGTCACACGGTGGCGGTGGAGGCGGCGGAGGCGGTGGTGGCGGCAGCAGCGCCGGCTCAGGTTCTCACCGCTAAACTCCAGGTCGTTCGCAAGAAAGGGCCACTTCGCCGGGCGGAGTGGCCCGTTCCGTTTCCGGGCGATTGATCCGGCCCAAAAAGAAATGCAGTGGTTTCCCGCCTTTGTGCCAGGAAAAAGGCGCAAAGACGGGCCACGGTGTGTCAATTTTTTTGGGCCGGATCAGTAAGTGGCCTGCAAGCCGCGCCACAGAGCCGCCAGAGCCTCGACAGGCAGCGCCTCGGCGCGAGCGTGGCTGTCGATTGCGGCGCGGGCCAGGGCACCGGCCACGGCGGCGGGCGCAACCGAGGCGGCGCGCAGGTTGTTGGCCAGGGTCTTGCGCTTTTGCGCAAAGCACTGCCGCACAAAGCGCAGAAAGCTCTCCTCTTCCACGCCCAGTTCCGCGAAGCGCGGCGCAAACCGCCAGCGGAAGACCGTCGAGTGCACGTCGGGGGGCGGCGTGAATGACTCCGGCGGCAGCGTGAACAGTTTCTGGACCGGGCCATACATCTGCACCGTCACCGAGAGCAGTCCGTAGTCGCGCGAGCCCGGCCCGGCCGCGATGCGGTCGGCCACCTCCCGCTGCACCATCAGCACCGCGCGGTCCAGCGCCGCCTGGCTGGCGGCCAGCTTGAGCAGGATTTGCGAAGTGATGCCGTAGGGCAAATTGCCCGCCACGGCCAGCCGTTCGCCGGCCGCGGCCGAGGCCGCCGCAAAGTCGAAGCGCAGCACGTCCTGCTCGACGACCGTCACCCGCTCCGATTCGAACCGCACCTTCAGGTGCAGCGCCAGTTCGTGATCCAGCTCGACGGCGATCAAATGGCCGGCCCGCGCGGCCAAGGTCCCGGTGATAGCGCCCTGGCCGGGGCCGATCTCGACCACGGTGTGGCCGGAGAGATCGCCCAGCGAGTCCGCGATCCGTTGAATCGCTTGCGCATCGTTAAGGAAGTTTTGTCCGAGCTTGGGTTTGGCGGGCATGGGCTTCTTCGATGATAGGGCCTGTCCGCGCCTGGCGCATCCCTCCGCAACAGCGTAGTAGACTTGCCCTTTGGCGGAGCGTCCCGGCCGATTTGGCCATGCAGGATGCCCCGGCCAGGGAGATTGTTTCATGCACATCGTCTTTGCCGCATCCGAGTGCGTTCCGTTCGCCAAGACCGGAGGGCTGGCCGACGTGGTGGGCGCGCTGCCCCCGGAACTGGTCAAGCTGGGCCACCAGGTCACGGTCTATCTGCCTCTCTATGCGGGCGTGCGCAAGCACATCGAGGGCGAGTGGAAGTACGCGGTCCGCTCCATCACCATCCCCTTCGAGAGCTACAACCGCTTTGTGGGCATCGTGGACGGTGGCCTGCGCGAGGGCGTGCAGTATTACTTTGTCGATTGCCCCGAACTCTTCGACCGCAAGGAGCTTTACGGGACCCAGGCGGGCGAGTTCCCCAACAACTGGGAGCGCTTCGGCCTCTATTGCCGCGCGGTGCTCGAGGCCACCAAGCTGCTGGGCGTGCCGCAGGTCTTTCATGTCCACGACTGGCAGGCGGCGCTGATTCCCGTCTACCTGCGCACCGTCTACTACTTCGATCCGATGCTGCGCGGCGCGGGCGTGGTGCTGACCATTCACAATGCCGCCTACCAGGGCTGGTATCCGCCGGCGACCACCGAGCGCCTGCTCCTTCCCTGGGAGATCTTCACCATGGACAAGGTGGAGCAGTTCGACACCTTCAACTTTCTCAAGGGCGGGCTGGTCTACAGCGACATGCTGACCACGGTCAGCCGGAAATATGCCGAGGAGATTCAGACGCCGGAGTTCGGCGAAAAGCTGGACGCGACGCTGCGCGGGCGCGCGGCGGACCTGCGCGGAATTTTGAACGGCGCGGACTATGCGCAGTGGGACCCGGCCACGGACGGCTACCTGGCTGCCCACTATACACCGGAGGATTTGGCCGGAAAGCGGGAGTGCCGCGCCGACCTGCTCCATGCGTTCGGACTGGAAAAAGTGGCGGACTCGACGCCCGTCATCGGCATCGTCTCGCGCTTTGCCGTCCAGAAGGGATTCGACCTGGTGGCTAAAATTGCCGACCGGCTCACCGACCGCAATGCGGTCGTGGTGGCGCTAGGCACCGGCGAGCCGGTGTACGAGCGCTTCTTCCGCGAATGGGCCTTCCGCAACCCGGCGCAGGTGGCCGTGCAGATTCGCTACGACAACGCGCTGGCCCACAAGATCGAAGCCGGCTCCGATCTCTTCCTCATGCCCTCGCGCTACGAGCCCTGCGGGCTCAACCAGATTTATTCGCTCAAGTACGGCACGGCGCCGGTGGTGCGCGCCACCGGCGGCCTCGACGACACCATCGAGGAGTGGAACGCAGAGCTGGGAACCGGAACGGGCTTCAAGTTCGAGGGGCTCGGCGCCGATGCGCTGCTGGCCGAGATCGATCGTGCGCTGGCCGCCTTCCAGGACAAGGAAGCCTGGCAGAAGCTCATGCGCAACGGCATGGAGCGCAACTATAGCTGGGAGCAGCCGGCCCGCGAGTACGCCGAGGTCTATGAGGAAGTGGCGCGGCGTAGAGCTTGAATACGGCGAATTCGAATCTTTCGAAATCATGCAGTCGTGCTCTTGACCGAAGGAACGAAGTGTCGGCGGGAGGATCGGCATGTCTACAATCTCTGCGGCCGCACTTGGGATTACCTGCGGGGCAGAGGTTTTCATTGCCACGGCGCTTCTGCATCGGGAACATATCGAGAGAAAGGACTTTACGATTCAGGAGATTGTGAATCGAGCAGTTCGCGAGAATCTGGCGGGTGAGGTACGTTCTGGCGGGAGTGTCCTTTTCAGTTGGAGTGGCTTTCTTCGGTGGGAACGGAGCCTCCATAACGGCGGCGCACAATCCACAGCACCGGCAGCCCAAGCAGAATGAGCGCAGTGCCAAGCAGCGAGCCTTTCAGATTGCCGGCGTAACTCGAAACGAGGACGGCCGCGGCGCAAACCACAAAGATGGCTGGCAGCAGCGGATAGCCCCAGACCCGGTAAGGCCGGGCCGCATCAGGTCGCCGACGCCGGTAGACGAAAACTGTGGTGGCCGTGAGCAGGTAAAAAAGCCACTCGGCAAAGACCGCCAACTCGAAGAACTGTTGAAAGCGGCTGAGAAACAGCAGCAGCACCGTCGAGAGCAGTCCCTGGATCACGAGCGATGTGGAAGGTGACTGAAAGCGCGGGTGGATGTGCGCGAACTGGCGGAAGAAGAGCCGGTCGCGTGCGGCGGCAAAGGGCACACGCGCGCCCGACATGACGGTTCCGTTAAGAGTCACGAAGATCGAGAGCGCCATCGCCGCGGCCACAAAGCCCGCTCCGGCCGGTCCGGCCACCACCGTCAGCGCCGCGACGGCCGGCCGTTCGCTGGCTGCGATCTGCGCGGCGGGCAGAATGTATTGGATGGCGGCGTTGGTGGTCATGAAGAGAATGCCCACGACGAACAGGCCGCCAATCAGCGCGATGGGCAGGCTGCGCTCGGGCCGCCGCACCTCGCCAGCCACCATGGTGAGGTCGTTCCATCCGTCGTAGGCCCAGAGCGTGGCGATGAGCGCGGCCATGAAGCCGCCGAAGCCGCCCACGGCGTGCGGCAGCGAAGTGGTGAAGTTGGCCCAGCGTCCAGTGGCCGAGGCGAAGCACAAACCGGCGACGATGAGGATGAGAACCACTTTGAGGACGGTGAAGACGAGTTGGAAATCGGCGGCCTTCTTGATGCCCAGGTAGTTGAGGCCGGTGATGAACCAGGTGACGGCGATGGCGAACAGTTGCGACCACACCAGAGGCATCGCTCCGCCGATGGCCTGCGCGCCGAGCCAGTGGAACTCCGGAAAGAACCCCAGAGTGCGCGCCAGTCCGATGGTGACAGCGGCGATGGAGGCGGGCTTGGCCACCGCGAACCAAGTCCACATGTAGAGAAACGCGAGCGTATCGCCATAAGCGCCGCGCAGGTAGACATACTCGCCGCCGGCATAGGGCAGCATGGCGCCCAACTCGGCATACGTCATGGCGCCGAAGAGCGACAAAAGGCCGCCCACGATCCAGGCCAGATAGACCAGCGCGGAGGAGCCGACATCCTGCATCATTTCGCGCGGAACCAGGAAGATGCCGCTGCCGATGATGGTGCCCACAACGATGGCCGTGGCCTGGCTGGCGCCCAAAACGCGAGGCAGGTCGGCGGGTGCTTTTCCCGGTTGCGCGGAGAGATGCTGGCTCATGCGGTGATGAGAGATTAGCACGGGCCTTGGCTAATACCAGTACTTGAACTCCGGCCAGTCGGCGGCGTAGCTGCGCTTGCGGTGGCGCAGCCAGAAGTAGTGGTGGTGCTCGTGGTCCATGATCCATGGCGCGTCGAAGGGACCCAGATCGATCACTTCCGCGTAGTTGTCGGTGTAGTCCTCGCGCTTGTCGCCCAGGGTCAGCACGGAGTCGGCGGTGTAGCCGTTCCATCCCCAGTAGTAGTAATTCTGATGCCCGCTGATGGCTGTCGGCAGGCCGTACTTCGCCCCCAGAACGTTCACTGCGCTGGCCTCGCCATAGTTGCCGCAGAAGATGGCGGTGCGGGCGCGCACGTCGGGCGGCAGAGCGTTGTAGCGCACGGCGAAGCCCTCGACCATTTGCGGCCAGCCGAAGCGGTCGGAGAGGAACTGCGGCAGCGGGCTGGTGAACTTTTCGAATTTCACCTTCCTGATTCCGACGTGCGCGGCGTAGGCGTTGTACTTTTCCGGGGGCAGGATGGTGAGCACCACGGGAGCGGAGGCGAGGCAGAGCAGGCAGGCCAGAACTCCCGTGTAAGCAATGGCCGGCCAACTGCGCCGGGTGAGCTGGCCCAAGGCCGCGGCTCCGGCGGCGAAGAGGACCGGATAGATGGGCGCAAGATAGTAATTCTTGGCATGCATGGCCATCATCGCGGCCAGGAAGAAGAGATAGGCGAGCGCCACGAAGCGCCACGCCCGCGCCTTGCGGGCCAAGCCAAGCCACGCCAGGCCGCCCATCCACAGCGGAGCCGAAAAGGGAAGCAGCACGTTGACCTGTTCCATGAGAAAGGCCAGCGGCGGCAGCTTTGTGTTCTTGTCGGAGTGGGCGACGCCGTTGAGCAGCTCATAGGTGGGAAAGTGGTTCACCCACTGCCACAGCAGATTGGGCAGAGCCAGCAGGAGCAGCAGCGCCACTCCCGCCGCGCAGCCTTTGGTGAAGAGAATCCGCCGCTGCGGGCTCAGCAGCAGCCCGACTGCCAGCGCAATCAGAAAGAAGACCGTGGAGTGCTTGTTCTCAATGCCCAGGCCGGACAGCAAACCAAAGAGCAGCCACGCGCGCGGGCCGGCCGAGCCCTCGGCCAGCCGCAACACAACGAGCAGCGCACCCATCCAGAAGCAGGGCTCGAAGGAGTTCATCGAGAGATAGTTGGAGGTGCCCATGAAGATCGGAGCGGCCAGCACCGCCATCATGGCCAGCACCTGCGCCGCGCGCCGGCCGCCGAGCTGCCAGGTCAGCAAACCCGTCAGGCCGACCGTCGCGCCGGCGGCCAGAAAGCTGAAGATGCGAATCCCGGTGGGCGAGAGGCCGAAGAGCATTTCGGCCAGCCGGGCCTGCACGGCGACCAGCGGAGGCTGATCCACGTAGCCCCAGGCCAGATGATGTCCGCAGACCAGAAAGTAAAGCTCGTCGCGGAAAAAACCATAGCCGAGATGGCTGCCCCAGAGCGAGGCGGCGAAATGAACCAGGAAAGCGAGCGAGCCAAAGACGGCGGCGAGCACGAGGGCGGCGCGCAGCGGTGTTCGCGCGGGGAAGAGCGAAGGAGCTTGCGTCAAGGTTGTCGGCCTCCAAGGGGGCATTTCAAGCAATGGTACGCAGGATGCGTGGGGCGGGTTCCGGAGATTGATTCCGGCTTCGATGTCCACTTGTTCATCACAACGAAGGCGGTCTTGCTCGGCCCGCGTGTGCTTATCTCAATCCACTTTGCTCTTTTCGAGCTAGCCGCTCCTTCAGTTGTTCCGCGTAGAGGCTGGCGGGAAGGTCGAACTGGCCGGGAGAGACAAAATAGGCGCCGTTCGCGCCGAACTGCGGGCTCAGGTGTCTTCCCTGGCTGGCGATCACCCAGTTGTAGGCTCCCGGAGGACTTTCCACCTGCAACTCTTCCATGGTCGAGTTGTAGAGAACGTTGTAGGCGCCCGCCCAGCCGTGGCCTGTGCCCAGGTTCCACTGGTTGTAGTCGTCGAATTTGCCCTTGAGCGTCAACTGCTCATACAGGGTTCCCGTCGCCCACCGCTGGTGCGGTCCCGCATCCAGATCGCTGCCCTTGGCCCATGAGTTGCGAAAGACGTTCGGCCCCGCCACCCGCGCCTGTGTCGTCCACACGTGATTCAAACGTCCCTGCAGATTGCAGCGGTCCATCAGAACCTGCTGTCCATCTACCTCGAAGCCGAAGGGCGCAGCCCTTCCTTTCTTCAACGGCGTGTCGATGTGTTCTCCTTCCACATCCTCGACCGTAATCGCCCGTCCATGCTGATGCACATCGACCAGGTTGTTATAGTCTCGCAGGCGCACATTCCGCATCCATGCATTCTCCACGGCTTCAAACTCCGAAAAGATCGAGTCGAAGAAGCTGCCGTCGGTACGGTGCGGAATGGAGGGTTGGTCATAGTTGGGCGCTTTCTTGAAAGCCGCTCCGTCGCTGCGCAGATTCTCGATTCCAACCTGGGAGACGCGCCCCGGAAACTCGTACTTCCACACCACGGGACTCTCCGCCTTCCGCATGGGCTGGGTCAGCGGCGCATTCAGCTTCAGCAGGAAGCCCTGCCCGGTTTTCTCCATGGCCACGATGCGCCGGTCGAAGCGCAGCGCCATGTTCGTGGGCCACTGCTTCACCTCTCTTCGGTCGCGGCGTCCGGGAATCTCGTCCATCCCAATGCTGTGAATGAACTCATCCGTCATGTTCCACTGCACAATCACGCGGTCGCCCACGCTGAAGAATTTGTCGGGCGCGTCCACGGTGAGGCTTTGCGCTCCCAGCGGCACATATTCGTCCAGGATCGGCCTCCGGCTGCGAACCTCTTTCCATTCGCCCGTGCCGCCCACACTCACCACCGTATGAGGCAGCCCCTCGGCCTCGAGATTCGTTCCATCCTCGCCGGACCCGCTCCCATGCAACACCACCCCGCTCACATCCAGGTGAATGGTGCCCGCGATGCGAAATGTCCCCGGCCCCAGCAGCACCGCTCCGCGAATGCCATTCGCATCCGGCGGCAGGCTGCTCATGGCTTCGATCGCGCTTTGGATGCGCCCGGTCGCATCCTCGCCGGGCTGCGCTTCCACGCGCATCTTCACCGGCGCATCCGGAATCGCAGCCTCGCCTTCCTCATACCCCGCGGTCGAGAAATCGGGAATTCGATTGTGCTCCCGGTCCTCGCCATACACCAAGTGCCCATCTTTCATTTGCAGCCATGCAAGGTCCTGGTTCTTGGGGCCGGCGACAGCCGTGCCGATGCTCCCGGCAACCACCGAGCAGAAGAGAATGCGCCGCAGCGTCCTTTTCATACCACCCAGTCTACTTTGGTCCGTCAAGACTCCATCGGCCGCGAAAAAGGTTTTTTGGAGCGGTCGGAAGTGTCAGGGCACAACGCTACACACTGCGGAAAAACTCATCGTTTTTGAAAGGGCACGGCTTTGGCCGGCGAGGGAATGCACATGGTCGAAGATGCTCTACGATCTCGATCCGCCGACGATCCGGGACTGGACAAGGCCGGACGATCCGACAGAATCCCAGCCACTCTTCTCGGCGGCGACAGGCTTTCGCGGCGGGTAAGGTTGAATCTCGCCAGCGTTCTTCAGAAACCGCGTCGCGGTGCGCCGGCAGCGAACGAGAGCTCTTTGCAGAGCCTTTTCCGCCAGCGCCTCCAGAATCGCCATCAGGCCATCCTGGTTGCTTTGAGCGGGCAGGATTTGGCCGGCTTCGAGGGCGAGCGCCTGCCAATCGTGCCACTCCCCGGCGGCATCGTGAATTCTCCGGAATGCGGTAGCCAATCGCCCTGCAAGGGGGTCGGCGGTGGCGGAAATCTCGGCCAGGTAGAGCGCTTGCTTCAGGCGCTTGCGATACTCGTGCAGATTGCTGCTATCGAGGTTGGGAAGTTCGCTGGCCAGTCCCGTAAATATCTCCAATGCCTCATGGGCAGTGGAATGCACCCTTGAGGGCGTCTGACGAGCCAGCGCCTCTTCCATCTCTTTGCTCAGCCGGTTCAGCCGCTTGCTGCGAGCTTCGAGGACGGCCATCATCTCATCGGCTTCCGTTTGGCGTTCCCGCCGCAGCCGGTTTTCCAGCTTGGCGATTTCGCGCAGGCAGCGCGGACTCAACTGCGTTGCGCCGTCCGGCGTTTCTGCCAAGGCGCCGCGAAGGCTGTCGAGCCGGGCCAGGTACACGTCCGTATTGCGCACCGGTTCGAGCGCCTTGCGCAGCTTCCTTCCCGCTTTAGTCCAGCGTTTGAAGGCGCGCGCCGCAGTGGAATCCGCGGGCTCTCCCGGCATCTCATGCTCCAACGTGGCGCGCAGGCGCAGCGTCAGGCTGCGCAGGCCGTGGACGCGCTTCCGGCTGGGCTTGCGGGCGCATTGGGCCAGCAGACTGCGCCACGCCTCAAGCCGCCGCTGACCCTCCGGCTGGAGGCTTGCGTCAGGCTGTCCAGAGGGAGAAAAAGAATCGGAATTCACCGAATTTTAACCTCTCTGCTCACCATTCTGCACCATTCGGCCCGGTCGGCGTAAGCCATGCGCCTCAATGAACCGCCAAAACCGCGCTTGGCGTGGGGGCGGACCGATATGCGAACGCCCGGAGAAGTGATGGGAATCACCGGCAGGGGAGTCTATGCGGCCTACCATTTTGGTCTGCAGACGATCCAGGGCCGCACAAGGTCGGATGGTCCGCGAGAATCCCAGCTCCTCTTTTCGGCGCCGGACGAGGCGCGCCGGACGGGGCTCTGGGCGCCCACCCCGCATCCTTTCTGTCGCGTCCTGCGCCGGATGCCTTGACTGTCGAGGAGGGGCCATCCCATGCAAGCCAACTGTTCAAAATGTGGAGCGCAACTGGAGCCGGCGTGGACCTTCTGCCCTCATTGCGGAGCCGCGAGCAAAGTCGAAGTCCCGGCAGAAACGCAAGCCGAAACCCCGACGGAAACGCCGGTTGAAACCCAGGCAAAGATCGAACCCGAGGCGCACGAAAGCTCGCCCGTGCCCGGCGCACTCACCGGATTGCTCTTCGGAATGCTGGCGGTGCCCATCCTGGCCATTGTCGGGACCATGCTCTGCCTCACCGGTCTCGGCGCCATTCTCGGCATTCCCATGATTCTCGCGGCCTTTTTTGCGCCGCTGCTGGGTCCGATGATCGGCCTGGGCGCGCTCAAAGGGAAATGTCCATGGTGCGGCATCTCAGTCAGCAGCGTCGCCAACAAAAAGGACTTCGACTGCCACGCCTGCGGCCAGCGCATCGCCATCCAGCACCGTGCGTTTGTGCGGGCAGCCTGACCACCTGCGGGTAAAAGGGGTGACCCAGGTCCAGCTTCTGGGACCTGGGATTGATCGGCTGTCCTGCTGGATGTCGCGCAGGCTGCCGGAGTGGGTGAGCAGGCGCTGGCGGGCGTGCGGGCTTACGCCGGGGATATTTAATCACCCGGAGTCGCGGTCGTGCATGGCGCGGCGCTGACGGCGGTCGCCGACGGCGAAGCGAAGGTCCTCGTCCCTTTCGCCGGAAGAAAAGCGAGACGAGGGGCTCTGGCCAGTGGAACGATCCGATCCGAATCTCGACTCGCTACTTTTGTGCGGGCTTCTCGGCCAATTTCTCTTCGCGCTCTTTGTTCCACTCGGTGCGTTCCTTCAACTGCTCATTCTGCACAAAGTGAATAGCTTGGATAAACGTATGCATCACATCGTCCAGTGTCCGCCCTGGCGCCAAGGTGCAGCTGTCGAATAAATTGGTATCCGGGTCGGTAGCGAGCTGCGGCGCGTTGCATTTCAACAGCAATCCCTTCACGTCGTTTACCTCGAAAGTGTGGCCCCTTGAGGGAGAACCGGCGGCGGATTCGGGCGCCGGCGTAGCCTTGAAGAGTTTTGTCTGTGGTGCAGGTCCTGAACTCTCCTTTGCGCCCACCGACATGGGAGCCAAGGGAGAGGCGGCCGCTTGCGCGGCAGTGAAGGCGATAAGAACTACGATTGCCAGGAGTGCCGCATGTTGTCTCATAATCCCCTTCCACTTTCTTGAGCCAGGATGCCTACGTGTGTAGGCTATCGGGAAAGTGGTCAGTTTTATACACTTTTTTGATTCGTCAGGGACAGAGAGCCGGTGCCGTGAAGCACGCAGGAATCCCCCAGTTCTCGATTGCGGGAAGAGGGGTTTCTCGATCGATCGCTGCAATTGGCTGAAACGAAATGCACTTGGCCTGAAAATTCAAAAAATGTCCATGGAAAGCAATGGGCATCGGTCAGGTTGCCGGCTGGGCCTCGTGAAAATGCCGCCAAATCGTTTCCGCCGTTTTGCGCGAGACGACCGCGGCCAGCGACTCGGCGGTGGCTTGCTGCACGTCGCGCAGGCTGCCGAAGTGGGTGAGCAGGCGCTGGCGGGTTTGCGGTCCCACGCCGGGAATATTCAATAACTCGGAATCGCGGTCGCGCATCGCCCTGCGCTGGCGATGATAGCCGATGGCGAAGCGATGGCTCTCGTCGCGGATGAGCTGGACCAGATGCAGCACCGGCGAGCGGCGGTCGAGAACGATCGGTTCGTCTTCGTTGCCGTAGAGGTAGATGATCTCCTCTTTTTTGGCGATGGAGGCCAGCGGCTGCGTGGCGATGCCCAGCGATTCCAGAGCTTCGGCGGCGGCGTGGAGCTGGCCGAGGCCGCCATCGACGAGGATGAGGCTGGGGAGGGTTTTGGGTTCTTTTGTTTTGAGGCTTTGAGGCTTGGCGGTTGGTTGGGATTGGGGCTTCGCATGGGATTTGGATGGAGGTTCCGCAGGGGCTAAAGCCCCTTCGTCCAAGTGGGGGGCATTTGCGGCACGACTGAAGTCGTGCCCTTTCAAAACTCGTATTTCTTGGTGCGCGTTTGTGCTTTCCCAGGTCTCAGAATCGAGACCTGGGGCCCCCGGCGTTTCTTCGATTCCCTGCGGCGCTTTGATTCCTTCGAGCAGGCGGCGGTAGCGGCGATGGACCACCTCGCGCATGGAGGCGAAGTCGTCCACGCCGGCCACGGTCATCACCTTGAATTTGCGATAGGCCTGCTTGTTCATTTTGCCGTCTTCCCACACCACCAGCGAGGCCACGGTCTCCGCGCCCTGGATGTGGGAGATGTCGAAGCACTCGATGCGCCGGGGCAACTCCGGCAGCATGAGGATATCGGCCAGCGCCTCCTGAATGGCCTTGCGCGAAGGCTCCAGCACACGGAAGCGCTGCGTGTACGACTGCTTGGCGTTTTGCCCGGCCAGATCGACCAGCGACCGCTTCTCTCCGCGCTGCGGCACGGCCAGTTCGATGCGATGGCCGGTGCGCTCGCTGAGCAGAGCCGCCAGCGATTCCCGGTCGTCGAAGTCCGTCGGCACCAGGATGGAGCGCGGCACATACTGCTGGTCGATGTAGAGCTGCTTGAGCAGCGCGCTGAAGACCGCGCCGGCGTGGAAGGGCTCTTCGGTCTGGGCCTGGTTGGGGTTGGTGGTCTCCCCGGTCTCGGAAGCGAGACCTGGGGCACCCGGCTCTCCCACCCTTTCCGCTGAAGAGCGCGGAAAGGATGGGGCACCCATTTCTTCTGCGGACTCCAGCAGGTCCGGCAAATCCTCCCAGAAAAACTCGCGCCGGTCGACGATCTTGCCCGCGCGGACATGGAAGAGGTTCACGGCGAGCGAGCCGGCCTCGAAGTGATAGCCGAAGACATCCGCCTCGTCGTCCTGCTCGACAGTGGCGATGCGCTGCTTCTCCTGCAACTGGTGGACCGTCGAGAGCTGGTTGCGCAGGCGTGCGGCGGCCTCGAACTGCTCGGACTCGGCCGCCTCCACCATGCGCGCCGTGAGCGTGCGCTCCAGCTCGGCGTGGCGGCCCTCGAGGAAGAGCTGCGCGTCGCGGACGGCGTCCTGGTAAATCTCCGGCGTGGTCAGGCCTTCCACGCACGGGCCCAGGCAGCGGTGAATGTAGTACTGCAAACAGGCGCGCGGATGATAGCGCGAAAGATCGACCTTGCAACTGGGAATGAGGAAGCTGCGATGGATGAGCTCGACGATGCGGTAGGCCAGGTTGCCGGGAAAGTAAGGGCCGTAGTAGGCCGCGCCGTCCTTGCGCAGTCGCCGGGTGACAAAGACCTTGGGAAAGCGGTCGGCCAGCGTCAGCTTCACGTAAGGGTAGGTCTTGTCGTCGCGCAGCAGGATGTTGAAGCGCGGATGCCGCTCCTTGATGAGGTTGTTTTCCAGAGCCAGCGCTTCGTGTTCGTTGGCCACCAGGATGTAGTCCAGGTCCACGGCCTCGCGCATCAGCGAGCCGGTCTTGGCGTTGGCCTGCGACGCCGCGAGCAGGTACGACCGCACCCGCGAGCGCAGGTTCTTGGCCTTGCCCACGTAGATGACCTCGCCCTCGGCGTTCTTGTAGAGGTAAACGCCGGGCTGGGTGGGCAGCGTGCGGATTTTCTCGTAGAGATCCATGGGGACGAGGCCAGCTCTTAGGATAGCGGGAGCGGCGAGGGAACAGGGAATAGGGAATAGGGAGTAGGGAACAGGGAACAGGGAATAGGGACTCGGGACTCGGGAATAGGGAATAGGGAGTAGGGAGTAGGGAGTGGGGGTTAGTGCAATCGATGGGCATTAGAAATCTGTCTGTGATTCCCCATGGTGAGGAAGACAGTCATTTTCGCCACTCGGCCCTCTGTCGCCAGCTCCCTGTTCCCTGCATTCCACGCAATCCTTACCCGGTCGAGTAAAAAATACATACCCGCGCGACATCGCCTCCAACGCCAATTCCTGGATAAGATGTTTGTTTTCATCAACGTGATAGTCTCCCTCCGTTTGGTCCCGCAGATGCAACCCACAGGTCGAGGAAAGGCCATCTCTGCCGCCGCTCAGGCTGCAGGCAGCAAGAGCGGCAGGGAAAGGATCGGAACCATGAGCACGTATCGGTATGGAGTAGTGGGGTTGGCGGCGGCTTTGGCGGTGATGGGCGCGACGGGGTGCGCAACCAAGAATTATGTGCACACCCAGACGGCGCCGCTGGTGGAGCACACCGATCAACTGGACGCCAAGACTTCGGCGAACAACAAGCAGATTCACGACGTGGACGACCGGGCGCAGGCGGGCATCAAGCAGGCGCAGGGCTCGGCCGACACGGCCAATCAGAATGCACAGAACGCGAGCAAGCTGGCCGGCGACGCTGAGAATTCGGCGAACCTGGCCGTGCATCGCGCCGATTCGCTGGAGAGCGTGGTCAAGGGCCTCGACGACTACAAGCCCGTCGCCAATGTGTCGGTGACCTTCGGCTTCGACAAGGCAGTGCTCACCAAGGAAGACCGCGACCAACTGGATGCCTTTGCCGCGCAGCTTGGTTCGGCCAAGGCGTACATTCTCGAAGTGACCGGCGGCACGGATTCGATCGGGCCGGCGCAGTACAACTATGAGCTGAGCCAGCGCCGCGCCGATGCGGTGGTGCAATATCTCGCGTCGAAGTACGGGATTGCCGCGCACCGCTTCTACCTGATCGGCATCGGCAAAGACAAGGCGGTCGCGCCGAACACCACGGCGGAAGGCCGCAAGCAGAACCGGCGGGTGGAAGTGCGGTTGCTCTCGAACGAAGGAATCGCCGCCGGGGCGGCAGCCGGGCAGTAGCGCTCGCGCACTCTTCCGCAAGTGAATCTTGAACGAATAAGCAGGGCCGTTCCGCTTGGCGGAGCGGCCCTGTCCGCGTGCAGGCAAGTTAGAGCGGTTCTCCCCTACACGTACCCTTGCCAGCTCTGTGCAAGGTGGCTTTTTCTTAGGGAAAAAGCCACTCGGCGGCATGGCTTCGGAGTATAGCAATGGGAGAACCACTATAGCGTCTCGATCGCCGCGCGAGACGGTGTCCGGCGCGGGAGATGCGGTTCAATGCGCGTTCTGTTGGCGAATGTGCTCGGCGCGGACTTGCGTGGCCGTAAACAGGCGCAGGAAAGGCGCGCCTTGCGCGGCGGCCTCGACGGCGGGGCGTCCGTTGGCCTCTTCGCGCTCCACGATGCAGACCACGGCGGCCACGGTCATGCCGGCTTCGCGGGCGGCTTCGAGAGCGTTCACGGTGGAGGCGCCGGTGGTGCAGACGTCGTCCACAATCACCACGCGCGCGCCCTCGCGGCAAAATCCCTCGATGCGCCGGGCTGTTCCATGTTGTTTTTCGGCCTTGCGGACCAGGAAGCCGTGCAGCAGCGGCGCGCCGGGATGGGACTGCGCGCGCCAGGCGCTGGCCGTAGCCACATTGGAGACGATGGGGTCGGCGCCCAGGGTGAGCCCGCCAACGGCCTCGGCGTCGATGCCGTGTTCTTCCAGCAGCTCGAGAATCGCGTGTCCGGTGAGCCGGCCGCCCTCGGCGTGGAGGGTGGTGGTACGGCAGTCGACGTAGTAGTCGCTCGTGCCGCCCGAGGAAAGTTTGAATTGGCCGAGGCGGAAGCTCAAACGAGCCAGGAGAGCGAGCAATTGCTGGGCGTGGGTGGGGGTGGTCATCGGTCTGATTGTAGCGGGTTGGACGGGCGGCCAAGGGCTACAAGCCGGGCCGCTGACGTGGAGACGAGTGTTTGCGGTTTCCCGAGTTTCTTTCAGAACACGCACGGAGGGCGGACGACGGGCCAATCTGTCAGGCATGTCCCCGGTCCGTACCGATACACTTCGACCCTCCCCCTCCCATATTCTGCAAGGAAGTGGTTTGTTTTCAATATGTTGCGGAGTGATCGTCGCTGTAAACTCTTGATTCTGCTGGGGTTAGACTGCAGAATCTTGATGACAAAGGGGTTACGGGCTTTTTCCTGGTCTTTTGGAGGCTCCGGGCAGGCGATCTTACCCCCCGGAGCAGAATCCCTGCCTGGGCGCATTCGGTTCACATGTGCCTGGTGAGAGCGATCTAGAACCATTGTGCGCCAAAAGGGGGAAATGATCTGCAATCCGCAGAGGGAAAATTTTTGGCTTCCCCGGTCTTCTGCCGCGGCGGGCAGGAACTGGGGCCAGGAGGTTGCCCGGAACGGGGTTCTGCCTGTTGCCGGTCGCATATCCGGAGTGCTGCGGGGTTCTTGAAAAGGCCTTGTCCTAAGGCGACTTGCAGTTACAAGTCCGTTCCTCGATGAGTGAATTGGCGATTTGGGGGCACCCCAGAAGCATTCCCGGCGACAAGAGCGTTTTCCGAAAGTGACCCGTGGCTAATAGGCTTTCGCGCTGTCCCAGGTCCCCAAAAGCGAGGGACCTGGGGCACCCAGATTTTTGCGTGGGGAGGTGGGCCACCTGCCCGCTGTGAATAATGGTTCTCGCCGCGCGACGGACTGTACTGTGCAAACCCAGCGAGCGGCTCTGGCCGGAAGCAACTCAGGATTGGTCCCCGACAAACGCCCCAAGGTCCGGGATGGGGTCGGCTCCTAAATTCCCGGCGTTGCGGTGATTCGCCGTGCGGGCCTGGGCGGGTGCGGGCAAGATCGCCTGTGCGGCAGCGGGCGGAGGGTCTCAAGAGCTTTTCTGCTGTCTACATCTTGTCGAGATGCTTGAATCCGCCGGTGCCCAGCAGCATGAACGAGAAGAGCAGGAAGTTATAGCTGGCGTGAACCAGCACGCTGGCGGCCAGGGAGCGGGTGCTGAGGCGCGCCCAGCAGAGCACCAGGCTGACGCAGAGCAGCAGAAGAAACGGGCCCAGCGCATAGCCGTTCTGCTCGCCGTGCATCAGCGCGAAGGGGATGCTGGTGAAGACGGAAGCAACGGCCATGGCGAAGAGGGACCATTGGGGATGGCCCTCCGCGTCGAGCGGCAGAGCGGGCTTGCCGGTGGAGCGCTCGATGGCCCAGTCCCAGGCGGTGCACAGGCCGGGCAGCAGAAAGCCGCGGAAGACGATCTCCTCAAAGAAGGGCGCGCAGGTGACGCCAAAGGCGAAGAGCAGCCACGCCGCGCCGGGCGCGCGGAAGATCTTGTCGATCGGCGTGTCGTTGTGCGCCTGAAACAGCAAGCCGTCGGCAATGGCGAGCACGACGCACAGCAAGGCCGCGCTGAAGAGCCGGCGGCGCAGGCGCAGCGCGGTGGCCCCGTTCCATTGCAGCCCGGCCATGAAGCTCTTTTGCCACACCAAAGGAAAGACCAGCAGGCAGGCGCAGAAGGCAATCAGGTAGTTGGCGACCTGGAATCCGAGCGCGTAATGAATGTCGTCCGCGGCCTGCTGCGGGGTGGAGATGCCGAAAAGATGGAAGTGGAGGGCCGATCGCGTGAGCAGAGCGGCGCCCAGCAGGCCAAAGAGCGCCAGCACAAGCAGCAGCAGGAGATGGCCGAGATGCGGAATCCGCGCCGGAGGAAAGAACTCGGGCCGGGACCAGGACTGAAAGAGCGGCGCTTCGGCCGCGGGCTGCTCCTGCAGCGTCTCCGCCTCCTCGAATGGACTCTGAAAGACCGCGGGCTGCGTCAGCAGCGGCCAGCTCTCCTCCGGCTGAGGATCGGCGGAAGGTGTCTCCGCGGGTGTGCCGGGGTCGTCAGGATGGAGCGGGTCGTGCTCTGCCATGCTGCTCATGGTAACCCTGTTTTCTTCTTGCGAGGCGTTGCGGTTTTCGCGGATGCTTTTTTGGCCGCGCGCTTCGGTTCTGCGGGTGAAGAGGCGGATTTGCCGCCCGCGGCGGCGCGTTTCGAGGGCCTTCCGCGCGCAGGAGAAGAGGCGTTGGGAAGAGCAACTGAATCCGAGGTCCCAGAAGCGCGAGCTGGGGCACCCGCTGCGTCCGCTTCCGGGGCCGAGTCGACGGCGTCGTCCTCGATCTCGGCCTCCGCCAGGCGTCCGTCGGCCGAGGTGTAATAGCGCTTGAGAAACTGGCCTGTAAAAGAGCCCGCGGTGGCGGCGATCTTCGCCGGACGTCCCTCGCCCACAATGCGGCCTCCGTCTTCGCCGCCCTCGGGGCCCAGATCGAGAATCCAGTCGGCGTTGCGGATCACGTCGAGGTTGTGCTCGATGATGATGACCGAGTTGCCCAGGTCGGCGAGCCGGTGAAGCACCTCGAGCAGCTTGCGCACATCGTCGAAGTGCAGGCCGGTGGTGGGCTCGTCGAGCAAATAAAGCGTTCGTCCCGTCTGCCGCTTGCTCAGCTCGCGGGCCAGCTTCATGCGCTGCGCTTCGCCGCCGGAGAGCGTGGTCGCGCTCTGGCCGAGGTGGACGTAGCCCAGCCCGACATCCACCAGGGTTTGCAGCTTCTGCCGCACCTGCGGCACGTCGGCCAGCACCGGCAGCGCGTCTTCGATGGTCAGGTCGAGGATATCGGCGATCGAGTGGCCGTGAAACTTTACCGCCAGCGTTTCCTGGTTGTAGCGGCGCCCGTTGCAGACTTCGCACTGCACGTAGACGTCGGGCATGAAATTCATTTCGATGCGCCGCTGCCCGTCGCCCTGGCAGGTCTCGCAGCGGCCTCCGCTCACGTTGAAGCTGAAGCGGCCGGGCTTGTAACCGCGCTCGCGGGCCTCGGGCAGCATGGCGAAGAGATCGCGGATGGGCGAGAAAACCTGGGTATACGTCGCCGGGTTGGAGCGCGGGGTGCGGCCGATGGGCGACTGGTCGATGCGCACCACCTTGTCGATCTGCTCGGCGCCGGTCAGCGACTCGTGCGCACCGGGGTCCTCGCGCGAGCCGTAGATGGTCTGGGCCAGCGAGCGGTAAAGAATGTCGTTGATCAGCGTGCTTTTGCCGCTGCCGCTGACGCCGGTGACCACGGTCATCACGCCCAGGGGAATCCTGATGGTGATGTCCTGCAGGTTGTGTTCGCGCGCGCCGCAGACGGTGAGCCACTTGCCGGTGAGTTTGCGCGGCCGCTCGCGCTGCAGCATGGTGGCCGCGCCGGAGAGATAGCGGCCAGTGAGCGACTCGGGGCAGGCCATGATCTCAGCGGGCGTGCCTTGCGCGACGACCTGGCCGCCCAGCCGGCCCGCGCCGGGACCCAGGTCGAGGACGTAGTCGGCGTGGCGGATGGTGTCTTCGTCGTGCTCCACCACCAGCACCGTGTTGCCCAGATCGCGCAGCTTTTCCAGCGCCTGGATGAGCCGGTTGTTGTCGCGCTGGTGCAGGCCGATGGAGGGCTCGTCGAGCACATAGAGCACGCCGCGCAGCCGCGAGCCGATCTGTGTGGCCAGGCGGATGCGCTGGCCCTCGCCGCCGGAGAGCGTGGCCGCGTTGCGGTCCAGGGCGAGGTAGTTGAGGCCGACGGCGCAGAGAAACTCGAGCCGCTCGACGATCTCGCGCCGAATGCGCTCGGCCACCAGCGATTCACGCGCCGTGAAGCTGAGGTTGATGGCCGCAGAAAGAGCGCGGTTGAGCGGCAGCGACGTGAAATCGGCAATGGAGAGGCCGCCGATTTTCACCGCCAGCGACTCCGGGCGCAGGCGCTTGCCGCGGCAGACCGGGCAGGGCGTCGCGGACATGTAGCTCATCATGTATTCGCGATAGCCGTCGCTGTGGGCCTCGTCGACCGAGTCGCGCAAAAAGGACAGAATGCCGTGGAATCCGGTCCGCGGAGCCTCGTTCTTGGGCGGGCCGTAGACCAGGATGTGCTGCTGGCGCGGAGGCAGGTCCTCGAATGGGAGCTTCAGGTCGATGTCGTAGCGGTCGGCGGCCAGGTGGATGAGCTTGAGCAGGTATTGCGAGGACGAGCTGGGTCCCAGGCCGCCGTCGAGCAGGGGCTTCGACCAGTCGGTAATGACCTTGGCCGGGTCGAAGTCGTAGAGCGAACCCAGCCCGTGGCACTCCGGGCAGGCGCCAAAGGCGGAGTTGAAGCTGAAACTGCGCGGCTCCAGTTTCGGCACGTCCAGACCGCAGTCGGGGCAGGCCATGGAGGAGGAAAACAACTGTTCGTCGTATCCAGTCACGGCGACCAGCACCAAGCCGTTGGCCAGTTGCAGGGCCTTGGCCACGGCCGTCTCGAGGCGCTTCTCCATGGAGGGTTTGCCTGAAGAGGTCGTGGGCGGTTGAGTTCCCTCCCAGGTTCCCAAATGCGTGGGAGCTGGGGCACCCGGAGTTGTGACGGGCTTGAGCAGGATGCGGTCCACCACGGCTTCAACGGTGTGATTCTTGCGCCGGTCGAGCAGAACCGGCTCCGAGAGGTCCTGGAGTTCGCCGTCCACGCGGGCGCGGAAGCCCTGCTGGTCGAGCTGGTCGAGGAGGTCTTTGAACTCGCCCTTGCGGCCGCGCACAATCGGCGCCATCACGGTGACGCGCTCGCCCATGCCCAGCTCCAGAATGCGCTGGACAATCTGCTCCGATGTCTGCCGCGCGATCGGCCGGCCGCAATTGGGGCAGTGCGGCGTTCCGATGGAGGCATAGAGCAGGCGCAGGTAGTCGTAGATTTCGGTGATCGTGCCGACGGTGGAGCGGGGGCTGCGGCTGGTGGTCTTCTGCTCGATGGAGATGGCCGGGCTGAGCCCCTCGATGGAGTCCACGTCGGGCCGCTCGATCTGGTCGAGGAACTGGCGCGCGTAGGCCGAGAGGGTCTCCACGTACCGACGCTGGCCTTCGGCATAAATCGTATCGAAGGCAAGCGAACTCTTGCCCGAGCCGGAGAGGCCGGTGACCACCGTGAGGGTGTTGCGGGGGATGCGCACACTGATGTCGCGTAAATTGTGCTGGCGCGCCCCGCGCACCGAAATGTGAGTGATGGGCATGATAAGGCAGTCAGGGAACGAAGGGCGGTGGGTTGCCGCGGCCGTTCAACGCATTGCAACACCCCTTGGGGTATTCTATTGGTCAATAGAAACAAGGGTCAACGCGGCGGGTTCTTCTGCGACAATCGCAGCAACGAGCCTTGGGCTGTGCCGGGAAGCTTTCGGCGGCCAAGTGCCGGTGCACGATCTGCAAGACCCCAGAAAGACGAACCAAGGCGGAGACGATGGCGGATTTGTTGAATTTTGCGATGTTGATCCTGGCGTCGGTGGGCGCGATGGTGTTTGGCATCCTGGCGGCTTATGGAATTCTGCGCACCGGTTTTTGGCTGATGCGCCCGCAGCAGCTTCGGCCCGCGGTCAAGCCCCGGCCACAAGTGGCCCGCGTGCTGTGAGGCAGAGATGAGCGGTCAGCCGCCCGCTTTCAGCTCGTCCCCGAATTTTTTCTGAAGCGAACGAATCCGTTTTGGGATTACTTGCCGCTGGTTCCTTTTGACAGATTTGGCAAAAATAGATCGAGATTTCCCCAAAAAACTTAGTTCCCTCGCTGCCGACAACCGATCCTTAGTTCTGCGGCGGGTTCCCCTGTGGCGGCGGCTGTTGCGCGCGCTGCTGCTGCATCCGCTGCTCCATCTCGATCTGCTGCGGCGTGCGCGGAGGGCCGCCGGGCGCGAAGCCGGGCCGGACGGGCGCGGGCGGAGGCGTCTGGGGCTGGTCGTCGGTGTCGGCATCGTCGTCGCTGCTGCCGGGCTGGCTGTTGTTCGCGGCCGGCTGCGCGTCTCCGGCGTGGCGGGCGGTCAACAGGATCTGCCGCGGCGCTCCCTGTCCCTGGTCCCCGATCATCAGCACGTTGTAGCCGGAACCTTCAAGGAGCTGGGAGAGCACGTCGCGCGCCTGACCGGGACCGTAGGCACCGAAGATGCGCTCATCCGAGCTCAATCCCTCGACCTTGGCGCCGGTCGAGGCCGCCACATCGTTCAGAATCTGCTGCAGGCTGGAGTTGGAGGCGTCGATGCGCAGGCCCCTGCTGTCCCAGGTGACGGAGGCCGCGGCCGGCTTGTCGTTGACAGGCCAGTCGGGGAGCACCGGTTTGGGAGGCGTTGCCGGCGCAGCAGTCGCGGAAACCGCCTGAGCCGCCGCGGCGCCCGGATGGGCCGCGCCGGGGCGCTTGTGCGGGTGAGCCGGCTTGTGCGCCGGCGCGGATGTTTGGGGTGCGGACGGCGTCTGCGCTCCGGCCAGCGTTATCGCCAGCGCCGCGGCGAGCACCGCCAGCCAACTCCGCGCGCAGGCGCCAAGCCTTGCCCGCGCGGCTTGTCTTTTCAGCGGAATCGGTGGGTTCATGAGAATCGGCTCTCCCGGCCCGAAACTGCGCCCGGTGGGGGCAATTCATTGCCGCCCTGCTGTGTACTAGACTAACAGTGGCCCGCGGACGCTCAAAAAGAAGCGTCCCCTGGGCAGAGAGGATATCTCAGGCCATGCGCCTCTGCTGGAAGGTTTGGGCTGCCGCGGTATTGCTGGCCGTGCCGGTGGCCGGCCAGGCCGCCAATTGCACCACGCAGGCCGCGCTTCTTGCGCAGGATCGCGATGCGCTGGCGTCGGCCGGAGGACGGCTTTCTCAGGCCGTGCTACAACAGGATTACACCGCGCTCCAGGCCGCATTGTTGCCGGCCGAGGCGGCGGAGTGGGAAGGCATTCGCGGAGCCGTCGAACAGGCGGTGCCGCTGGTGCAGGGCGGACAGATCCAATTGCGCAGCGTCTATCTGCTCGACGCGAGCAGCCTGAGCGCGCCGGCCGATACCCAGTTCTTCTGCTCCAACTCAACCGGGTCGCTCACCGTGACCATCACCATGCATGCGCTGCCGCCCGGCCGCTACGCCGTGGTGCTGGCGGATGCCGCCGGGGCTCCGCAGGGCGGGCAGTTGGGGCTGATTCTGGCCTGGGACGGCGCCAGCAGCGGATGGAGACTGGCCGGTCTCTCCGTACGCCAGGGCATCTTCGAGGGCCACGACGGCGTCTGGTACTGGTCGCGCGCCCGCGAACTGGCCAAGGGCGATCAGCCGTGGAGCGCCTGGTTCTGCTACGAGGCCGCGCGCTCTCTGCTGCTGCCGGTGGATTTTCTCTCCTCGCCCAATTTCGACAAGCTCTCGACCGAGCAGACGCAGATCAAAGGCTCACCGCGGGACGCCTTTCCTTACACGCTTCCCGACGGCTCGCGCACCTGGAAGATCGACGCGATCAGCCTCGACGCCACGCTGCAACATGCCGACCTGGGTGTGACCTACGAGTCGCTCGGCGTGACCGATCCGGCCGCGCAGCGCACTGAGGCGGTCGCCGTGCTTAGCGCCCTGCTCAAGGCCCAGCCGGGACTGCGGGAGAATTTCCATGGCCTGTGGGCCTACGCGGTGAAGGATGGCAAGCGGACCCCGGTGATCGAGCTGCCCATGGCGCAGATACCGTAAAGGCAGGGAATAGGGAATAGGGAATAGGGACCAGCCGCCGGGCGGGAGCGAGGGACGATGTTCAAGAATATTGCCGTTGCCTACGACGAATCTCCAGAGGCATGCCGCGCCCTGACGGCCGCGATTCATCTTGCCAAGACGCTCGGCGCCGGGCTTGAGTCGGTGACGGTGATGGAGAAGCTTCCCGCTTACACGGCGTTCGCTACCAGCGCGGATCCGGCCATGCTCAGCACTCTCGAAGAGGATCGCGCGAGCTACTACGGGCAATTGCAGGAAAAAGCGCGAGCAGCGGCATTGCGCGAAGGCGTGCAGCTTTCAGCTTTTCTGGTGGATGGCGAAGCCATCGACGGCATTGTCAATTTCGTTTGCGCTCACAAGATCGATCTGCTCGTTATCGGGTTGCATCGCCGCCACGACCGTTTGTCGCGCCTCTGGAGCACGGTATACACCATCGCGCAGAATGTTCCCTGCAGCGTCTTCGGCGTGCATTGAGGAACGTCCTGAGCGGGAGATTGGGCGGGCTTGGCCCTGCTTGAAGCAATGGGAACGAGGATTCGTCTTTACTATCGAAAGCAATCCAAAGACCAAGGAAGGTAGAAAGCATTGGCAACGATGATCGATTTGCGTTCGGATACGGTGACCCGGCCCACGCCGGAGATGCGCGCGGCGATGGCCGCGGCCGAGGTGGGCGACGACGTCTACGGCGAGGACCCCACGGTAAACCTGCTGGAGCGGCGCGCGGCGGAGATCTTTGGCCGCGAGGCCGCGCTCTTTGTGCCCAGCGGCACCATGGGCAACCAGATTGCCATCCGGCTCCATACCCAGCCCGGCCAGGAGGTGATCGCCGAGTCGCGCGCGCACATCCTGGACTGGGAAATGGCCACCACGGCGGTCTTTTCCGGCTGCCTGGTGCGCGCCATCCCCGCCGAGGGCGGCATTCTCACCTGGAAGCACATCGAGCCGGCCATCCGCGAGCGCGGCTCCCTGCGCGCCGCCACCGGCCTCATCGAGCTTGAGAACACGCACAACATGGCCGGTGGGGTGGTTACGCCGCTGCCGGTGATGGAAGAAATCTGGGAAGGCGCGAAACGGCGCAACCTCCCGGTGCATCTGGACGGCGCCCGCATTTTCAATGCCTCGACGGCGCTGGGCGTAGACGTGAAAACCCTCACGCACGGTTTCGACACGGTGATGTTCTGCCTGTCGAAGGGGCTGGGTGCGCCGGTTGGATCGATGCTCACCGGATCGGCGGAGCTGATGGCGCGGGCGCGGATTTACAGGAAGGCGCTGGGCGGAGGAATGAGGCAGGTGGGGATTCTGGCCGCGGCCGGGCTGATCGCGCTGGAGCAGGGGCCGAAGCGGCTGCGCGAGGACCACGCCAACGCGCGCCTGCTGGCCGAGGCCCTCGCGCACATGGAAGGCGTGGCCATCGATCTCGATTCCGTCGAGACCAACATCGTGATCTTCCGGCTGACGGGCGGACGCAGCGCGGCGGATCTGGTGGCGCGGCTGAAGACGCGCGGAATCCTGGCCAGCGCTTTCGGCCCCGATGCCATACGCCTGGTCACCCACCTCGACGTGGACCGCGCCGCCTGCATCGCTGTTGCCGAGGCGCTCACCGAGGAGATCGAGGCGGCTGCATTGGACCCGGCAAAATAAACTGAGCAATTCGGTACACCCCGGGGAGAACCGGCGGTGGTACAAGGGGCGTGAGCGCGGCTTCCGATGGGACGCAACTATTCCCGCCGCACCGCGTTGATATCATCAACACGCCGGAAAACAGCAGCATTCCGGACACGCCAAATGCTGGAGGATTCGACTCACCATGAAGAAGATTGCACTGGCACTTTTGCTTGCTCTCACCCTTGCCCCTGCGGCTTCATTTGCGCAGGTTGTGATTCGCATCGGGCCGCCGCCTCCGGTGGTCGAACGCCGGGGTCCGCCCCCAGATCGCGGATTCGTCTGGATCGACGGCTACCATCGCTGGGAGGGCGACCACTATGTCTGGACGCCCGGCCGCTGGGAGCGTCCGCCCCATCCCGGCCAGCGTTGGGTCGCCCACAGGTGGGTCCGTCGGGGTGACCATTGGGAGTTGCAGGAAGGTCACTGGCGGTAAGCCGGAAGCGAAGATCGAAAACGGGAAAGCGGGGCGCAAGCCCCGCTTTTGTTTTTGTGGAAAGGGAGGGATCGAACCAAGCACGCAGCTGAGAAACAGCGCTATCTTGGCGGATTGCTATTGCGACGCCGGCGGCGTGGGCGCGATGCCTCCGGAACTGTTTCCGCCCGTCGTGGGGCCGAATCCGGGATTGTTACTGGCGCCCGGAGAGCCTCCAATGGGGGTGGTGGTGCTGCTGGCCGGCTGGCCGATGGTCCCCGTATTGCCGCCCTGCATCATCTGCTCGGCCAGCGGGTCGTAGGTGAACTCCCACTCGTTGTAGTGGTTCTTCTTCTTGTAGACCAGAATCGACTGCTTGGGACTGGTGGGCGAGAAGCCGATAATGCCGCCTCCGCCGAAGGTCTGCCCGGTCAATCCCGTTCCCGGTCCAGCCGCTGAACTGGCGCTCGAATCGGTGCCGCCCGAGGCGCTTGTTCCGCCGGAGGAATCCGTGGAACCGGCGGTTGGGGGCGCGGTTGGGGCGATCCCCGAGCCGGCCGCGCCGAAGAGCGAATTGCCTCCATTTGAGCCGAAGGCCGAAGTACCGCCAGCCGAAACGCCCGTCAGCCCGTTTCCGCCGCTCGGTCCCGTGCCGGCCACCGTCGAGCCTCCGATCGCCTGGCCGAAAAAGCCCATTGCCGTCGGAGCCTTGTTCTGGCCAAAGCGGATCGGCTTCCACTCGTCCTTGCCGGTGGTGGGGTCGATGTACTTCTTGCGCAGGAAGCGAATCTCATTGGTCTTCAGCAGTGCGTCCACGCTGGGCGGATAGGCCCCGAACTTCTTGTAGTAGAGCTTGATGGCGCGCGCGTACTGCTTGCCCCGGTGCATCGTCTCCAATTCGCGGTCGCGCTGCAGGTCCTTTCTGACAATGGGCTCGGCAATCGCCAGGGAAATGATGAGAATCGCCAGCATGAACATGACCGCAACCAGAATGTAGCCTTCTTCAGAGGGCTGGGCGCGGCGGCGAATTCGAATCGGCTTCATCATTCGGTTTCTCGTTGCCCACTGGGCGCCCCAACTCCCGCTTTTGGAAGATGGGAAAGATCGACGCCCAATCGGAAGACACAAAATCGCGCTGAGAGACCTAATTAGTCTGCAACGGCAAATTCTGCGTGTTGTTATAGCTCAGGTCGGTCACCTGGACGCTGCCCGGCTGAATCGCGCCAATTTTGTAGCGATGATCGACAATCTCGCCGGTCCGCGCCACAAAGATGTCGTCCCCATGCACGAAAAAAGCCTTCAGCGACTTGTCCTGGGCCTGCGTGTATCCGAAATACTTCAGATCGATAGCCGGCGGGCGCGGCGGCTCCGGCGCAGCCTGCGGCGCATTCACGTTCGGCTGGCCGATGCGCGCGCTCTTTACCGGGCGCTCGATCTCCACGGGCACTGACTCGGCGGAGAAGATGTTCCTCCCCGTGCCCAGGTATTCCACTTGCTCGCTTTGCGCCAGTTTGTCGAAGTGCAGCGAGGGGTCCAGCTCCGCTTCGTTCAGCTTTTGTGCACTTGGCCCGGCGGCCGCCGCGGGAGCTCCCGCCGCCGGACGCGCAGTGGCCGGGGCCGTTGGCGCCGGCACGAGCCGGCTCGGCGTCGAGGGCCCCGCGAACATTCCGTAGATTTGCCAGCCGCCGATCCCGAGGACCACGGCAAAGAGCACGATCACCAGCGCGACCTGGCGTTTGTTCTCCGCTCCCAAAGGCATCGCCATGGCTACTGGCCCTCCCTTCCGGAGGCGGACGGCGCGCTTTGAGCCGCGCCCGGTTCCGGCGTGGGCGGCAATCCGCTGGCCGCAGCATCGGCCGGCCGCAGCCAGGTGGAGACGCGCAGCCGCAGATTCACCAAGCCGCCTTGCTGCCCGGTCAGGCCCATCGCCCGGATCACAAAAAACGTCTGGTCGCGCTCCAGGCTGTTGACAAAGCGCATGATCTGCGGATATCCGCCGCTGATGCCTGCGTCCATGGAGATTTCAGTCAGATCGTTGCCGGCGGCGCCTTGCGTGTACTGCACCCGCGACAGCCGCACACCCGAGTTCACCTGCAGCTCGCCGATCCGCGCCGCGATCGAGGAGTAGTTGGGCGGGACGCGCTTGCCATAAAAGCTCTGCATTTGTGCGCGCGACTCTTCCACGCGCTTGTCCAGGCCGCGCATCGGGGCGGTCGCCAGTTCCAGCGCCTTCAGCTCCACCTGCTTGCCGGCCAGCGCATCGCTGGAGCGCCCGTTGGTGGCCGCCCAATCCATTCCCAGCCGCACAGCCAGTCCGATGACCAGCAGAAGCAGCACGGCGAAGCCGGCAAAGTGCCAGGTGAGCGGGGAAGCCAGGCGCTCGCGCCATGTGGAGGACGTTTGGCTGCTCATTGCGGGCCTCCGGGCGTGCGGTTGGGATACAGTGCGGGGTTGGGCTTCGGTTGCCGCGTCATGGGCTGGGGCGCGCCGGTATAGGGCGGCCGGCCGGGTTGCCCGACAAGGCCGGGGACTGGATGCGCCGCCGCCGGCCGGCTCTCGTACTCTCCCGCGGCAGTCGGCTTTTCCGTGCTTCGCGCCGGTCTGCGTTCTCCGGCCGGAGCCGGGTTGTACTCGGCCAGCAGATCGAAGTTGAACCGGTTCGAGGCGCTTACCGGCTCCAATCGCTGGTTGGGGCCCTCGCTCGCCTCGGCGTTCTCGCCCACGATGCGCGGCAGCAGAAAGCGTTTCGAGTGCTCCAGGTTGCGCACCAATTCCACAGCCTTGTCCCGCGGCCCCAGCACGCGCAAATGCAGGGTAGTCTTCCCGCTCTTGTCGTCCCGCACCGGCTCCAGCGTCGTCACCTGGACTCCGCCCGGCAGCACGGTCTCCAAATCCTCCATGGCCAGCGTCCAACTGAACGCCTTCACATCGAAGAGCTTGTTGAGCGCCGCTGCCTGGGTAAGTAATTGGGCGTTCGCCGGCTGGTGCATCAGCTCCTGGTATTGCTGCCGTTCCTGGCTGATTCGGGCAATTTGCCCGTCCAGCGAGTGGTCGCGCGCGCGGGCTTCTTCGGCCTTCTGGTGCAGGGCGCGCAAGCCCAGGCCCAGACCGATGGCGAGCAAGATCAGCACGCCGATGGCGATGCGCAGCCGCTTAATGGCCGGTCCCAGGTCGGCAAAAGGGCGGGTCGCGAGATTGAGTGCAATGCGCATTATCTAGCCCCCGCCAGTGCGCCGGTCACGCCGGCAATGCTCGCTTCACCCAGCGCGGTCATGGCTCCGGTCTCCGGACGCGGCGTCAGATCGGTCACGGTCAGCTCGGGATTGCCGATCCAGCGGGCGAATTCGCCGGCCTCGCCGATGCCGGCATAGCACAGCCGCGTCGGCGGCGCCTGCAGCTTGTCCTCAAAGTAGGCCGCGGCCACGGCGATCCCGCGCCGCACCTCTTCCCGGCGCACATCGGGCTCCTCGGGCAGGTCGAGCGTGCGATAGAGCAGCAGGTCCTGGCCATTGGCGATCGTGGTCGTCAGCGCCAACCCGCTCAGATTGGCGGTCAGCACGGCCTCCATGGAATCGATCGCCTCCAGCGCGGCCAGGCTGGCAGGCAACACCGCGCCCGGCTCGTAGCCGGCGGTCCGCACCGCTGCCTCATACTCTTGCAGGATGGGGCCAGGAATCACGGCTGCCAGCACCTTGCACTCGGTCTTGTTCTCCGCCAGCACCTGGTAGCTGAGCCCGGCGTGCTCCACCTCGAAGGGAACCATCTTGCGCAGCCTGAAGCGCAGCACGGAGTAGGCCTCGGCCGCCTTGGCGGGCAGGGAATCGAAGTCCAGCACGAAGACCCGCACCACCGTGTCCGGCAGCACCAGCGTCACGGCGTGCGAACGCGGCGAAACCTGGTCCAGCGCGGAGCGAATCGCCGCCGCCACGGCTTCCGGTGCGTGCAGGTTGGCTTCCGCGATGCCCGGCACCAGCGCTCCGGCCTTGAGCGGCTGGAAGGCATACACCGGCGCCTGTCCCGCTCCCGCGAGCGCGGCGGCCAGCACGCCTTCGGGCGCAACCTCGACCGCCGCCGGCGGACGCCCGCCCGGCTGGGAACCGCCCTTGTTCAGGATCGAATTCATTAGCGCGACGCCTCGATAAACGTGACCTTGTTGATCTCCTTGAGCGTCGTCAGCCCGCGGCGAACGCGATCCAGCGCCGACTCACGCAAAAAGCTCATGCCCTCTTTCCGGGCCAGCTTGCGCACTTCGGAGGTGGGTTTCTTTTCTAGAATCAGCTCGCGGATGGGGTCGGTCAAGTCCAGCAATTCGTGGATCGCGGTCCGGCCGCGGTAGCCCGTGCCGCCGCACTCCATGCAGCCGGCGCCCTCGCGGAATTCGAAGCCGCGCCATTCGTCCGGGTTCATGCCGGCGGCCAGCAGAGTGTGCTCGTCATAGGTAACCGTGCGCGCGCAATGTTCGCAGACGGTGCGCACCAGCCGCTGCGCGAGAATGCAGTTCAGCGCGGAGACGAAGTTGTACACTTCCACGCCCATATTCACAAAGCGGCCGAGCACATCCACCACGTTGTTCGCGTGCACGGTGGTAAACACCAGATGCCCGGTCAGCGCGGAGTTGATGGCGATCTGCGCGGTCTCGTTGTCGCGGATTTCGCCCACCAGAATCTTGTCCGGATCGTGGCGCAGGATCGACCGCAGGCCGCGGGCAAAGGTAAGCCCCTTCTTCTCGTTCACCGGAATCTGCGTGATGCCGCGAATCTGGTACTCGACCGGGTCCTCGATGGTGATGATCTTGTCCTCGTCGCTCTTGATCTCGTTCAGCGCGGCGTAGAGGGTGGTCGTCTTGCCCGAGCCGGTCGGCCCGGTCACCAGCACCATGCCGTAGGGCTCGCGGATGTAGCGGCGGAAGCGCTTCAGATCCTCTTCGGCAAAGCCCACCACGTCCAGCGTCAGATGGCGGAACTTCTCGCTCATCGACTCCTTGTCCAGCACGCGCAGCACGGCGTTTTCGCCGTGGATGGTCGGCATGATGGAAACGCGGAAGTCGATCAGCCTGCCCTTGTAGCGCACCCGGAATCGTCCGTCCTGCGGCACGCGCCGCTCGGCGATATCCAGCTCGCTCATGATCTTGATGCGGCTCAGAATCGTCGAGTGATGTTCGCGCGCGATGGGCGCCATCGCCGCCTGCAGCACGCCGTCGATGCGGTACTTGACCACTACGGAATCGTCGTTGGTCTCGATGTGAATATCCGAAGCCCGGCGCTCCAGCGCGGTGAAGATGGTCGTATCCACCAGCCGGATGATGGGGCTGATGTCTTCCTCGCTGGTCAGCTTCTCGATGGAGATGTTTTCGTCCGTCGAGTCCTCGCCGGTGAGCACGTCGAAGGTGAGTCCCTCGCTGGCTTCATCGAGCACGCGCTGCGACTGCTCGGTCTTTTTCAGCAGGTCGGTGATCTGCGAGAGCGTGGCCACGCGCGCAATGATGCGATGACCCAGCAGCCCAGCGATCTCGTCCAGCACCATCAGCCGCGAGGGGTCGCTGACCGCGATCACCAGCACGCCCTCCTGCTGCTCGATGGGCACAAAATTGTAGCGGAACATCAGTTCCACCGGGACCGTGCGCAGCAGGTCGTGCTGGATCTTGAAGTTCTTCAGGTCCACGAACTCGGCGCGATAGCGCTTGGCCAGGGCTTCGGCCTGCGCCCTTTCGTCCGGCCCCGTGGGCAGTGGCAGCGTAAGTAGATTTGTGTCGGCCATGGCGATTTACCCTTGCCCTCCGCCCGCCGAGCCCAGCGAGAAGATGGGCAGGTAGAGCGAGATGAGAATGAAGACCACGACCACGCCCATCACAATGAGAATGGCCGGCTCGATCAGCGCCAGTGCGGCGGTCAGCGCGGTGGCCACGTCTTCCTCGAAAAACTCGGCGACCGAATTGAGCATCTGCGGCAGCGCGCCGGTTTGCTCGCCCACGGTGATCATTTCCGTTGCCAGATCGGGAAAGACCCCGGTATGGCTCAGCGATTCGGCCAGGCTTTTGCCCTCGCGCACCGTGCCGATCGACGACATCACCGCCTTCGAAACCCGCCGCGACGAAATCGACCGCGCCGCCGTCTCGAGCGACGGCACCAGCGGCAATCCGCCGGTCAGCAGCGTCGAGAGCGTGCGCGCAAACAAGGCCACCTGGTATTTCAGCCAAATCCTGCCAAACACCGGCATCCCCACGCGGAAGCCGTCGATGAAGTCCTTGCCCCGCTCGGTGATGGCGAAGCGGTAAAAGCCCGCACCGATGCTCGCCGCAATCAGCGGCAGCCAGAAGAAGTTGTGGTTGAGCCATTTGCCGAAGGCCAGCAGGCCCATCGTCATCGACGGCAGCTTCGAGCCCATCTGGTCATAGAGCACGGCAAACTGCGGCACCACCACCGCCAGCAGGAAGATCATCAGACCGATCACCAGCGTCATCAGCAGCGCCGGATAGATCAGCGAGGCCGTCAGTTTCTTGCGGAAGGTGAGCGCCACCTTCTGGAAGCTCACGTACCGCTCCAGCACCTCTTGCAGGTTGCCCGAGCGTTCGCCGGCCAGCAGCGTGGTGGTGTACATCAGCGGAAACCCGCTCTGCGCCTCGAAGGCCGAGGAAAGCGCGTCCCCGGTCTTCACCCGGTTCGATACGTCGTCCAACTGACTGGCGAAGAGGGCGTTCCTCTGAATCTTGGCCAGCATCTGCAGCGAGCCCAGAATGGGCAGCCCGGCTTTGATGAGCGTCAGAAACTGCTGATTGAAGATGAGAAACGGCTCCAGCTTGACCTTGCCGCGCTTGAGCCCGCCAAAACCGCCTTTGGCGCGGATCGAGAAGATATGGTATCCGGCATGGGCAAATCGAGCCCGCAACTCCTCGGCGCTGGCCGCCGAGTGAACTTGCTCCTGCACGCGGCCGCGCTCATCGGCCAACTTGATTACGAACTCTGCCATGCCTCTGCCCGCCAAACGAGATCGTCCGGCTCTTTCCAGCGTTTCTTCTCAGAATTCAGGGTACCAGTTCCCGCCCGCTGTTCTCGTAACGGATAGACGCGAAAGGCAGTAGCAACGCTCGCACCCGGCGGACCCGGAGCATCGGCTGCCACCGCTCTGCGCAATCCTAGTAGAATCGGGGTTCGAGCAGCGAGAGGGTCCCCCAATGGCGAACAGATACGGAGAAGCGGCACTCATGGCGGCCCGGCAAGGGCCGGCAGCCAACACAGATCCAGCAGCTCGATGGGAAAGCGCAATGGAGAAGCTCTATCCCACCAGCCCGGCGGCGCGGAGGAAGGGCGGCCCGCGCGGAGCTTTTTTAGGTCTCTGCGAAGAGGGATTGGTGAAAGGCATTCCCGCCGGCCACTACAAAGCACCGAAGGACAACAAGGGCTACGCAGTCCGCGCCGCGGCGTTGCTCACTGAAGGTACGCAGAGCTGGTCCACAAGCGCATTGTGGCGGGCGGTAACGAACGATCCCGAGAAGACACACAATGGCCAGATGGATATCGTGCTGGCCCTGTGGAAGAACGACCTCATCGTCCGCAAGTCCTAAGCCAGTAAGGTGGTTGTCGATGTTGCCAGGCGCGGGGGCTTTCTTTTCCCAGCCAACTAGATCTGGGCGCCCCATCCTTGCGCTTTCTTTCTGGAGCAAGGGGAGGAATCCATGCAGCTCGAATCGTCATTCGATTCATTCGGTCCCCGCCGTCCCTGTATCCTGATTGCGTTCCATTTTGTCGTCGTCGATTGAGGGGTACAGATTGGCGCAAGCAATGGATTGGACCATACAAGGCAGGCGTTTCAGTTCGGGAATCGGCGCAAGGCTCCTTCCCGCCCTGCGCAAACACGGCCGCCAGGCCAGTCTCGCCGCTCTGCTGCTTGCCGCGGCAGCCGTCTCCGCGTTCCTCTTTGCAGGCTTCCACGGCCGCCGTCCGGCCGCCGCCGCAGTTCCCTATCCCCATGAGTTGACCCAGGTCAGCTTTGCTGTCGCCGGTGACGTCATCCCCCACGAGCCGGTCCGCGCCGCGGCGGCCGCCGCCGGGGACGGAGCTCAGGGCTGGGGCGCGCTCTTCTCGGATGTGAACGACGTCTTCCAAAAGGCCGACTTCGGCTTCGTCAATCTCGAAACCCCGGTTGCTCCGGCCCACTCCCACGGCTCCAAGCCGTTCCTGTTCGACGCGCCCATCGCCCTGCTCGACGGCCTCAAAGCCAACGGCATCAAGATTGTCTCCTTCGCCAACAATCACGTGATGGACCAGGGCTGGGCCGGATTCGCCGAGACCCGCGAGCACCTGCGCGAAGAGGGCCTGCTTTTTGCCGGCTCCGGCGACACGGCGCAGCAAAGCTGGCAGCCGGTCATCGTCGAGGCCAACGGCATCAAGGTCGGCTGGCTGGGCATGACCCGCTGGCTCAACGGCAACCGCAACCCCGACAAGGACGATCAGCCGCACGTCAACTTCTTCCCCTATCCGGGCGAGTCGGGCGGCGCGCCGGGAGCGGACGAAGCGCAGGTTCTCGAAGCCATCCGGCAGGCCCGCGCCCAATGCGATTTTCTGGTGGTTTCTATCCACTGGGGCGTCGAGTACGCGCCCGCGCCGCGGCCGGAAGACGTGGAGACGGCGCACAAGATGCTCGACGCCGGCGCCGCGGTCATCGTCGGCCACCATCCCCACGTGCTGCAGCCGGTGGAGACCTATCGCACGGCGGACGGCCGCAACGCGGTCATCTTCTACTCGCTGGGCAACTTCCTCTCCAACCAGTCGCGCAATTATGTGGATGGCCTGATGCCGGACAAGGAAGGCGATCCGCGCGACTCGATGATCGGCCTGTTCTCCGCCGTTCGGAAGGACTACGGCCCGGCCGGCATCCGCGTCGAACTGGGCCACGTCGGCATTTTGCCGGTCTGGGGTGAGAACAACCGCAACGAACTGGCCAGCGGCCACGCCAAAGCTGCCGTCATTCGCCCTGTCCTGATTGACCGCGAGATGCCGCGGCTGCAAGCCCGGCTGGACGAGCTGAACAAGATGAGCACGCCGGCCGCGCCACTCAGCGCCGACCAGAAGCAGGAGTTCATCGCAGTTACGACGCGATTGAAGCTGCTTAGCGACCGCCGCGCCCTGCTGCTCGCCCGCACCGGCGACGAATACATCACCGATCCGCCCAAGCTGCCGACGAAGCCTTAACTTTTGTAAGAATCGGCCTGGCATACGCCGATCCGTCAGGATGCGTCAGGCCAGAATCGGAATGTTGGCGGCCCGTGCGGCTGCTTCGAGATTCTTGTCAAGGGTTGCCAGCGGGACCCGGTTGTTCTGCGCCGCAGCCAGATAGGCTGCGTCGTAGACGGAGAGCTTGTATGTGCGGGATAGGTCCATCAGATGGGAGCCTCGAGAGGAATCCAGAACGATGGAAAACTGCTCAAGATCGCGGAGGAACTGCGCGGAGTCCGAGGGCGCGATTCGATTCCGCCGCTCGTTCAGCACCAGGATGTTCCAGACTTCGTACCAGAAGATTCCCGGAACGATCGCCGAACCGGACTGAAGCTGGACGAACGCGAGGTCGGCCAACGGGTGATCTTCGTCGCGCATGGCCCACGTGATGACAATTGAGGCATCCAGAACAAAGCGCATCGTTACATGCGCCCTTCGTCCCTGGCGGAAAGTATCTCCTGCAGGGAGACCGGCTTCGTTCGCTTGCGGATCGCGAGGATGCTCTCGACGGCGCGCTGAATCCGTTCCCGATCGACCTCGGCTTGAGGGCTGATCCGCGCCACGGGCTTGCCGTGACGGGTAATGATCACGCTCTCGCCGCGCTCCACGTCGTCGAGGATGCGAAGAAAGTGGGTCTTGGCCTCGGATGCTTGGATCTTCTGCATAAATTGACCAGTCAAAACAACTGGTCGAAGTATAGCAAGATCTTCCCGATGTGAACAGCTTGTTCATGGCCGGAGAGCAAGCTGTTCGGAGTCAATACCCGCTCGCCACCAGCCACGCCTCGGTCAACTCCAGTTCCGGCTTCTTCTTGGCCTGCATTTCGGCGTGGGCCAACTTCACCAGCACATCCGCCTCCACGTTCACCGGGGCGCCGGCCTTGAGCGTGTGCAAATTCGTGCGCCAATACGTCAGCGGCAAAATCGCAATGGAGATCGCCTCGCCGTCGAAGTCGGCAATGGTCAGGCTGATCCCTTCCACGGCCACCGAGCCCTTGTGCACCATCCACGGACGCACATTTTCCGGAACCTTCACCTTCAGCGTCCAGTCGGTGGTCTGGATGTCGAACTCCGGGCTGGCCGGCGAGATCACCGGCTCCAGCGAGGCGAGCTCTCCGCAGCCGTCCACGTGGCCCTGCACAATGTGCCCGCCCAGCGGACTGCCCGCCGCGGTAGGCAGTTCCAGGTTCACTTTCGATCCCGGCGCCAGCGCGCCCAGCGAGGTGCGGTCTAGCGTCTCCTGCGCCAGGTCGGCGTGAAATAGCGCGGGGTCCACGTCCAGCGCGGTCAGGCACACGCCGGAGACGCCCAGCGAATCGCCCTCGCGCAGCCGCCCGGCCAGCCCCGGAGCCTCGACCGTGATCCGGCATACGCCGCCCCTGCTTTCCAGCCCAACCAGCGTGCCTGTCTGTTCAATGATGCCTGTAAACATGGTTTTATTCTAAGGGAGTGAGGGAGTGAGGGAGTGAGGGAGTGAGGGACTAAGGGACTAAGGGAGTAGGGAGTGGGGAGTAGGGAGTGGGGAGTAGGGAGTAGGGAATAGGGAATAGGGAATAGGGAATAGGGAATCGACATTCCTTTTTTCCGGTACTGCATCCCTGTGCCGAGGGGCATCTTCAACTCCCTGTATTCTTGCCGGTAGAGAATTCTGCAGGTGTCTGTGATTCGAGTACGACCACTCCTCTTCACCCTCGCGATCACCTCCCTCGGCCGCATTCTTCTGCTGCGCGACCGGTTGCTGGGCAGGGTCGCATGGAGAAGCCGCGTTGGCGCAGCCCACGCCTGCATCTCCCGCCATGCCATTCCCAGCGGCAACAACGTTCTCGACGCAGTGCTGGTGAAGCAGGAGTCCGATGCCCCGCGAGTCAGTTTGCTCCTCTGCCATGGCATCGGGGAGACGGTCCAGCATTGGCTTCCCGTGCAGCAGCTTCTCGCGGCCAATGGCGTCGCCTCGCTGGTCTTCGATTACTCCGGTTACGGGCGCAGTTCGGGCGTCTTCGATTCAGGCCAGGCTGAGCAGGATGCGATCGCGGCCTTTCATTGTCTCGAACTGCTGACCGCTCCCTTGCCCATCTCGATTCTTGGATTCTCCCTGGGCAGCGGTATTGCCGTGGCCATCCTATCCAGGGTTCCGGCCCATCGCCTGGTGCTCAGCGCCGCGTTCACTTCTCTCCGGAAGGCCGCCCTCAGCGTCGGAGTTCCCAAAGTCTTCGCGGTCGCGGTGCCGCCCATCTGGGAGGCGGAGGAGGCTTTGCGCGCCTGCCCAGTTCCCGTGCTGGTTGTGCATGGCGAAAAGGACCGGCTCTTTCCCGTGCGCATGGCCGAGGAACTGGTTTCCTTTTGCACCCAGGCTGAGCTGGTCGTCGTTCCCAAGCTCGCTCACAACCAGCCCTTCCGTCACCCGCAGCAGTCCTACTGGGGCCTGATCGCTTCGTGGCTGATCGACGATGCCGGTAAGGATGGTCTGCCTCCAATGTGAGACGGCATCCTGCTTCTTCCCGGACGTTCGCCGGCGGATGGCCGGCAGCTCTCAATAAAACCGCAATCGAAGAAGATACGGCATAACCTGGCCGTGGATTTGGTGCTCTACTCGTCAAGAGCATCTCGCACCGATCGGAACGGAGACCCATGATGAGCGGTTTCAGATCGCCCGCATCCCTGTGTAACTCACGCATTGCCGGTGCCACTCCCGGCATGATCCGAAGCAAGCAGCTTGCCAACATCCGCATTCCCCATTGGGCCGGGACAACCTCTGCGGCCAGCCTTGGCCTGGTCTTCTTGCTCGCGCTCAGCGGATGCGCGTCTTTACAGGTTCACCTGGGGATGAAGGTGGACCTTACCAAGACCCCTGTTGCCTCCATCGAGGTCATTCAACCCAAAGGTCCGGGCATCGTGCCTGGGCAAAAGTCCCCGCTGGTGGTTGAAGTCACTCAACCGGACGGCAAGGTCTTGCAGACCGAAGGGGCGGGTGGCGGAAAGGTCATGTGGAGGGATCTCACCGTTACGGCGACCGTCGTGTCGGTAAATCAGAAGGGTGTGATCTCCCTACCGCACGACCCCAGGGTCAGCGACGGAAAGCTACCGCATGTCACTGTCACGGCGCCCAGCCATCCCGGCCTCCGCGCGGAACTCGACATTCCCTTGCGCTACGACTACAAATTCAGCGCCGATTTCTCCGCCAGCAATGGCGCCAATGGCATGGACGGCACCGCTGGATTGGACGGCACAAGCGGCAGCCTCGGCTCCATCGATCCGAACAATCCCTCCCCCGGTGGAGACGGATCGAATGGGGGAAATGGCTCCGACGGGCAAAATGGACGGCCGGGAGGCGACGCGCCTCCGGTCAATATCCAGATGACGCTCAGGGCGGGCGATCATCCCCTCCTCCAAATTGCAGTATTTGCCGCGGCGCACAAGCGTTTTTACCTGGTCGATCCCCAGGGAGGCTCTCTCACGGTCAAGGCCGACGGAGGCTCCGGCGGCAGAGGCGGGACGGGCGGCCGCGCTGGCCGGGGCGGCTCCGGCGGCATCGGATCGCCCAACGGAAGGAACGGCAACGATGGTCTTAGTGGACAGGACGGCATGAACGGATCGAACGGAAGGGGCGGAGCCATCACCGTAACCTGCGATCCCCAAGCCCAGCCCTACCTGGCCACACTCCATCTCTCCAATCGTGGCGGTCCGCATCCGGTCTTCCAGGAAGCGCCCGTGCCTCCGCTCTGGTAAGCAACTTAGGGCGATGGGCGTGAAGACCGCGCGTGCGCCCAGGTCTCGATCTTGAGCCCTGGGCACACACGATCACCAGCAGCCCCCAGGACGGCCTAACTGATCCCTGTTTCCCACGGGTCCTTCAGCAGCGAACAGAGCCCCAGATCGTTTCCATACCGCTCGACCTCGACCTCCGCCATGCGCATCGCATTCGCCATGCCGCGGAAGGCGGGGACGGCATCGGAGCCCATGATCTGCGGCGAGACGAAGAGATGCACGCGATCCACCAGCCCGCCGGCCAGCAGCGCCGTATTCAGCCGCGTGCCGGTTTCGGTCAGCAGGGTCAGGATGCCTTCCTCTCCCAGCTTGTCCAGCACCTTGTCCAGCGGAACGCGGCCAGCCTGCCACCCCGGCGAGGAAACCCTGTCGCCGGGGACCCCGGTCTCTGCCGGCAGCATCTCCACGCGCACGCCGCGCTGGGTCAACTCCCGCATGCGGCCCTCGTCCTTTGAGACCGTGAAGACCACCAGATCGTTCTGCGCCGTGGCCACCATCTTCGAGTTGAGCGGCATGCGCAGCGCCGAATCCAGCACCACGCGCTGGAGCGGCCTGCGCCGCCGCAGTCCGCTGCGATCGGTGAGCATGGGGTCGTCGGCCAGCACGGTATCCACGCCGGTCATCGCGGCGTCGGCCTGCCAGCGCAGCGGCTGCACGGCCGCCCGCGCCTGCTCGCACGTGATCCAATAGGGTTCGCGCGCCAGGTGCTGCCCGGCCGGAGGAGCGATGCGCCCATCCAGCGTCATGGCCACCTTCATCAGCACCAGCGGCCGCCGGTGCTGGCTCCAGCGGGCAAAGCCCTCGTTGAGCCGCCGCGCCTCGGCCTCGCAGACGCCCACGACGGTTTCCATCCCCGCCGCGCGCAAGGCCTCAAGACCATGGCCGGCAACGGCCGGGTTGGGATCGGTGGTCGCGGCCACCACGCGTTTCAGTCCCGCGGCAATCAGCGCCTCCGTGCACGGCCCGGTGCGCCCGGTATGGTTGCATGGCTCGAGCGTCACGTAGGCCGCGCCGCCCCGCAGCCGTTCGCCGGCGTGCTGGCCGGCTACCTTCAAAGCCGCCACTTCTGCGTGGTCCAGCAGATCGTATTCGTGCCAGCCCTCGCCCGCCACCTGCCCGGCGCGGTCCAGAATCACGCAGCCCACCGCCGGGTTGGGCGAACTGACGCCGATGCCGCGGCGCGCCAGTTCCAGCGCCCGCCGCATCCAATAGCTGTCTTGTTCCAGAACGTTCATGGCTTACCCCAGTAACGAATCCACAAACTCGGCGGGAGAAAACTCCAGCAGATCGCCCATTTGCTCGCCCACGCCGGCAAACCGCACGGGCAGATTCAATTCCCGGGCGATGGCCACGGCGATGCCGCCCTTGGCCGTGCCGTCCAGCTTGGTCAGCACAATGCCCGTCACTCCGGCGGCCTGGGTAAACAGCCGCGCCTGCTGCAACCCATTTTGTCCCGTCGTCGCGTCCATCACCAGCAGCACTTCGTGCGGCGCGCCGGGAATCAGCTTGGCCGCCGTCCGCCGCATCTTGTCCAGCTCGTCCATCAGTCCCGTCTTGGTGTGCAGCCGTCCCGCGGTGTCCACAATCAGCTCGGCAATGCCGCGCGCCTTGGCCGCCATGGCTGCGTCGTAGAGCACGGCCGCCGGATCGCCGCCGTGGCGCGTCTTGATCATCTCCACGCCCGAGCGCGAGGCCCACACTTCCAGTTGTTCAATCGCCGCCGCGCGGAAGGTATCGGCCGCGCACAGCAGAACGGTTTCATCTTTCGCGCGATGCCATGCGGCCAGTTTGCCTGCCGAGGTGGTTTTGCCCGTCCCGTTCACGCCCACCAGAAAGGTGACGAAGGGACCGTCCGCGGGGCGTGCGGAAACCGGCTTTGAAGCGATCGGAGCCTCCAGAATCGTCCGCAACTGCTCCTTGAGCAGCCCGCGCAGCTCCTTTCCGCCTTCGATGGCCTGGTGGCGCGCCCGGTCCCGCAGCGCCTCCAGAATCTCGCTCGTCGTCTGCACGCCCAGATCGCTGGTCAGCAGCGCGGTCTCCAGCCGCTCCAGCGCGTCCTCGTCCACCGCGCGCGTCAGCGCGACGATGTCTTCGATCTTCGAAGAGAGCGACTCACGGGTGCGCGAGACAGCCTGCTTCATGCGGCTGAAAAAGCCCTGTCTGGGCGCCTGCGCCTCGTCCGGCTGCTCGTGTGCCGCGGCCTCTGTGGCCTGCGCGTCTTTTTTGCCGCCAAAGAACTTCATCATCATGGGGTAATCCAGCTTTGAGTCTAGAGCATCGGTCGCCGCCAGCGCGAACCTCCGCCTGCCGCCCTCCAGGGGAAGAAAATGCTTGTCTTTTGTCTTCGACTTGGGGAAAAATCGCAAAGCGGGCCCTGTCCGTTGCGGCCTTGAAGGAACGCGGCAAAAGGAGGGGCTCGATGAGCACGGTGCGGGTACTTGTGGGAACGCGCAAAGGCGCGTTCATCCTCACTTCGGACGGCAAGCGGCAAAACTGGCAGGTCGATGGCCCGTTCTTCGCCGGCTGGGAGATCTACCACCTCAAAGGTTCGCCCGCCGACCCCAACCGCCTCTACGCCTCGCAGACCAGTGGCTGGTTCGGTCAGATGATCCAGCGATCAGAGGACGGCGGGGCCACCTGGGCGCCGGTCGGCAACCAGTTCACCTACGACGGCGTTCCCGGCACCCACCAGTGGTACGACGGCACGCCCCATCCCTGGGAGTTCAAGCGCGTCTGGCATCTGGAGCCCTCGCTCACGGACCCCGACACCGTCTACGCGGGCGTCGAAGATGCCGCGCTCTTCCGCTCCACGGACGGAGGCGCAACGTGGGCTGAGCTCTCCGGACTGCGTGGCCACTCGACCGGTCCCAACTGGCAGCCCGGCGCGGGCGGCATGTGTCTCCATACCATCCTTCTCGATCCCTCCAATCCCGGCCGCATCTACATCGCCATCTCCGCCGCCGGCGCTTTCCGCAGCGAAGATGGCGGCCAGAGCTGGAAGCCCATCAACAAGGGTCTGGTTTCCAACTTCATGCCCGACCCCACCGCAGAGGTGGGCCACTGCGTCCATCACGTCGCCCTGCATCCCGCGCGTCCCGATGTCCTCTTCATGCAGAAGCACTGGGACGTGATGCGCTCCGACGACGCCGGCGATAGCTGGCGGGAGGTCAGCGGCAACCTGCCCAGCGACTTCGGCTTCGTCATCGATGTCCACGCCCACCAGCCCGAGACTCTCTACGTGGTTCCCATCAAGAGCGACTCCGAGCATTTCCCGCCCGAGGGCAAGCTGCGCGTCTACCGCAGCCGCTCCGGTGGCAACGAGTGGGAGCCGCTGAGCAAAGGTCTGCCGCAGAAAGACTGCTATGTGAACGTGCTGCGCGACGCCATGGCCGTCGACCGCCTCGACGAGTGCGGCGTCTACTTTGGCACCACCGGCGGCCAAGTCTACGCGTCGGCAGATGCGGGGGATCGCTGGGCGCCGATTGTGCGGGATTTGCCAGCGGTTCTGTCGGTCGAGGTGCAAACGCTGGCATGAGTGGCGAGAGCGTGGCAACGCGAATTGTCCGGGTGGTTTTGCCGTACCATCTGCGGACGCTGGCGGGGGTGGGAACGGAACTCACGCTCGAAGTCCCCGCGCCCATCACCGTGCGCAGCGTTCTCGACGCCCTCGAGGCCCGTTGCCCCATGCTGCGCGGCGCCATCCGCGACCACGTCACCCAAGAGCGCCGCCCATTCCTCCGCTTCTTCGCCTGCGAGACAGACTTATCGCACGAGCCGCCCGACGCACAGCTCCCAGAGGCAGTCACTTCGGGCAAGGAGCCGCTTTTGATTGTTGGGGCGATTGCGGGAGGCTGAAGGCTAGTTTGCGTGTAGATCGAGTATTCTCTCGACCAACTTGTAAACGGTGGTTCCGGGTTTCCGGGGCCAATCGGCGCATGGCGGATTGTCGCGCTTCTTTGCCCTCGCGGCTGCCAGGTGAACTCGATCGACGGAGAAGTGTTGGGGCTCAATATGCTTATCGTAGCCTGGTAGGTGCTTGGTGAGCCTCCGGTCACAATCGTCGCCGGTTTTTACCCCGTTGGCATCCTCGAAATGCAGGAGAAGCCAATACTCGAACTTCGGATTACTGAGGGCGAACCCATAATTCGAGCGGCCTTGTGCCCAAGTGTGCAACTCAAGAAGGTGGTCGTCGCGCCAAAAGTCCTTATCCACGACAACCCAAGCTTCATCGTGTTTTTTGAGGCTCTCTTTTCGGATATACTCTCGAACCCGCAGCAAAGCTTCTTTGGGAGGAAGATTGCTCTGGTTCCTCAGGCATTTTACGCGGACGATGAGTTCTTCATTCAGCAGGGAGAAGTACTCCTGTTTGGTAACCGTGCCCTCAGCGACGATGACAAACATCCGTTTGTAACGACGCTGGCCACCGTGGCGGCGGAAATGGGAGTTCATCGTACCGTCGCCTCGTCTTCGCAGGCGGTGATCGTGGGCCGAATGCGCGGGACTCCGCCCAGCCGGCCTTGCAAATAGCTCTTGCGGATATCCTTGTCCCTGCGCACATCCTTGAATTCGCTGAATGCAACGAGCTTAGATGCGCCAGACTGATCCCGCTCCGTGATCCAGATTTCGTCTCTGCGAAAGATATCCTGAGTCATCAACTGGGTGTCGTGGGTGGTAAATATCAATTGGGATCGCGAAGAATCCGTCCGCTGCAACAAGTAGTGCTCAAGCAGGCTTCTCGTCAAGTTGGAGTGCAGACTTCGATCCAGTTCGTCAATTACAAAAATCGGAGGGCTCGTCGGTTTTTCCTCAAGGGACAAGAATGCAGGTAAAACGTCGAGCAAGCGGCGAGTACCATCCGATTCATCGGCAAAGCTGAAAAGTATCTCCTCTCCATTCTCAGACTGGTGAACGGGAGCAAGCTGACGAATTGTCAGTTTGCCGTTTTTCTTGTGCAGGAAGACGCCGTCCTCATTGACCAGCGTAGTGAGCGGGAGCGCCTGGCCCTCCTTCAAGTTGATCGCTAACTCAGACAACATCTCCTTTGGGAAAATATTCTCAGAAGGGACATCTATCTGACGCATTGCCGCAATCCCCGTATCGAGGTCTCGCAACCTGGTTGCCATTTTCATAAACCTTGGATGGCGGTCATTTGTGATCTCCAACATCCCCATATATCGCGAGTCGGGACGGATAACAATAAGGCCTTTGCGAAACCATTCGAAGACCGGGCGAAATTCCGTAAGCTTTTGGGAAACGGAGTTTGTCAAGAAAAGCTGGTTGTCATGTGTTCCGCGGGATGCAAATTGCTGCTCATCCCACTGTGGGACCTTTTCAGAAAGTTTGAAGTCATCAGTTTCGCTTCCACGCTGAAAGAGAATCTCCTTTGATCTCGCATTGATCTGCTTGAGCTCCTCTTTCGTGACTCTCTTCGCTGTTAAGGAGAACCTGTATTCGTAAACTGTTTCCCCGACCAAAAAATCGAAGCGGAAGGTCGTCGGACGCTCTGAAGAATGTTTGCTAAGGAGAAAGGGCTTGACCCCAATCGGAGCATCCGGCTTTGGCGGGTCCGTGATGAACTGTTGGGCAAAGCGCAAGGCCTTAATCAGGTTGCTCTTTCCGGAGGCATTGGCCCCATAGATCACAGCAACGGGCAGCAACTTCAGATCGTATTTCTCAACCAAAGCGAGATGGCCGGAGTGTTGTTCCTCTCTCGTAGCGACCAAATCGAGAGTTGCCTCGTCGCGGAAGGACATCCAATTTTCAACAGAAAAGCGCAGCAGCATTTCGGCACCTTGGGAGAAAATTTCTCTCAGTTCTGTAAATATAGACGCATTTTGTGAAGTATTGCGCAGGTTTGGGAGATTTTTTCTCTCAGGGTGGAAAAATGCCGCTACCAATGGAAATAACGCCCAAATTGCCACGCGAAGACAGCGAGAACTGCAACCCTATCCGCCTTTCGGCAGAATTTGGCAGGGACGGCTAGTCGGGGTTAAAACCCCACTGTGCAATCGCTCGGCTAAAGTTCGTCCTTGCCGGGGCGCAGCATCAGGTCCTTGATGGCTTCGCGCGGGTCCTTGCCGGCGTCGAGGATCAGCTCCATCTGCTCGGTGATGGGCATCTCGATTCCGCGCTGGCGGGCCAGGCCGAGGGCCGCGCGGGTGGTCAACACGCCTTCCGCCACCTTCCCGCCCAGACTGGCCAGGATTTCAGGCAAGTGGCGGCCCTGGCCCAGCGCCTGTCCTACGGTCCGGTTGCGGCTGAGGGAGCCGGTGCAGGTGAGCACCAGGTCGCCGACGCCGCTGAGGCCGGCCAGCGTCTCCCTGCGCCCGCCGCAGGCCACGGCGAGGCGCGTGATCTCGGCGATGCCGCGGGTAATGAGGGCGGCGGCGGAGTTGTAGCCCAGGCCCACTCCGGCGGCCACTCCGGCGGCGATGGCAATCACGTTCTTCAACGCGCCGCCCAGTTCCACGCCAATCACATCCGTGGACGTGTACAGGCGCAGGCTCTCCGAAGAGAACTCATTCTGGATGCGCGCGGCGATCTCGGCGTCGTCAAAAGCCACGGTGACGGCGGTGGGCTGTCCCTGCGCCACTTCCAGGGCAAAGCTGGGCCCCGAGAACGCGCCGATGGGCAGAACTAGGCCGGCGGGGGAACGGGGCGCAACCTCGATACCCGATGAGCTTACGTCGGGGGCCGAGTCCTCGCGAAAGACTTCAAGCTCTGTGTCGGGATTGGCATATGAGCTAAGGCCGGCGGTGCTTGCCCTTTGAAACTGTTCCGCGGTTTGGGCCACCGGGCCGGCGAGGCAGTCGGCGATCACCTCGGTCATGCGCAGGTAAGTCCGGTTCTCGACGCCCTTGGTGGCGCTCACCACGATCTGGCCCGCGTGCAGATGGGGTCCCAGCCGGGCCAGCGTCGAGCGCAGGAACTCCGAAGGAACGACCGAGACCACGATCTCGGCATCGGCGACGGCTGCGTTGTCGCCGGTAATCGCGATCTCTTTGGGGATGGGGAAGCCGGGCAGGAAGAGCGTGTTTTCTCCGGCGTCGATCATCTCTTGCGCGGCCTCGGGGCTGTGCGCCCACTGGCTGATCCGATGTCCGCCGCGGCGGTGAAGCGAAAGTGCGATGGCGGTTCCCCATGCTCCGGAACCTAAAACAATGATGCGGCTCATGCGGTTTTCCTGGCTCCGAGTCGGGATTCCGTGCCGGCGAGCAGGCGGCGGATGTTCTGGTGATGCTTGGCGATGATGAGAAAAGCGACGGCGAACTGCACGGCGATGAAGAACGGCGGCCGGTCGCCGTGGACCAGCAGCCAGGCAAAGACGGGAAAGCTCGCAGCGCCGAGGATCGAAGCCAGCGAAACATAGCGGCTGACGATCAGCACGACCGCGAAGACGCCGATGGCGGCCAGCGCGGCCCAGGGAGCGGCGACCACGAAGACGCCAAAGCTGGTGGCCACGCCCTTTCCGCCGCGAAACCGGAGCCAGACCGGAAAGACGTGCCCCAGCACGGCGAAGAGCGCGGCCAATGCCTCGAAGTTGCGCACCGGAAGATCCGGGGCGAGATGCGCGGCGAGCAGAGCGCCGAGCAAGACGGCGCCCGAGCCCTTGAGCATATCAATGAGAAAGGTGGCCGCGCCCAGGCCCTTGCCGCCGGAGCGCAGAACGTTGGTGGCGCCAATGTTGCCGCTGCCAAAGCTGCGAATGTCCTGGTGGCGAAAAAGGTGGATCAGCAGGAATCCGGAAGGAAGCGATCCGAGCAGATAAGCGACAACCGCGATCAGCACACTTGCAAGCACCATGACGAGTGAGAGTTTAGCAGGTGAGGGCACCGGTTGAGCGCTTTCGCGGGCCGGGTCCGGAGGGTCCGGTGCGCATCCTGAGACTCCCGCGGCGGATCGCCCGGCTCCTCTATAGATTGGAAATTGCGCGGCGGGCCGAGCGCACTTCCGCGGCCAACACTTGCAGAATCTTGAGCGACAACAAGGGCTCGGTTTGCATCAGGCTGGCGAAATCCTCGCGGTTGACGAAGCCCACTTCGGCGTCCTTGCAGGCGACGGCGGTCAGCGTATAGGGTTTGTTCCCGATGAGTCCGGGCAGGCCCAATAGGGAGCCGGCCGCTGCCTGGATCGACAGGACGGCATCGCCCTCCGGAGAGTCCATCGAAACCGTGGCTTCTCCCTTGTTGATGATGTACACCCCGGCGGGAGCGTCTCCCTGGCGGAACAAAACTCGATCTCCGCCACACTGTATGGTGGTGGATCGTTTTCCCAATGCCTGGATCAGTTCCGGATCGGCGACGAATGCGGATGGGTCGAGTTCCATGAAAGGCCTCCTTGGATGAATGCGGAGAAAATAAGTAGACCAAGTAGCTTGAATGGCCTTTGTCTCCATGATTCCATCGAAGGAAGCTGGCGTTTAGTGATGTGTGTCACATAGCTATGGTTAACGCAGTGCGCCTTGGGGAATTTCGACTTCAGCTTTGCCGCAGCGGCTGAGGGCAGAGAACACGTGTTCCCGCCGCTACGCGGGCGTTTGCTTGCCCATCTGCGGCCGTTCCGGCTTTAGTCTGAGACCATCACTTCGCCGGGCAGGATGGGCCGAGTGCGGTAGAGCTTGCCGTATTGCGCCAGCAGGCCCATGAACAACAGTGCGGCCACAAAGGCCACCAGCTTGACGAGGTCGCCGGCATGGGTGCGGGGCAAAGTCTTCCACAGGACGAGCAGCAGGGTTTGCGCGGCCGTCACGGCCCAGACCGAGCCGTAGAAGTAGCGCCGCTCGGTGCCCTCGGTTTTGGTGGACGGGCCGACGCGTGGCAGCCGGCCCAGCGCGCCGAGCAGCAGAATCAAGGCGCAGAGCGGCAGATAGGCGAAGTGGTAGATCTGTTTCATGTACCAGACGCCGGTCAGGGCGGCGATGAGCAGGCCGCTCAGATTGAGCAGCGCAAAGTTGAGCACGGCATTCCATGCGAAGGTGTAGCAAACGCGGCGGTAGAGAGGATTGGGCCTGTCCTCGTCGAAGCGCAGGATATAGGGGCGGGGCTCCGCTCCGGGCAGCCGCCCGCGCAGGCCGGCGATGCCTGTGCCAACCAGAACCGCGCCAAGCCAGGCCAGATTACCCCAGTGAAAGCCGCGGTCGAAGAGCGAGAAGGTCAAAGGGCCTGGGGTCAGAAAAAAGACCCAAATCCAGATGGGCCAGTGCGCCAGACGGTAGAGACGGGTGTTGCGCTCGCGGATCTTCCGCTCCTGAGCGTATTCAACCTTTCCTCGATATTGCATGGGCAAGAGTCTCGCAGGGCGAACGTGAAGGAGTCAATTGGAGGGAGTGGCGGCGGAGTTGGCAGGCGAGACGTCAGGGTTTGAGATCGCATGGCGCGCCGAGCGCAGCTCCGCCGCCAGCACCGGCAAAATCTTGAGCGGCAGCAGCGGGTCGGCTTGCATCAGGGCCATGAAATCGTCGCGCGTCACAAAGCTGAGTTCGGCGCCGCAGCGCGCAATGGCGGTCATCGTATACGGCTCGTTGCTGACCAGACCGGGAAGGCCAAGCACCGAACCGGGAGCTGTCTGGATCGACATCACCGATTCGCCGGCTGGGGAAGTCATGGTGAGAACCGCCTCGCCTTTGTTCAGAATGTACAGGCCGACAGGTGCTCCTCCCTGGCGGAACAGGAGGTGATCCTTGCCACACGAAATCTCGATGGCTCTCATCAAGAGCGCATGGATGAGTTCAGGGCCGGCGATGAATGCGGACGGATTGAGCTGCAATTGCGTCCTCCATGGACGGAAGCGGAAATGGGCCCATACAATGTGCCCGATTGCCCGTGGCGCCATGGTTGCATCGGAAGGAGAAAGCCTCTTGTGACGGATGTCACAAACCGATTGAATTCGATGTGAATCGGGGGTATTCAGTAAGGTTCATTCTCGATAAACAGCGCATTGCCGGCCGCGAAAACCGGCTGAGCGCGGCGATTGATTGGGCGGATAGAGGTAAACCCCAGGTCCCGATTCCGGGAGCTGGGATGCCGCGAAGGCCAGCGCATTCTGCGCGGACGTGCTGCATCTGGGGAGCCTTTCCAGGTAGCGCTACGGCTCTTCTCCCCTCATTGTGCCCGCCGTCACCCCTGGTCCTCATTCGTTTCCACTAAAATCGAATCGAGGAGTCACGAAAAAATGCCCCGTAAAGCACTGATTGCCGCCAATTGGAAGATGTTCAAGACGCCCGCCGAAGCCAAGGCTTTTGTCGATGCCTTTTTGCCCCTCGTTGCCGGCCACAGCCGCGACGAGATCGCCCTGTTTCCCTCGCCCGTCCTGCTGCCCACCGTGATTGAAGCCGCCAAGGGCTCCAATGTCGCCATTGGCGCGCAGAACATCCACTTTGCCGAGGAAGGCGCCTTCACCGGTGAGACCTCGCTGAACCAGCTTCAGGCCGTGGGTGGAACGCACACCCTGATCGGGCACTCCGAGCGCCGCCAGTACTTTGCCGAGACCGACGAGATCGTCAACAAGAAGCTTCATGCCGCGCTCAAGCACGGCGTGGTCCCCGTCGTCTGCGTGGGCGAAGTTCTGGCCGAGCGCGAAGCCGGCAAGACCGCCGATGTGCTCAAGACTCAGATCGCCGGCGCCTTTGCCGGCATCACCGCCGAGGCCGCCAAGCCCATCGTCATCGCTTATGAGCCCGTCTGGGCTATCGGTACCGGCAAGACCGCCACGCCCGAGATCGCCGTCGACGCGCACAAGATCATCCGCGCCGAAGTGGCCAAGCTGCTGGGCGCCGAGGTCGCAGCCAATGTCCGCATCCTCTACGGCGGCAGCGTCAAGCCCGACAACGCCACCTCGCTGATCGGCCAGGAAGAGATCGACGGCGCCCTGGTGGGCGGCGCCAGCCTCAAGCCCGACTCCTTCGCCGCCATCGTCAAGTACTAAACTTCTTCGAGCAAGAATCCGGCCGTGAACCGTGCCCTCCATGGGCCCGGTTCGCGGCCGGCGTGTTTTCGCAGAAAGAAGGGCGAATGCACCTCGAGCAATCGCGTCGAAGGCGCACCTGCTCCGGTTTTGCCCTAACATAGGAGTCAGCCGCAGCCCCTTACGGCCGTCGGGAGACCACGCCGATGCCGCGCAGCAAAGCCAAACCCAAGCCCATTCCTCCGCTCTCCGCCTCTGTCTTCGAGCAAGCCTGGGGCAGCCAGCGCGCCCCGCAACCGTCCTCTTCCGAACCACCGCCTACCGTCTCTGTCCGCTGGCTGCTCACGGCCACCGCCCTGGCGCTTCTGGGCGCAGCGGTCTGCGCCTGGGCCGCGCTGTGCCTGCTCTTCTGGCAAGGGAGCTGGCAGTTGCTCTACCACCCGGCCGCCGCGGTCACGCGTACCCCGGCCAGTCTTGGACTGGCCTTCGATTCCGTCGGATTTGCAGCCACCGAGGCTGGCGTGCCCCGGCTTCGCGGCTGGTGGATTCCTGCCAGCCCGGACGCCCACTTCAGCCGCTACACTGTCCTCTATCTTCATGGCCAGGACGGCAATCTGGGCGACGCCGTGGATGCGCTGGCCGCGCTGCACTCCGCCGGAGCGAACGTGCTGGCCTTCGACTATCGCGGCTGCGGGCAGAGCCAGTTTGCCCGCCCCAGCGAGGCTCGCTGGCGCGAAGATGCCGAAAGCGCACTCCTATACCTCACCGGAACCCGCCACGTGGACGCCGGCACGATAGTTCTCGAGGGCAGGGAACTGGGCGCCAACCTGGCGCTGGAGGTTGCAGCGCAGCATCCGGAACTCGCCGGCGTAGTGCTGGAGTCGCCGCTCGAATCTCCGCTGAATGCGATCTTCGCCGACCCGCGCGCCCGCCTGGTTCCGGCTCACCTGCTGGTGCGCGACCGTTTCGATGGAACCGCGCCCGCAACCAGCCTGCGCATCCCGTCGCTATGGTTTGCTTCGACGGCCGCTCCGGGACAAGTAGGCCTGCCCGCAAAGCCCGGCGCTTTTCAGCTGGTCACGTCGCCCAAGATGCTGGTTTGGCTGGCGCCATCTTCCCACGCGCACAGCGACGCCGTGAATGCCCTCTCGCGCTGGCTCGACGGTCTGCATCGTTGAGGCGCCCATCCCAACTCAAAACGGCACATTCTTGCCGCCGCACAGCTCGACCGCGTGCTTCAGGTCCTTGGCGAGGCGAGCGGCCTTCTTTTCATCGGCAAGCAGGAAACCCTCCTCGTTGTCTCCGGCCGTTCTCATCACGACCATGAACAGGGGCGGGTCCCATTTTGTGAAAGAGGTTTGCTTTTCGTCCGGGCTCGTCTTTTCCTTCTCGAAGACCTGCTTCTCATGCTGCTCGTTCGTCAGCATCGAGAGGCCCAGCACATCGTGAAGGCTCAGCGAAACGTCTTCGTCGTTCACCACTTCGCCGTGCATCGATCTCCACCAGTGATAGCGGATCGTGCAACTGGCGGGATCGGCAACCACCCTGCCGATCTCTGCGATGTACGGGCTGGCGCCATTGCCTTCTTCTTTGTCGAAGACATGCACCACAAAGTGGAGCTTGCCAATCTCGCTCAGTTCTATTTGGACGATCTGCATCGTCGCCGCCAGGGACTGCGCGCCGCCGGCGGAGTGTGGCGGGGCGCTCTGCTGCCCCCAGGCTGAGAAAGCAATACCACATGCCAGAAGGGCTGCCAGCCGGCAATTTACTTTCATGATCCTGTCCTTTCCAACTTTCCGGAGTGCAAGGACGGCGGAAATCCGCAATGAAGCCGAGCAGCGGCTGCGAGACGTTTTCTCGAGATAGAAAGGCGCCTTTCCTTGCAAAGCCACCGGCTCAACAACTCGACGGTTATCGCGGCATATCCCGGTGCAACGCTTTCACCTGGTAACCGGCCTGCTGCAGTGCGCCAGCCATCTCCTCGGCCATCATCACGCTGCGGTGCTGGCCGCCGGTGCATCCGAAGGCCACGGTCAGGTAGCTTTTCCCTTCCTCCACATAGTGCGGAAGCAGGTAGAGCATCAGGTCCGTTACCCGGCACAGAAACTCCTTGGTCTGCGGGAACCCGCGCACATAGCTGGCCACTCCGGGGTCGAGTCCGGTCAGCTTGCGAAACTCCGGCACAAAGTGGGGATTGGGCAGGAAGCGGACATCGAAGACCATATCCGCGTCCAGCGGCACGCCGTTCTTGAAGCCGAAGCTCAGGCACGAGACCAGCAGTTGCTGGGTCTCGTCCTCGTGGCCATACCGGGCCTGAATGTGGGCGCGCAGCTCATGCACATTGAAGTTCGAGGTGTCGATCAGCGTATCCGCCACGTTGCGGATCGGGTCCAGCAACTGCCGCTCTTCCACGATGGAGCGCGATACCGTCTCCGATCGGCCCAGAGGGTGCGGACGCCGGGTTTCGGAGTAGCGCCTGACCAGCACCGCATCCTGCGCATCCAGAAAGACCACCCGCGTCGGCAAATGTTTTCTCACACTTTTCAAAATGTCCGGCAGGCGGTCGAGCGTTTGGCCCTCGCGGACATCCACGACGATGGCAGCCTTCTCGATTTCGCTGGATTTTCCCACCAGTCCGGCAAAATCGGGCAGCAGCTCAAGAGGCAGATTGTCTACGGAGTGGAATCCCAAGTCCTCAAAGGCTTTGAGCGCCGAGGCTTTGCCCGCGCCGGAAATTCCGGTGACGATGACCAATTCCTTGTCAGGCTTCTTCAACGGCTTGGCACGTTTGGCGGCCGCTCGCGGCGCCGGCTTTAAAGGCGTCATGGGCTCATGCTACACCGGATTGCCACCCTTGTGCTGGCCGCTGTTTCTTCAAACTCCCGACGCGATCGCCCAGCGGCCTGTTTCAGCCAGCTTTTGCGCCCGTTCGAGCTCCACCGCATCGGACAAAAGCTGGCCCTGGCCGAGTTCGCAACCCATGCGGCAAAGCGCTTCCAGTTGCTCGGGGGTTTCGATTCCTTGCGCCACCACCTGCACGCCCAGCGTACGGCCCAGGTGAAGCAGCGATTCGAGCACCGCCTGCTGACGGCCGGTGGAAGTGGCGGCCGCGGTCAGGCTGGGGTCCAGCTTCAGCACGTCGATGGGCAGCCGCACCAGGTGGTTGAGCGGGGCCAGGCCGGAGCCGAAGTTGTCTACGGCAATGCGCACATTGCAGTCCACCATGCGCTGCAAAATCGCCACGGCCGCATCCGGGTTTGCGTTCAGCGCCGTCTCTGGCACTTCAAACAACAGCCGCGACGGATCGGCTCCGGTCAGCGCCAGCGTCCGCTTCAACTGCGCGATCATATCGGGATGGTAGAACTGCCGGTGCGTCAGATTGACGGCCAGCGTCAAACTCGGTTGCCGCAAGGCGCCGGTCCAGATCTGCCACTGCTTGCACACGGCGTCCAGCGTCTCCCGGCCAATCCCGATCGAGAGCCCGGTTTCCTCGGCCACGGCAATCAGATCGCGGAAGCTGTCTACCGTGCCGTCTGCCCGGCGCCAGCGCAGCACCGACTCCAGACCTTCGAGCTTGCCGTTTTCCAGCCGGTAGATCGGCTCATACCAGATCTCGAACTTCCGTTCGTTCAACACGCGGCGCAACTCGCGCTCGCGTTCCTGCTGGCTGGTGGCGCGCACTTCCATGTGATTGTCGAAGAATTCGAGCCGTCCGCCGCCCTGTTCCTTGGCGCGATACATGGCCAGATCCGCGTCCCGGATCAGCAATTCGGGGACCGTATGGTCCGGCCCGGCCATCGCCACGCCGATGCTGGCGTAGGCCTTGACGGCTTGTCCAAAGATCTCGAACGGCCGTTCCATCTCGTGCAAAACGCGGTTGGCCACGGCGTCCAAGTCGGCCGGGGAAAGGATGTTCTCCACCAGGATGCCAAATTCGTCGCCGCCCAGCCGGGCCGCCGTGTCCTGCGGACGCAGCGCGCTGCACAGCCGCTCGGCTACCGCCGTCAGCAGCGCATCGCCCGCCGCGTGACCCAGGGAGTCGTTGATCTCCTTGAACCCGTCCAGATCGAGGAAAAGCATGCCGCAGCTCTGCTCCGGGCGCCGCACACGGCGGGTCAGCGCCAGGCTCAGCCGGTCGAGAAAAAGCGCGCGGTTGGGCAATCCCGTCAGCACATCGTGCAAGGCGTCGTGCTGCAGTTTGGCTTCAGTCTGCTTGCGCTCGCCGATGTCGCGGTAGGTCAGTACGTAGCCCACTTTGGATCCGTCCACCACCAGCGGTCCGGCCAGGATGGCTACATCCAGCAGTTCCCCATTCTTGTTTCTGCGCACCGTCTCGATCACCGCGCGGCCATGCTGATCCACTGCCTTTTCCAGCAGCGCGTGCTCATGCTGGCGCGTCTCCGGCACAATCAGATCCTGCAGCGTTCCGCCGTTCATCTCCTCGGCGGCGTAGCCGAAGATCCGCGTGAACGAAGGGTTGGTATAGAGCACATGGCTGCTGTGGACGATCGCCACTGCCTCGGGCATGCTGGCCAGCACGTCTTCCATCAGCCGCGACTTGGGCGCTCGCTCCCGTCCTCCGGGATGAGCCACAATCACCGCCTCGCGCAGTTCGGGGTCCAGGATGCTGTAGGTGCCTTCGACCGGCAGCAGGCGGCCATTCCGGGTGGGCAGCGTGGCATGAAACGGGCTGCCGTGCCGGGTGCCGGTGAGCAGCGTCTGCGGCTCGGCCGTGCCGGGAAACAGCCCCCACAGAACGTCCTCGACCGGACGCGGAAGCCACTCCCCTTCGGTCAGGCCCAGCATCTGCCGCGCTTCCACGTTGGCAAAGACGATTCTGCCCGCGCGCTCGAGAAAAACCAGCGCCGGCAGCGCGTCGAGAATCTCCTTCTGTAGGGCGGAGTCCGTGTTTTCCGGAAGATTCACGTTCATAGTCTCCCAAGGGATTGCCGCGATAGCCATCCTTGTTTCTTTCCCTTCCGGCCCTACTGCACTTCTTTAACAGCTACAGCCATATACAAAATCGTATGTCGTGCACAAACCGGTATCCATCCCCTAAATCGGGTATCGGGTGCAACCAAAGTTCGCGTTTGGGGCTATTTCGGAGAGAAACGCTCCTCCACGCCCCGGCAGGAGGGAGGGTGGTTGCCGCGGCGCTGCGTTCAGCCCGCTTTCTGGGGCGTGAAGCCGGGCAGACCCGAGAGCCGCTCAATCTGGATGTGCTCCGGGAGCAGGCCCGCCAAGTAGCGCTCGTACATGGCGTTGTAGGCAGCCTCCAGGTGGCGGGTAGAAGACGAAACATCGAACAGCGGCGCGGTAAGCCGGTTTTGCCGCAGCCGCTCCCCGATTTCCAGGCGCCGTTCCGGATTCAGGGCAAGTTCCACGGCCAGCGCCTCATAGGCTGCTTCCGTCGTAGTCGCCAGTTCGGGCAAATCGACGGCGTTGAGCAGGCTGGCCGCCACGCGGCTGGCAAAGACCTCACCCATGCGCGTCAAAACGGGCAGGCCGGCCCACAGCGCATCGCTGGCCGTGGTGTGGGCATTGCAGGGAAACGTGTCCAGAAACAGATCCGCCAGCCTGTGCCGGGCCAGATGCTCGGCCAAGGGCAGGCGCCGGGCAAAGATCAGCCGCTCCGGCGAGATGCCGCGCCGCGCCGCCTCTTGGGGCAAATTCTCCCCCGCCCTGGGATTGTCTTTGAGCAGCCACAGAACGCTGCCTTCCACCCGTCCGAGGATTCGCATCCACAGATCGAATGTCTCCGGTCCTATCTTGTAGTTGTTGTTGAAGCAGCAGTACACAAAGCCCCGCTCCGGCAATCCCTCCTCGGTGCGTGTGCACGGCTTTTCTGAGATCGCGCGCCGGGAGTCGTTCACCTGGTAGCTGCCCGGCAGATAGACGATCTTCTCCGAATAGAATTGCTGGCTTGCCTCCGGGATCAGCGTACGGTCGGCAATCAGATAATCCATGAACCCGGCGCCGGTGGTGCAGGGATAGCCGAGATAGCTGGCCTGGATGGGAGCGGCCCGCCCGGCAAAGATGCCGGCGCGGCTGTCTTTGGTAAATCCTTTCAGGTCCACCGCGATATCCACTTCGAGTTCCCGGCTGAGTTGCGCCACATCCTTATCCGGCAGCGAGCGCACATCCACAAACCGGTCCACCGCCGCGGACACTCTCTCTCGCATCTCGTCTTTTACGTCCGGGCCAAAGGAGAATGCCAGAATCTCAAACCTGTTTTTGTCGTGCCGCTCGAACAACTCCGCCATCAGGTAGCAGGTCGCGTGGTTGAAATAATCCGCTGAAAAATACCCGATGCGAATCCTGTCGTGCCTGGGATGCCGGGGAATTGCCGCGCTGGCCACACGCAGAGGATATTTATCGCGCGCGTAGATCTCCGCAGCCTTCTTTTGCAGCGCCGCGGAGTCGCTGACGGCCAGCAAGAGAAAGGGACTCGCGGCCTTTTCGCCTCGGTCGATCTCCGCCTTCAGGCGCCGGCACTGGCCTTCGATATCCTCCCAATCGCAAAGGTACTGCTTCATGTGCACTTGCATGCCGTGCACATATTCATACTTCGGCCGGAGCCGCAGGGCTTGGCTGAAGCTTTCCAGCGCTGCCTGGTAGTTCTGCAATCCCAGCAGTGCATTGCCGCGGTTATACCAGGCTTCAGCAAACTCCGGCCGGAGAGCAATGGCCTTGTCGCAACTCTCCGCGGCCGCCTGGTATTCCTGGAGCCGGTGGAGCGTGTTGCCGCGGTTGCTGTGAGCCTCGGCAAACTCCGGATGGAGCAGGATCGCTTTGTCGAAGCTCGCCAAGGCCGCTTGGTACTGCTGCAATTCATGCAGCGCGCTGCCGCGGTTGCAGCAGGCCACCGCATAGTCCGGCTTCAGCAGGAGGGCTTTGTCGAAGCTCTCCTGCGCCGCCCGGTACTGCTGCAATTCATGCAGCGCGCTGCCGCGGTTGTTATAGGCTTCCGCATACCGCGGATCGAGCAGGACGGCCTTGTCGAAACTCTCTACGGCCGCCTGGTATTGCCGCAGCCCATTGAGTGCATTGCCGCGGTTTCCGTAGGCTTTCGCAAACTCCGGCTTCAACAGGATCGCCTTGTCGCAACTCTCCAGCGCCTCCTGGTATCTTCGCAGCCCATTGAGCGCGTTGCTGCGGTTGCTGTGGGCCTCCGCCGACTCCGGCTTCAGACGGATGGCCCTGTCGCAACTCTCGACCTCCTCCGCGTAGCGTTCGAGGGCATGGAGCGCGTTCGCCCGGTTGCTGTGGTAGTCCGCCACGCGCGGATTGATCAGAATTGCCTGGTCGATCAGCTCCAGCGCCGTCTCATATCTTCCGACCTGGCAGGCCATCACGCCCAGCAGATGCAGCGCGTCCGGCTGGCCGGGAGAAATCTGAAGTATCTGGCGGTAGAGGGCCTCGGCCTGGCGCAATTGCCCGGCCTGGTGGTGGGCCACAGCCTTCTGGAGCAGGGGACCCACGGTGGCGGCGGCAGGGCTTGCCGGCTGCGCAGAGGATTGCCGGGCCGGGCGAGTGGGATCGTTCCGTCTGCTCTTCATGCGACCATAGCCCGTTTATCCCCTGAGAGCGGTCTTCCCGGCGTTCTCCCGCAGACCGCCCTTTTCCGCTTTATTTCACATCAAGCTGCTTGTAATCGAAGATATCTGTAATGTGCCCCATCTTTTCCTGCTTGGTGCGCAGGTAGCGCTCGAAGGTCTCCTGCGGCTCGACCTCCGCGGAGACCCGTTCGACCACCGCGATGCCAGCCGACTCCACCGCGCTTACCTTTTCCGGGTTGTTGGTGATGAGCCGAAGCGCGCGCACGCCGAGCAGCTTGAGCACCTCGGTGGGCAGCTCGTACTCGCGGCAGTCGGCGGCAAAGCCCAGCTCGACGTTGGCTTCCACCGTGTCCAGACCCTGGTCCTGCAGTTCGTAGGCTCTCAGCTTGGCCATCAGCCCGATGCCCCGGCCCTCCTGTTGCTCATAGAGCAGAATCCCCGCGCCGGCCTCGGAGATTTTACCCAGCGCCAGTTCCAATTGCAGACGGCAGTCGCAGCGCAGCGAGCCGAAAACGTCGCCGGTCAGGCATTGCGAGTGGATGCGCACCAGCGGAGGCGCGGAATGAATGTCCCCCATCACCAGAGCCACCAAGCCCTCCGGAGACGCGCTCCCTTGCGCGGCCGGATCGCAGTCGGCGCGCGGCGCGGTCAACACACCCTCGAAGCCCAGAATGCGGAAAAAGCCCCAGCGGGTAGGGAAATCCGCTTCGGCGATCTTCTTCACGCTTTCAATTCCCATACCCCCATTCTACAGGGATCGCCGATCGCCGATCCCCGATCTATGCCCTCTGACTCCTGTCGTGCGTTACATTGATGGGGTGACGGTCAATCTGATTCTGATTACGCTGCTGGTCAAGCTGGGGGTGGCCGCCTCGGTGGCCAGCGTACTGGCGCGGGTCACCACCTTCCGACGGCTGTTCTTTGCCGAGAAGCGCACTCCGCGGCAAACCCTGGCCCTGCTGGCGTTCATTGTCGTCCCGCTCACGCTGGGCGTGTGGATTCGGACCGCCGTCTCCAACTTTCTGGCGGCCGACATTTCCTTTGAAACGACGATTCTGATGGGCCTGCTGATGGGACCGGTCTGGGCCATGCTGGGCGGGGTTGTGTTATCCGCGCCCGCGGTCTACCACCACGAATTTCTGGCGCTGCCCTTCAATGCGGTCCTGGGACTGGCGGCGGGTCTGCTGGGGCGCTTTGTCGGCAAGGAGGAGATCTGGTCGTTCACGCCGTTCATTGACCTGAGCCTTTACCGCTGGGTGCGCCGCAACCTCCGCCAGCCGCGCATCGACCGCCAGTTCCTGATGCTGTTTCTCATTGTGGCCGCGGAGGCATGCCGCGATTGGATCGCCCACGCGTTTCCGCACCGGCTGTTTGCGCTGCTCACCAGCCATCTCTGGCTCCAGGTGCTGGTGTGGCTGAGCGCTCCCATCGTGGTGGGCATCGCGCTCAAGGTTTGGAATACGCTGCGCATCGAACTGAAACTCGAGGAGCAGAAGCGATTGCTCCTTGAGGCCCGGCTCGACGCCTTGCAGCGCCAGATCAATCCGCACTTCCTCTTCAATACGCTCAACTCGATCGCCTCGCTGGTGCGCATGAAGCCCGAGATGGCCCGCGAGATGACGGTGAAGCTGGCCAACATTCTGCGCGCGCTGCTCAAGGATCACGACACCTATGTCCCGCTGAGCGAGGAACTGGCATTTACCGACGATTATCTGGATATCGAAGTGGTGCGCTTCGGCGCCGACAAGCTGCGGGTGGAAAAGGAGATCGATCCCCAGACGCTGGGGGTGCTCGTGCCCAGCATCCTGCTGCAACCGCTGATCGAAAACAGCATCAAGCACGGGCTGGAGCCGCGCCTCAACGGCGGCACGGTCACGCTCCGGAGCCGCCTCAACGGAGATCGGGTGCTGATCGAGGTCGCCGACGACGGCGTCGGCATGGGCAACAAGCCGCCGTTGGCGCTGCGCCGCGCCGGCGCGGGCATCGGCATGAAAAACGTTCAGGAGCGCCTTGAGGTCCTCTACGGCGATCAAGCCCGCTTCAGCGTGGTCAGCAACCCTGGGCGCGGAACCCTGGTCTCCATCGAAATTCCCGCCAACCTGCCCGGCTCGGCTTAGGCTTGTGGGCCGATCGTGGGCGCGGCGGACCGGCTCTTGGCTCGCGTCACGAGCCATTCATGGTATTCGTCTTTGAGCGACGTGCCGGGTTTTCTGGCCATTGGGTTGCGCGTGGCGAGATGCTTCAGCCACTGCTCGTAGTCTTCGCCGGTGGCGTTGACAACGGCATCGGGAAGGGGAGCGTTCGCCACGGCCTCCATCTTCATCTTGGTATTCCCGCTGAAAAGCCAGCCGCGCTCAAAGAGCGCCAGGCCGGCGATGCCGTAGCGGATAAATCCGAAGAATGGGATATGCTGGCGACCCAATGCCAGGGCGATGACCAGCGTGAGGCAAGCCGCGTGGGTCAGGATCGTGGAAACAACGGGCAGCGAGAAGCCCGTTTGGTGATCCGCAGTCACCACCAGCCAGGCGAGGAAGAGGTGATAGGAGAGGAGTATGGAACCGTAGATCGCCCATGCGCCCGCCGGCAATAACAATCCCAACACAAATCCCAGTAGGCCACAGACCATGAATACAAACACGTCCATGGGGTCCAAATCCAGCCATGCCGCCAGGCCCATCACTTCCTCCGTGAGTCTGTTCTTACAGCGATTGCAGATTGTACCGATTGGGTTCCAGCGATGACTCCACTTTCGCTCCAGCCTGTCAATTGGCCGGAGCAGTTAGGCGCCGCGCTCCCCACCCTTGGCGCGTCTCTGTTTTTTGCGCCTGAGGTGGGGTAACCATATCTGCTGTTCTTTATAACAAGATTTACAGCGCTTTCTAACGATACCTGTTGTTCTCTATAGCAAATTCTATTGCTCATTCTTGTTCCGGCCCGCAAAAACCTGCGCCGCAACCATGCTGTCATCCTTGCCACAGAGCCGTCATCCTGCGCAGAGCCCGGTCGGGCGAGCTCGTACCGGCCCCCTCGCCCGCATAACTGAGAAAGTCCCGGCAATCCGCCGATATGCGATCTCTTCTTCGTCTTGAAATTCCCGGCGCCCGATTACAATCGAACCATGCCCAGCCACATTGGTATTGTTGCCTGCTCCGCCGAAGGCGCGGCTCTTTGCTATCGGACCATCTGCGTGGAAGGCGCCCAGTTCCTTGGGCCCCATGCCCATCCCGAGGTTTCGATGCATACGCATTCCTTCGCGGAGTATATGCAACGCATCGAGAGAGGCGACTGGCAAGGCGTGGGCGAACGGATGCTTTCTTCCGCCGGCAAGCTCGCCAGGATCGGCGCCGATTTCCTCATCTGCCCCGACAACACGATCCACCAGGCGCTGCCCTGGGTGGAACCGCATTCGCCGCTGCCCTGGCTGCACATTGCAGAAGTTGTAGCTGCCACCGCCGCCGAGCGGGGATTCCGGCGGCTCGGCCTCACCGGAACCCGCTGGCTGGTCGAGAGCGAAGTCTATCCGGAGAAGCTTGCGGCGCGCGGCTTGGAGTATTTGCGGCCCAGTGCCGCCGAGCGCGAGGAAATCAATCGCATCATTATGGAGGAGTTGGTTTGCGGCATCTTCAAGCCCGAGTCGATCGCTGTTTTTCAGAAGGCGATCGAGCGGATGAAGCATGAAGGTTGTGATGCCGTCGTGCTCGGCTGCACCGAGATTCCCCTGGTCGTGAACGACTCGAATTCGCCGCTGCCGACGCTCGGCTCCACCCGTTTGCTGGCGCGGGCAGCGCTGCGCCGGGCCATCGCGGCAGAAGCCGTGTAAACGAACTCGCGCCGCTTCCAAAAGCAGTCAACGCCGGCCTGTGCGCGATCAACAGGCTTCCGCGCTATGCTCAGAAGTATGGTGCGCTTCACGGTGCTGGCTTCGGGGTCCAAGGGCAACTGCACGGTTGTCACCGGCGGACGGACGCGCATTCTTGTCGATTGCGGACTGAGCTGCCGCGAGCTTTTCCGGCGCATGAGGCTGGCCGGCGAAGAGCCGGAGACGCTGAGCGCCATCGTCGTCACCCACGAACACTCCGACCACGTCAACGGGATCGCCGTCACCGCGCGCAAGCTGGGCATTCCGGTCTACTTTACCGAGGGCACGCACCGCGCCTGGATGCGCTGGCTGACGCCGCGCCGGCAGATGACCTATGCGCAGTGGCTGGAGCAGTGCCGCAAGCAGGCCGCGGAGCGCCAGGCCGAAGCCCAGGCGCCCGAGGAGGACGAGCCGGACGAGACGGACCTTGTCGAGGCTGCCGATGCTTCCAGTGAACAGGGCGGTCGAGTTTCGGGGTTTCCCACCCTTGCGCCAGAAAAAAGGCGCAAGGATGGAGCACGGGCATTCGAGACAGCCGATACACAAAACGCCTCTGAACCAACAGAGAGACAAAATGAAGTTGCGCCCGCTGGGGCAAAGGATCCCACCTGGTTGCCCGCGGTCGAATACTTCCAGGCCGGGCAGCCCTTCGAAATCGGCGATATTGCCGTGAGCCCCTTCACCATTCCCCACGACGCTGCCGACCCGGTCGGCTTCGTCTTCCGGAGCGAAGGGGTCCGCATGGCCTTTGCCACCGATCTGGGGTACATTCCGCCCAACGTCAAGGCGCAGCTCCAGGCCTTGGACCTGCTGCTGCTCGAGTCCAACCACGATCTGGAGATGCTGCGCGACGGCCCTTACCCTTGGGCGGTCAAGCAAAGGGTACTTTCGCGCGTCGGTCACCTCTCCAACGAGGCTGCGTCGGAGTTCCTTGAGAACGGGTACGACGGCCAGGCCGCCTACGTGATCCTGGCGCATCTCTCTGAAAGCAATAATCTTCCTGAACTGGCGCGGGTCGCTGCCGAGCGCGCTTTGAACGGCCGGGCCAGCCTCCTGGCCAATCTTTTGCTGCTGGCCAGCCAACATGAGCCCCTTCCCTCTATCTATTTCTAAGTAAATTCGATTACAATGGTAAGACACGGGCATCACTCTGTAGCAGGCAGGATTGGCAAGGGATACGCGCCAGGAATTCGTCTTGGCGAGGCAGAGGAGATCGGGCCGCCGCTGAATCCGTCAGCGGCCAGGAAGCATCTCGAACTCTAGGGCCTTCCGTTGCCGCGTGAGCCGCGCCTCAACATAGCGGTTGAACACATCCTTTGCAAAGTGAGTCTTTAACCTTATGGCAAGAACCAGATGCACAGACAGAGTCGTAGGCGCCATCCTGGCAAGCTGGCGATATGACATCTCGGGGATTTATCCGGAGATGCGCAAGGACTACGAGCAACATTTTGCCGAATGCACCCACTGCCGCGGCCGGCAGAAGTTTCACCGCAGCCTCGATGTGACGCTCACCGTTCTCACCTTGCTGGCGGTCTTCTTCTTCCTTTTCGCGCTGGCGGTTCTCAAGCACATCGGACCGGTTGAGCACGTCGCCTTCAATGTCTTCGGCCTGGACATCTACGACACCTACCACATGCTGGTGTCGGCGGGCATAGCGGGGTTGTGTTTTTCCCTGATTGCCTTGGCGCTGGTGCTCACGACCACGCCCGTACCGTCCTATCTGGGCGGCATCGCGGCCGAGCGCGCCAAACTCATCGAGGAGCGGCTTCCGGCCGCCATTCGCTCGCTGCGCCCGCGGTAAAGACAATTTCGTCGCAGTAAACTTCAGGGCCTCCCCATGCGGGAGGCCCCTGTGTGTGGGCCGATCCTTCCACTCATCCTCGCCTCCGTCACGCGACCGGCCGGACGAACGTCCGTTTCCGACCGGCGCTCAGAAGTGGAAGCGGTAGCGCAGCTCGCCCGAGATCAGCCGCGGGTCGTTGAAGTGGAAGCCGCCGATGGTGATCGAGTTGTCGAGCAGCACGCGGTGATTGGTGGCGTTGAGCACGGATGCCGAGATCTTCCATCGTTCGCCGAGCGACCGGCCAGCCGAGACGTCAAAAGTGGTATGCACGGGCAGGTACGCTCCGTTGTAAGGGCCTTCGTTGGCTCCGGCCAGGCCGTTCGAGAAGCCTGAACCGTAGTAGACGTTGCTGGCGAACCACGTGTGCCGCGGCAGATTCGCCGTAAAACCGGTGTTCAGAGTCTCGCGCTGGTCGTGGTCGAGCGAGATGTAATTGGGTCCGAGGTCGCATGCCGGATCGGTCGCAACCGTGCAGGTAAAACCTCCGACGATATTGCCTCTCTGCTGGGCGATCTGGTTCGAATAGGTCAGGTGAAACCGGCCCAGCCGCGCCAGCTCCGGCGAACGCAGGGTCATCTCCCAGGCGCGAATCAGCGCGCCATCCACGGCGATGGGGAAGTACATATTTGATTCGCCCAGGTTCGAGTGATCGAGGAAGTTGTTCACGCGGTTCTTCACGTTGGCGATGTCGAGCAGCCAGCCCCGCAACGGAATCTGAATGCCGAACTGGTGTTCTTCGTCGCGCTCCGAGGGCAGAGGCGTGAAGGTGTTTTCTCCCGATGGCAGACTGCCCGCGTAGTTCAGCACCGAGCTGGAGACGGTCTCCAGCGGCGCGGGCTGAAAGAAGTGGCCGTAAAATCCGCGCAGCACCCAGCGCAGGCGCGGAATCTCGACCGTCGCGCCGATGCGGGGATAGGTTGCGCTTTCGTCGAAGCCGCCGTGGTAGATCGAGAAGCGCTCGCCGCCCAGCAGCGCGATGTACCGGCCCACGCGCAGGTGGTCGGCGAGGTAGAACTCGGCCAGTCCGGCATTCGCGCTGGCCGCGGTGTTGGGCTGCGAGGTTGCCGAGCCGTCGTTCACCAGCACGCCAAAGAGATCGTTCTCCGCCTGATAGAAGGCATAGATTCCTGCGGAGAAGCTGTTCGGTCCCGCATCCGCGTGCATATCGGCCTGGCCGCCCGCATCGTTTGAGCGCTGGTGCCAGGTGGTGGCCACGGGCAGGTCGGTTGCGGGCGCATCGTAGTCGGCCTGGTTCAGGTGATAGAAGGGAGCCGCGGAAAACAAAGCCCTGGGTGAGAGCGTGTGGACCCAGTTGGCAATGACAAACGAGTCGCGCTCGGTCTGTCCGTCGCGGAGGCCGTAGGACTCGTAGTACTGGCTCGCCTGCTCCCAGTCGTTGGGGTTGGGGTCGTAGGGAACCTGAAAATAATCCTGGCGGTATTGCGCGTTCAGGCGCAATTGGTCCTTCGCAGTCTGGTTGCGGATGAGCGAGACGAAGCCGCTTTGGGAGTTGGTGGCATCGTGGTAGATCGCGGCGACCGGCGTCGCCAGTCCGTAGTTGGAGCGGGAGCCGGCAAGGCTTGCGTACCAGGCTGTCGCGCTCGAGTGATCGCCCAGCGAGAGCTGGGTCTCGCCGGTATACAGATTGCCGGCTGAGACCAGCAGTTCGCCTTCGCGGCTGCGCTCGAAGCCGTTGCGCGGCAGCACGTTGAAGACGCCGTAGGTTCGGTCGCCCACCTCCGCGGCATAGCTGCCGCGCTGCGTCTCCAGCGCATCGATGTCTTTGGGATCGATCTGCGGACCCACATTCGACGCGATCTTGGTGTTTGGAATCGCGATGCCGTCGATCAGCCAACTGGTCTGATGGCCTCCGCGCATGTGCAGCATGTCGTGGGTCATGTAGGCGCCGGGAACGTAGTCGGTAATCATCTCCATGCCGATGGTGCGGCTGGCGCCGGGCGTCTGGTCGATCTCGGCGCGGGTAACGAGGGTGGTCGGGGTTGCCGAATCGGATGCCGAGAGCGAGGTTCCCAATCCCTCCACTTTCACGCTCTGGATTGCCGTGGCAACCTGGAGCGCGATATGCGCCACGGGATTGGTGCCCGAGGCCACCGTCAGCGATTGCGTGACCACGGCGAAGCCAGGCGCGGAGACGGTGAGACGATAGACGCCGATGGGGGCCTGGGGCAGTGCGAACTCGCCATCGGAGCCGCTCCTGGCGCGCAGGGTGAAGGCGGAGTCGGTGGCTTCAAGGGTGACTTCCGCGCCGGCGACGGGCCGGTGCTGGGGGTCGTGAACCACGCCGCGCACGGTGGCGAAAACCGTGGCGAATGCGGGCAGGGAAGCGGCCAGCAACAGAGCCGCGGCAAGAGAAGAAAGACGACGCATCGAAGAACGATCCTCAGGGTGACCGGCTGAAGAGCAGACAATCCCGATCGCCCGGATTGCGGACGAAGAAGTCCTGGAATTGCTTGGATTTCTAGCTAAGGAGCGAGGCGGGAGGTCCGCGGCCGGCACGGGTGCGGATCTGGCCCAAGCGTGCAACCGCGCGTGCGGCGGCAGGCGAGTGAGCCTGCGCCAGCGGAACCGGCAAACGAAGCGAAGAAACAGCCAGGGCGTGAACCGGGACCGCGGGCGCGGCCGTGCCAGCGGGGAACAAGGGGCATTGCGAGGGTGCGGTGAGAACCGGTTTGCCCGATGCCGCCTGGGCCATCGCCGCGGCCATCCGCATGGCCATTGCGCAGTGGTGCGCTCCGTGACGGCGGCAGCAGGGCGGCAGGCGCGACTGATCGCTTCCCGGCAGCGTGGCCGCGAGCGGCCCCAGCCAGAAGAACAGAATCAGAAAGATGGATAGCCCGCGCCGCATCTGCGTTTCATGCTACACGAGAGCGGGATTCCTGGGCATTTGGCCGCCAGTTTATGCAGGACGGTCAGGTATCATCGGGTTATTGAGCCTTTCATCCCTTCAAAAAGAGGAAATGCCGGTGTCTGAAGCAAAGGTTTCCGTATCGCCGCAGCCCTTGTCCCCTCCTGCCGCGCACGAGCGCCGCGTCCGGCGTCCGTTGCGAATCGCCCTCTTCGGTTTCGGCACGGTGGGCAGTTCGGTGGCGCGGATTCTGGTCGAGTCCAAGCCTCAAGGGCTGGAGCTGACTCACATCTTCAACCGCGGCGTCGAGCGCAAGCGCGTGGACTGGGTTCCATCCAGCGTGGTGTGGACCGAAGACGCCGATGCGGTGCTGGCCTCCGATGTGGATGTGCTGGTGGAACTGGCCGGCGGGCTCGATCCGGCGGGCGGCTGGGTGCGCACGGCGCTCAATGCCGGCAAGAGCGTGGTCACGGCCAACAAGAAGCTGATTGCTTATCAGGGCGTGGAGTTGGAGCGGCTGGCCGCGGCCAAGGGCGGGCACCTGAAGTATGGCGCCGCCGTGGCGGGCGGAATTCCTGTGATCCCCGGCCTCGAACAAGGCATGGCCGGCGATCGCATCGAACGCATTGAAGGCATCCTGAACGGCACATGCAACTTCATCCTGAGCAAGATGGAGACCGGCGCGGAGTACGCGACCGTGCTGGCCGAGGCGCAGGCCAAGGGCTATGCCGAGGCCGATCCCACCGAAGACGTGGGCGGATTCGATGCGCGCGCCAAGCTGGCCATTCTCATGCGGCTGGCTCTGCGCGTGGCCGTCGATCCGGAGGAGATCGTTCCCCGGCCCATCACGGCGGTTACCGCCGTGGACTTCAGTTATGCGCGGGACCTGGGCTGCACCATCCGCCAGGTGGCGCGGGCCGAGCGGACTCAGGACCAGTTGGCGGCCACTGTCGGTCCCATGCTGGTCGACCTGCATTCGCCGCTGGCCTGGTCGCGCGGTACTGAGAACATGGTCATCCTCACCGGCCATTACGGCGGAGACGTGGTCTTTTCCGGCCGCGGCGCAGGTGGCCACCCCACGGCGGTGGCCGTGGTCAGCGACTTGCTGGCCCTGGCCCACGGGTCGCGGCGGGTGCAGCTTCCTTCCGCCCCGGCGCGGGTGGGCGCCGAGTTTGAGGTGCCTCACTACATTCGCTTCCTGGTCGTCGACCGGCCGGGCATTGTGGCGGCCATTACCGCTGCGCTGGCCAAGGAGAGCATCAACATCCGCGCCATCGTGCAAAAGGCCGGCTATCCGCAGCACGCGCTTCCTTTCGTAGTCACCGTCGAGCCGTGCAAGCACTCGGCGCTGCAGCGCGCCCTGGCCAGCATTCGCACCATGGACTGCATGTTGGAAGAACCGCTCGATTTGCAGATGCTGGAGTAGCGTAGCGGAGACCCCGACCAGGGCAGTAGACTGAATGCGCAGTGGGGGGCCGGGCGATGATCGACACGATTTACCGATGTGAGATTTGCGGTACCGAGAGCGAAAATCCGACGCGGTGGATTGCGATCCACTGCAGCGACGCGCAATTGACGATCTTCAAATGGACCAAGCAGGCCGCCGATGCGCCGCACGCACGCCACTACTGCGGCGAGGCGCACGCGCAGGTCTACATCAGCCGCTGGCTTGAGTCCTTCTGCAGCTGAATCCTGCGGCTATGGAATCGTCACATCGATCAATGGGTTCACCACCTGAATTGCGCCGTAGTGTTGTCCCGCCGCCAAGTCTTCGGAGTAAAGGACCGATGCGCCCGCATCGCCGGCAGCCTGAAGAATCAGGGCATCCCAAAAGGAAGTCTTGTAGCGCGTCTCGATGTCCAGCGCCCTAAGAACCGACTCGGGAGTGTTCGTGATCACTTCCCAGGTTGAGTACTCGCGAATCAGAAGACGAACTTCCTCCACGGGCAGAGGATTGCCGGCCTTGCGGCGCAAGTTGATACACAACTCTTGCAGAACCTGCGTGCTCAATACGCCTTTGCCCGAATTCCACAGCTGTTCTACGAGCGATTGGGCGCGCCGATGTTTGACTCCGGCGGAACGGTCATGCGCGTAGACCAGGATATTGGTATCGACGAAGCACTTGGAGCGGTTCTCCAATTTACGTATCCTTTTCAACTCTGTGCTTGGTGGCTTTTTCTTAAGGAAAAAGCCACTGAGCGGTAGTGGTTTCTGAATCGAGCAATTGGAGAACCGCCCTATCGCTCATGCAGTTCATCCCGCGAGCGAGGGGGCGTCCAGTTCAGGTCGTAGCCCGATCGCAGCCGCGCCAAAGCACTTCGGCGCGCCTGCTCGTATCCCTTGCGCTCGCGTACGGCCTGCTCCAGCCGGGCCGCGAGCAAGGCGCTGATGGAAGAGCCTTGTTCTGCGGCGAGAATACGGGCTTCCCGCAGCAGATCGGCCTCAATCTTCAATGTGACATTGGTTCTCATGGCTGCACCTATATCCGTGTAGCACAAGTTTACGTGCTGCTTGCCGGGAACACAAATATTTGTTGAACCTAGGAGTATTCGGTAGTCGTTCAGGCTTTCAGTTTGCCCGGCGCCGGCCCGGTCGACTCGCGCACAACCAGTTCCGGAGCCATCACGATCTCGGAAGGGTACTCCTTCTCGCGGTTGGCGATGCGCTCCAACAGCACCTGCGCGCCGCGCTTGCCCATCTCCAGCAGAGGCTGGCGCACGGTAGTCAGCGAAGGCGTCGCATAGGCCGCGGACTGGATGTCGTCGAAGCCGACCACGGAAACGTCTCTGGGCATGTCGAGTCCCGCATCCTTGAGGGCGCGGATGGCGCCGATGGCCGCGATGTCGTTGAAGCAGAAGACGGCGGTGAAGTCGCGCGTCTTCTCCAGCAGAGCCTTCATGGGTATGTAGCCGATTTCGGGCGCCATGGGGTGGTATCCCGCCTTCATCGACCATCCCGCGGAGTCGATGCGGATGATCAGCGCCGGGTCCAGCTTGAGATTGATCTCCCGCGCTACTTCCTGGATCGCTTCCCAGCGGAATTCCGAGTCGGGAATGGCGCGCGGGCCGCGCATGATGGCGATGCGCCGGTGGCCCATTTCGTAGAGGTGCGTCAGCGCCTGGCGCACGGCCAATGTGTGATCGAGGACGATATTGGTTACGTTCTGGACCGCGCTATGGGCCGAAATCGCGACCACTGGAACCGGCACGTCGATGTGGTCCGCGGGAGTATTCAGCAGCAGAAACCCATCGACGGCGCGCTCCACCAGCATGCGCGGATACTTATCGATCAGCTCGCGCTTCCAGTCGTGGCAGGCGGTGAAGTAGAAGTAGTGCGCCGCGGTCAGCTCCTGCACTACGCCGCTCATCACGCGGGTAAAGTAGCCCTCGCTCAGGTCCGGCGCCAGCACGCCCACGCTCATTGACCGGCTTTGCCGCAGCGACCGCGCAAAGTAGTTCGGCCGGTAGTTGAGCCGCTCGGCCGCCTCCATTACCCGGTTCCGGGTCTCCTGGGGGATGGATTTGGCCGAGGGAGAGTTGTTCAGGACCAGGGAAACGGTGGTCTGCGAGAGATCCAGATGCTCGGCGAGCATCCTCAGGTTGACGTGTCCTGGCGGCGTTGCAAGCTTTCCCTTTGCCATGTTGGAGTTGTAGCACGTTTTTTGGAAAGGGGGAACAGCATTTCCCTTTTAGTACATCGATTTTCCAACTATGGGACAAGGGAAGGCGGCGCGGGCGCGGGTTTTCGTCCAAGGCGCCGCGGCCAGCCGGCGCGGGCCATGGGCTGTGCTATCCGTTCTACCGCGCCTGAATCTGGTTCATTCCCGGCTTCAGCGGCCAGCTCTTGCCGTTGAAGACGAAGCTGCCTTCGAGCGTGCCCGGCAGGGTGACCGTTGCGTCGAGGTCCGCGCCCTGCCGACGATATTCCACCTTGATCGCGCCCTCGGGATGCGGATAACTGGCCGTGAGCGAGGGCAGCGCGCCCAGGTGCGGAGCAATGCGGACCGTGGCGAAGCCGGGGCTGGCCGGCTCGATTCCGGCCACCAGCGTGAGCAGATCGTAGCTGGGGTGCGCGCTCCAGGCGTGCGAGTCGGAGCGGGTATTGCCCGGAACCTCGGGCCAGGTGCTGAAGTGGAGCGGCAGCAGCTTGCGCCACGGCTCGATCGAGCGCAGATACTCGTCCGCCATTCCGGCGTGATCCAGCGCGCGCGCAAGATAGAAGCGGAAGTAATAGGAAGCGCTCAGCACGCCGTCCGGAGTGGTTCCCGGCTCGATGGCCAGCACCTTGCGCAGCACCTCCTGCTGGCGGTCTTTGGGAATCACATCGTAAAGAACCGCCAGCACATTGGCCTGCTGGCTGAAGTTCTTCCGCTCCGGATTGTCGGCGATCAGGCCGCGCGAGGCGCTCCAACACTTTTCGTAGAGGCCGGACCGGAGATGCGCCGCCCGCGCCTGGTAGCGGCTGGCCAGCATCGGGTCGCCAAGCGCCTTTTCCAGATCGGCTGCATCGCCCAGTGCTCCCAGGTATTCGAGCGTTGTCACGCAGGACTCGCCGCTTGCGCTGTAGGTGGGAATCTCGCCCGAAGAAACCCAATCGATGAAGCTCCACCAGGGCAGCTTCTCGAGCAGGCCGTCAGGCTGCTGGTACTTCGAGAACCAGTCGAGGATGGTTCGGGCTCCGGGGAGTTTCCCGCTGACGAAGCCGCGATCGTCGGGGCGGTACATCCAGAAGTCGTGAAGCATCCCAATATAGAGCAGGGAAAAGGTGGGAATCGTCTGCGGCAGGGAACTGGGATAGCGGCTGCGCGTGATCCCGTCGGGCGTGCGCGACTGATCGAAGGCCGCGATCGCCTGCCGGGCCAGCCGGTCGTCGCCGGCTACCGCGTAAGATATGAGCGCCTGGATGCGTGTATCGCCCACATATTGGAGCTGCTCATAGTAGGGCGTGTCCATGTAGGTTTCATGGGCGTCGAGCCGGGCGGTGCGCCAACTGATCCGCCAGATTTTGTCCAGATCGGGGTCGGGAGACTGAAAGGCGGCGCGCTCCTCAAAGGGGTAAGCCGTGAATTGGGCGGTCAGAGACTCCAGTTCGAGCGGCTCGCCGGCGGTCTGGATATCCAGATCGAGATACCGCCAGGTGCGCCACCAGAGCGGCTGGAACGAGCGGTGCGCGCCGCCGTCGGGAAGAAAGCTGTCGGACATGCCGAGGGCCGCGCGATCGCCGATTTCGTCGCGGTCTCCCTTGTGCTGGTCCTTGTCGTACAGGGCCTCGGCATAGGTGAGAGTGATGCGCGCGCCCTTACCGCCGGAGACGGTGAGTAAGGGATAGGCGGTGGTGAGGGTCTTGCGGTCAAGGAGAAGGTGAATGTGCATTCCGGGCTCGATTGCCACTGGCTGGTGGGGGAAGGATGAAAACAAGGATGCATCAGTCTGCACAGTGATGTGAGCGCTTTCTTCGCCCATCAGAATGGAAACCGGATGCGACTCGGACAGGTCCGCGCGAACCACATTTCCGGGATCTGTCGGCGTGTACTCCATCGCCGGCAGCGCATCGGGCGCCAGACCCCACGGATTGTCTCCCGTGGTGTCGGAGGAGTGCGCCTTGCTTGTGCCCGCAAAGATGCTCTCGCGCATGGCCGGGGCGGCAGGCACCCAGGACGGTTCGGCGCCGGGCTCATTCCACGCCCAGTCGTAGCGCGCCGCGTCGATCTCCTCGCCTGTTCCGGAGGCCATGTACTCCCAGAATCCGTTGGCGACGCGCGGCACCGGCCGCTGTCCTGGTTCGATTTCGACCAGCCAACCCTCGGGCGTGCTGATCGAGATCTCTCCCGTCGCCTCGCTCTCCAGCAGAAAGGCGGTGCGGTCGGTCATCTGCGCCAGGGGCGCGTAGATGCCGAAGTTCCATACTGTCGCGGTAATCAGGTTCTGGCCCTGCTGGAGGAGCGGCGCCAGGTCGAACCGCTCATAGCGCCAATGAGCCAGATCGCCGCGGGCCGGTCCGTCGCCCACGCGATGCCCATTCACGAAAAGCTGAAAACGGTTGTCGGCGCTCACCCGGACCGGGTAGCTGGCGGGAACCGCGGCCAACGTGAGCGTGCGGCGGAAGTGGAGCACCACCGGCTCCCGCAGCGGAATCGCGGGATGGGTGATCCACGACGCCTTCCAGTCACGGTGCTCCGGCTCGGGCTGGGCCGGATTCAAGGTTTGGGCTTGAAGGGCGAGCGTGGACAGGGCGAGGGCAAAAAAGATCGAAACTGGGCGCATCGCAGCGGGCCTCCCGGATTTCAATTCACCAGCTTAGCGGAAATCGAAAACCAGGGGAGAAATGGTTTCAGTTTGCCCTTGGGCGGCGAATTCTCGCGTCCAACGTGCGCCGGCACAACCATTTCGGCTTTCCGGGGCCGCGGTAGAGACCCAGGCGCGCCTCACCGGACCACCGAAGCAGGCGACTGAACCCCTCGTTTTATGGTATTTTCTCCTCGTATGCGCTTGATTTCGCAGCGTTGTAACCTCCTGTTCATCTTGGCCCGGTAGCCTAATCTAGGTGAACGCCAACGTGCCTGAGATTCGTATCTCCCAAGCCCAACTTCAGCCTGAACCGGTCTCTCCCGGCGAACAACATCCGGCGGAGGCGGCCACGGTCGAGGTTTCGGCGATTCGCAGCTTCCTGCTGTCGCGGGGCAACTCGGCTTTAGCCGATCGCGGATTTCACTGGCTGATGGTTCTGTGCGCGCTCAGCATCTTCGGCATTGTGGTGCTCATTGCCTCGGAGCTGGTGGTGCGCTCGCAATTGGCGTGGAGCAAATTCGGCTTCGGTTTCTTCTTTTCCGCTTTCACTGACCCCTTTACCAAGCTGCCCATGTACTGGGACCCGGTCAACGGGCATTTCAGCGCACTTCCGTTCCTTTACGGCACGCTGGTCTCTTCGTTTCTTGCGCTCCTGCTGGCGGTTCCACTGGCCATCGGCGTGGCTGTCTTCCTCACGGAGATGTGCCCACGGGCGCTGCGCGGACCGCTGGCCTTCACCACCGAGCTGCTGGCGGCCATTCCCAGCGTGATCTACGGTCTCTGGGCGGTTTTTGTGCTGGTGCCGCTGCTCCGCGAGCACGTGAATCCCTGGCTGATTCAACTCCTCGGCTGGACGGGCTTCTTTGGCGACGACAACCCCACCGGTCTCGGCTTCATTTCGGCCGGTGTGATTTTGGCCATCATGATTCTGCCCATCGTCTCCTCGCTCACGCGCGAAGTCATGACCGCGGTGCCGCATTCGCAGCGCGAGGCGGTGCTGGCGCTGGGCGCCACGCGCTGGGAGATGATCCGCATGGGCGTGTTGCGCAACGCGCGCATCGGAATCGTCGGCGCGGTCATTCTGGGCCTGGGCCGCGCATTGGGAGAAACCATGGCGGTGACCATGGTGATCGGCAACAGCCCCGAGATTCACCGTTCGCTGCTGGCCAATGGCAGTTCCATGGCTTCGGTCATCGCCAATGAGTTTGCCGAAGCCTCGGGCGATCTGCATCTGAGCGCGCTGATGGAACTTGGTCTGGCGCTGTTTGTCGTCACGATCATCGTGAACGCATTTGCCCGGCTGCTGGTGTGGGCGGTAACGCGCGGGGCGCCGTCCTCGGCGCACTAGGAACAGGGACTAAGGGACTAGGGACTAGGGACTAAGGGAAGGGGACACACTGGCGACGGAATTCAAAATGCGCGCGCGGATACGGACGCTGATCGATGGTGCGGCGACCGGGCTGGCGATCCTTTCCACCTTTCTGGTGGTGGCGCCGCTGGTGGCCATCTTCATCTATCTCGTCTACAAAGGCGCCGTCTCGCTCAATCTTGATTTCTTCATCCGCAATCCCGTGCCGGTGGGCGAAGCGGGCGGCGGCATGGCCAACGCCATCGTCGGCTCCGCGATTCTTCTGGCCGTGGGCAGCTTGATCGGCGTGCCCATGGGCATCGGCGGCGGCATCTTTCTGGCCGAGTTCGGGCGCGGCACCAAGCTGGCCAACGCGGTCCGCTTCACCGCCGATGTGCTCAACGGCGTTCCCTCCATTGTCATGGGCATCGCGGTTTACTCGCTGGTCGTGGTTCCGCAAGGCCACTTCTCGGCCTTCTCCGGCGGAGTGGCGCTGGGCATCATGATGATTCCCACCGTCTGCCGCACCACCGAAGAGATGCTGCTGATGGTGCCCAATGCGGTGCGCGAGGCGGCTCTGGCCTTGGGCGTGCCCAACTGGCGGTCGGTGCTCGCGATTACCGTCAAAACCGCCTCGCCGGGCATCATCACCGGCTGTATGCTGGCCTTTGCGCGCGTGGCGGGCGAAACGGCTCCGCTCATCTTTACCGCCTTCGGCAATGTGGGCTGGAGCGAGAAGCTGAGCGAGCCCATTGCCGCCCTGCCGCTGCAGATTTATGTCTATGCCCTCTCGCCCTACGACGAGTGGCACCGGCTGGCCTGGGCGGGGGCGCTAGTCTTGATTGTGCTGATTGTGCTGGCGGTATCCCTGGTGCGCTACGTCACCAGCCGCGGCGTTTTGAAAGGGGCAAGCTAAGTGGGCGTCGGCATCGAGGTATCCAACCTGAATGCGTGGTACGGAACCAATCACACGCTGCAGGACATCAATCTGCACATCCCGGCCAACCATGCCACGGCGCTGATCGGCCCCTCGGGCTGCGGCAAAAGCACCTTTGTCCGCTGCCTGAACCGCATGCACGAGACCAATCCCATCGCGCGGGTTACGGGCACGGTGCTCATCGGCGGCCTGGACATCTACAACGACGCCAAACCCGTTGAAATCCGCCGCCGCGTGGGCATGGTCTTCCAGCGGCCCAATCCCTTTCCCACCATGTCCATCTACGACAACGTGGCGGCCGGGCTCAAGCTCAACGGCTATACCCATCGCCGCGCGCTCGACGAGATCGTGGAAAAGTCGCTCAAGAACTCGGCCCTGTGGGACGAGGTAAAGGACGACCTGAAAAAGAAATCGGGCGCCAGCCTCAGCGGCGGCCAGCAGCAGCGCCTTTGCATCGCCCGCGCTCTGGCCGTGGACCCCGAGGTGCTGCTCATGGACGAGCCGGCCTCGGCGCTCGACCCGGTTTCCACCTCCAAGATCGAAGACCTGATCTTCCAGTTGAAATCGCAGTATACGATTGTGATCGTGACCCACAACATGCAGCAGGCGGCCCGCGTCGCGGAGAAGACGGGCTTCTTCCTCAATGGCCGCATGGTGGAGTTCGACTCCACCCACAAGATCTTTACCAACCCCAGCGACAAACGCACCGAGGATTACATTACAGGCAGGTTCGGATGACACGCATACGCTTTCAGCAAAGCCTCGAAGACTTGAAGGAGCAACTGCTGGTGATGGCCGGGCTGGCCGAACAGGCTATCCAGCGCGCCATCGAGGCCTATCGCGTGCGCGACCTCTCCATCTGCGACCTGGTCAGCCGCTCCGAGATCGCCATCAACCGCCTGGAGCGGGAGATCGATCAAGCCGCGCTCGACCTGCTGGCGATGGAGCAGCCCATGGCCAGCGATCTGCGCTTCATCCTCAGCGTCATCAAGATCAACGCCGATCTGGAGCGCGTGGGCGACTCCGCCAAGGCCATCAGCGACCGCGTCCGCGCCATGGAGCAGATGGCCGCAGCCGATCTGCCCGTCGATATTCCACGGATGGCCACGCTGGCCGCGGAGATGGTGCGCAAGTGCCTGCAATCCTTCATCGAGGCCGACGCCGACATGGCCCGCTCCGTGCTCGCCATGGACGACGCCGTGGACGCGATGAACAAAGCGGCCTATAAGGCGCTGACCAAGGTGATGGAAGAGCAGAGCCATCTGGCGCCGCAGGCCCTGAATGCGCTCATGATCAGCCGCGCCCTGGAGCGTGTGGCCGACCACGCCACCAACATCGCCGAAGACGTGGTCTTCTGGGTGCAGGGCGCCGACGTGCGCCACCACAAGAGCGTCACCGGCGGCCGCGACCCTCACGCCCTGGCGTAAGGAGAACTTTCCCTACAACTCCCACCAATCCAGCAGCACCATGCGCGGATAGTAGAGCCCCGCGCGGATGGGCGTCCCGTTGCCGCGCAGGTTGCGCAGGACTTGGGCGTACGCTGCAATCTGCGGCGCAAAGAGCGGGCGCAGCCTGGGCAACTCCGCGGCCGGGTCCCCATTATCGGCGTGCGCGGTCTTGTAGTCGACGATCCACCAACAATCATCTCCCTCGCTGCCGGGCGTCGGTCCGGCCTGAAAGACGCGGTCCACGCGCACCGTGCGCACTCTGCCTCCGGCGACTCCAGCCCAACTCGCTTCGCTGGCCGCCTCCGCGTGGGGCGAAAGAATCCACTGGCCGACGGAATCCCGCGAGGCGTCGAGCGCAATCTGGAGCGCCTGCGCGGCAATGCCGCCGGCTTTCGAGGTTTCTATGCCCACGGCGCGCACCTGCGCGGCGACGCGCGGCTCGAACTGCGGAAGCGCGGCGCGGGCCGCCTCCCAATCGCTGTTCGCACGCAGTCGCGACAGCTCTTCGAGCAGCGCGTGAACGGCGGCGCCCAGAGCGCGTGAAATCATGCCGCCCTCGTGGCGGGCATAGAGCCGCGAGCCGCTCATCCCTGCCACGGAAGTTTCTGCCGCCGCCGAAGCAAATTCCTTGCTCTGCTCCGGCCGATACTCCGGCGGCAACCGGCGCAGCAGCGTTGACTTGGCCGGAGAAGGCATCACCAGCAGGTTGCCTTCGCCCGAGGCTGCCATGCTCTCGATCTCTGCCTCCGCAGGCGCGGCGGCCTTCCAGTCTGCAAAGCGCGCGCGGACCTCTTCTTCGAGCGCCGGCCAGGCCGTTGCCAACAGGCTGTTTCTGGGCTCCGTCAGAGTGAGATCCCCATCGCTCTCCGCTTTATAGGCCGGCCGCGCGAACAAATGCAGTTCCTCGCGGGCTCGCGTGGCGGCCACGTACAAAATGCGCCGGTCCTCCTGCGATTCGCGGCGGGCATAGACGCGATCGACCCAGGCCTTGGCGCTTCCGCGCTCTGCGCCCTTGCGCTGGAACGACGCAACCAGAAACTCGGTGATCTCCCCTTGCTCCTCCGGCCGCTCCAGTCCGCGCTCCAGCCAGCTCAGCATCTTGCGCCCGCTGCGCCCGCCACCGGCCTGCAAATCGGGCACGATCACCACCTCGAACTCCAGCCCCTTTGCTTTGTGGATGGTCATCAACTGCACGCCGCACTCGCTCGCGGCCCCTGGGTCGGGCAATGCGGTCAGCTTGTCCAGAGCCGCGCCCAGCACCGGGCCGAGCAAATCCTGCTCCCCGGCCGGCAGACGGTCCAGGCAACTCCACAAGAGATCGAGGTTGGCCTGCGCCGCCGCGTCCACGCACGCTGCGCCGCCCAGCCGGAGCCAGACCTGCTCCAGCCAGCTTCCCAGCGAGGCCGCGGGCTGCGCGGAATGCAACGCGGGCGCCGCGGCCAGCGCATTCAGCACGCGCGCGGCCCCGCTGCGGCCCGCTTCGCTCAGCAGCGGCAGCCGCTCGGCCAGCAGCTCGGCGACCGGCCTGTCCAACAGTTCCTGCTCGTCGGCGCTTGTCAGCCGGTGCAGGTCGTCGAGCGCCAGCCCGCACCATGGAGCGCGCAAAACTCCCAGCCAGGCCACGCGGTCCAGGGGATTCAGCAGCGCGCGGGCCAGCCCCAAGGCATCCAGCACCTCGGGACGGTCCTGCAGCTTTTCGAGATCCACGGCGCGGAAGGGAATCGCGGCCTCGCGCAGCGCCTGCGCTACGGGCGCAAGCGCGCTCCGCGTGCGGCCGAGCACGGCGATGCGATATCTTTCACCGCGCGCGCGGGCAGCTTCCATGGCCTCCATGTGGCCTTGGATCAAAGCAACGATTTCCTCCGTTTGCAGCTTCCGTGCGGCTTCCTTCTGGCGGATCGCCTCGGCATCGGCGGCTTTGCCGGGCCCGGTCCGCGGCACAAATTCGAGATGCAGCGCGAGCCGCGGCGCGGTTCCTTCCTGGCTTTCGCGCGCGGCTTCGGCTCGCGAAAAACTCACTCCGCTGCCGTCGGCCGCCGCGAAGACCTGTGCAAAGACCTCGTTCAGCCGCTCCACCAGCTCGGGCTCGGTGCGGAAGTTGGCCCTGAGCGGAACGAAGTCCAAGAGCAGCGGCGGTTCCGGATGGTCGGGATCGGCGCCGCCGAGTTCCAGCCCTACGGCCTGCACGCGCGGAAAGAGCTCGGCGTCGGCGTCGCGGAAAAAGTAGATGGACTGCATCGGATCGCCGACGGCAAAGCAGGTGCGCCCGGTCCGTTCGGGCCAGGCGGCGACCAGCCCGGCCAGCAGCCGGTGCTGGCGGCGGCTGGTGTCCTGGAACTCGTCTACCAGCAAATGGCGGATGCCGTCGGCCACGGCCAGCGCCGCATCGGTGGGCAGGCCGTCCGCGCCGGTGAGCACTCTCTGCGCGATCTGCGCCACCTCGATGAAATCCACCGCGCCGGCTTCGGCAAAGACCACCTGCAACTCGCCGGCCGCGTGGCGCAGCAGCGTGAAGCAGTCGCGCACAATCTGCCATTCCTCCTCGCTATAGCGCGCCGGAGGCAGATCGCGCACCGCGGCCAGGGCCGCTTCGAGGCCGGGAACCGCTGCGATTCCGGCAATCAGATCGAGAATTTGTTTCTTCTTCTCTTTGCGGTCGGCCGGGAATCCCAGCCGCTTGTCCACCGACTTGCGCAGCGTGCCTCCGCCTGTCAGCAGTAGCGCCGCCAAGTTCATAGCGGCCTGCCGCGCCTCTTCCAGAGCGTCGCTCGAAGAAAACGGGCCAGCCGGAAATTCAGCCATTTCGGCCAGTTCGCGGTGCTGCTCGCCGCCGCTCTGCGCGCAGGCAAAGCGCGCCAGCTCCAGCGCCTCCTCGCGCGCGCCGGGAATCTCTCCGAAGAGCCGGTCGAGGCCCGTCAGCGCCTCGCGGACCGCGTTGGCAAAAGGCCGCTCCAGCCGCTCGCGCAGCGTATCCCAATCCGGCTCGCGTTCCAGCACAAAGCCGTGCATCCAGCGGTCGCGCTGCGCCAGCATCTCCACCAGCAGCTCTTCCATCTCCTGCCAGTTGTTGTCGCGCCACAGCAGCAAATCTTCGATGGCCGGGCTCAGCGGCGGGCCGGCCCGATCGATCTGTTCCAGCGTTTGGCGCGCGGCGCGGCGGTAGAGGTCGCCGGGCTGCTCGGCGATGCCCAGCCCGCCGCCAAGGCTGGAGAGCAACGGCTGCTGCAGGGCCAGGTCGCGGCAGAAAGAGTCGATGGTCGAGATGCGCAGTTGCGCTGGCAGATCGAGCAGCTTCCAGCCAAGCGCCTGCGAGTGCTCCAGCGCGCGCCGGGCCAAGGGACTGGGCTCGTCCTTCCTCAGCTCATCCAGAATCCGGTTGCGCATTTCGGCGGCGGCGGCGTTGGTGAAGGTAATCGCCACCACCTGGCCGGGCTCGTCCACCTCGGCCAGCAGGCGCAGAAATCGTTCGGCCAGCAGGGTTGTTTTGCCCGAGCCGGCCGGCGCCTGCACCAGGATGGAGCGGCCAGGATCGAGCGCCCGTTCGCGCTCGCGCTGGTCTGCGGGCGCCGGTCTCGCGTTACGCATCGCCCGCCTCCTCACCCTCGGAATCGTCTTCGCCTTCCAGTTGCGCCTGATTCTCCTGGATGCGGCATAGCGTCTGCAGGCCGCAGCGCTCGCAGGTCTTCGGATACTCGCGCGGGTCCACCTCGGCGCGGCCCGCCACAAAGTCGCGCGCCAATTGCTCGATCCCCTCCCGCCAGCCGATCAGTTGCTCCGCGGTGAGGGCCTTCTTCACTAGCTCCTTTCCGGCATTGAGATTCGCCAGCAGCGTGGCCTTGGCATCGCCCACCCGCCCGGCAAAGGTCATTTCCCCGGCGCGCACCTTGGCAAAGACCAGCCCGCCCAGCATTTCCTCGGGATCGAGAGCAAAACCGGCATAAAGCGGCAGTTGCACATCGTCGGGCCGCGGCAGATCCCACGCTTTTGGCGAAACGTCGCCGCTCTTGTAGTCGATCACCAGCAGAGAGCCGTCGTTGAGCCGGTCGATGCGGTCCAGGCGCAGGTCCAGGGTTAGTCCGCCGATGGTTACCGTGTGATCGACCTCGGTTGCGGCGACCTCAAATTCAATGCGAATGGCTTCATAATCCAGCCATTCTGTTACCAGCCCGGTGAGCCGCTGCTCCTCGAGTTCCAGATAACGCCGCGGCATCCGCCGGCGCACTCCGGCGGAAATCTCCTCCGCAAAAATGCGCCGCACATGCCCGGCAACGAACGCCCTCCGGGCTTCCGGGATTTGGAGTAGTTCTTTCTGGGTGCGAATGCCCTCCGGCCCTCCGCCCCAAACGGCGTGCAGCACGGCGTGGAGCAATTTCCCGCGCTGCGATGCGGTCAGCCCAGCCTCGGCCGGCTCCCAATCCTGCGCCGCCAGCCGCGCCGTGGCGAAGGCCTTGAACGGGCATTGCGACTGGGCGGTCAGCACGCTCGCCCCGCCCCGCACTTTGCCCGGCGGGAAGGCGATGCGGCTCCAGTCCTCAACTTGGACCGTCAGCGCCGCCGGGCTGGCCGCAGCCGTCCGTTCCGGCCCCAGCGGCTGCGGCGCTCCGGCCATCTGCTTGATCAGCCGCGACGGCCTGGCTTCGGCGATTCCGGTCTGCCGGGCAAAGCTGAAGTGAACCTCTGCTTGCGCGGCGGCAATCAATCGCGTCGTGATTGCGTGGGCCAGATCCCAGTCGAGCTGAGGCGTCGCGTGGGGCATTCCAGCTTGTTTCTGCACCTCCAGCGGCAGCAGAGGATGGGTCGGCCCGCTGGCCGGCCATGTCTCCTCGTTCGCGCCCAGGAACCACACCGCATCGGCCGAGAGTCCCGCCGACTCCGCCGGCCCGGCAATCTGGATCGGCGCGTCATGCGATTCAGGAGCAAAGAGCGTTTCGTCCAGCGTGCGGGCCAGCGCGGGAAGAAACTCCTGCCACTGAATGCGGCGGCCGTCGAAGCCCAGCGAGCCGGCGGTTTCCACGGCCTGCCGCCAGCGGCGCTCGGCCTGGAATTCGGCGCTCGACAGCGCCCGCTCGCCGGGCCAGCCCGCCGTCTCAAGCAAATGCGGAACCAGTTCGGCCCAGTCCAGCGGGCTTTGCGGGCGCCGCGCAAACTCCGCCAGCCGCCGCTGCGCTTCGCTCATGCGGCTGACCCAGGCAGCGGGCAACCGTTCCTCCGGCCCCTGGCCTGCAAACTCCGCGAGCGTCCAGCGCGGCTGTTCCTGTCCGCGGCGGCGCAGTGCGCGCATGGATTCTTGCAACTCCGCAGTTTCCTCCGCACTGGCAGCGGCCTGGCCGGTGGAGAGCAGCCAGTCCAGTTCCTGTTCGGCCAGCGGACCGGAGAGCCAGCGCAGCAAAAGATGCGCGGCCTTCGGCAACGCGACCTGGTTGAGCGGAATTCCAAGCGAAAACTCGAAGAGCGGGCCAGCGCCCGTGTGCTTCAGAAACGCCCGTTCGATTTCGCCGCGGCGGGTACTGGCGTCCTGCGACACCACCAGCAGGCGGGCGCGTGGGTTGGCGGCGAGTTGCCCTCTGCACCACAGGGCGCAGGCGGCCAGTTCGGCCTGGGCGTCGGGCGCTTCGTGCGAGAGAATCCGCGCGGCCGGCTCGCCTATTGGGGCCTCCTGCCACGCGCCCCAGGCGTCGAAGACTTCGCGCTGCACGGGCAGAATGCGGTCGAATCCGGCCAGCAGCAGGGGCGGGCGTTCCAGCCGGTCGCTTTCGAGCAACTGAATCGCTTCCAGCGGCAGGCGCGCCGGGCTGAGCAGGTTGCCGGCGCGGCAGGCCTGGTCGAAGGCCGCGAGCCAGCCGCTGAAGGCCGCCGCATCCTGCTGCCAGGCGCTTCGTGCCGCGTCCCTCGGGAATTGCGGCGCATAGGCGCAGAGCAACTCATGCGCTTCCATGGCGAGGCCGGCCAAGCGGTGGCGCGGGCCCTCGAGCAAAGTGGCCAGGTGCTCGCCCCGCGCGGCGATCTCCGCCCACAGCGACCGCTCCTGGGCAGGATTCAGCAGCAGCCGCCCGTCGGCTTTGCCGCGTTCTTCCCATGCCGCCCGAACAAAGCTCTTCCAGTCCTGGATCTGCGGCGCCGGCCAGGCGGTCAGCCCTTCGCTGCGGCGGGCGGCGTGGAAGCCGGATTCAAGGGCGCGCGCCGCGCGGTCGCTGGCCGTAACCACCAGGCCGCCGCCGCGCAGCCACGCATCGATCTCCGCAGCCGGTCTGGCTCCCATTCCAGCGTTATACGCCGCCGGGCCGGGGCAATGCCATCGGGCGAATGGGAATGATCGGCGGGAGCAGCCAGCTTCCCGGTTGTACACTGGGCCTGTGATGCGCCGATTGCTTGCTTCCTCATTGCTGGCTCTGGTTGCCCTGGCCGGGTGCCACTCCGGCCAGAAAGTTTCAACTCTGCCCTCCGCCTCCCAGAACTTCAAGATCTACAAGCTGCGCGGCAAGGTCGTCTCCACCGACGCCGCCAAGGGCGAGGTCACGCTCGACCACGAGGCCATCCCCGGCTTTATGGAGGCGATGACCATGCCCTACAAGCTCAAAGACCCCTCGATCCTAGGCGAGCTTCATCCGGGCGATGTCCTAACCGCCGACGTTCTGGTCTCGCAGGACCCCGATGCGGATGTGCTGCTGGATCATATCGTCGTGGTGGCCCAGGCCCGGCCGGACTACAAGCCCACGGTCTCTTACCACGTGCCCGCGCCGGGCGACAAAGTGCCCGACTTCAAGCTGATCAACCAGGACGGGCGGACGATTCATCTCTGGCAGTTTCTGGGCCAGGGCAAGATGCTGGTCGTCACCTTCATCTACACGCGCTGCCCGCAGCCCAACTTCTGCCCCCGCGTGACGCGGAATTTTGCTTTGCTCGAGAAACACCTGGCCGCCAATCCGGCGCTCGCTGGCACCCACCTGTTATGCGTGAGCTTTGACCCGGACCACGATACGCCCGCGCGGCTGCGGGCCTATGGGGCAACCTATATCGGCAGCGATGCGAAAGGCGCCTTTGACCACTGGGATTTTGCCGTGGCGGAAAAACCGGTGCTGGCCGAAATGGCGAAGTTCTTCGACCTGGGAATGACCGCCAATGCGGATGGAACGATTTCGCACTCGCTCTCGACCACGGTGATCGCGCAGAACGGCGAGGTGGTCCGCTTTTATCCCGGCAACGACTGGACATGGTACGACCTCATGGCCGATTTGCAGGGGAGGGTTCCAAGCGCCGGCTGACCGCCCGGCGAATGCAAAGCCGCACGCCTCCTTGCGTTCATCCTTGGCGAGCCCGGCATTTGAATCAACAACCAACGGCCGCACATCCATTCCAGTAGACTCGTATTCGCAATTTTCTCTTGAGGTCTCGCATGGCAAAGGTCACTCTGGTTTTTGCGGTTCTTCTGGCTGCTTTGGGACTGGTTGGCTATCTCGGCACCGGCAGCGCGCACCCCACCGCGCTCATCCCGACGTGGATCGGCCTGGCGCTGGGCCTCTTTGGTTTTTTGGCCATTAGCCCCAACGAAGGCAGGCGCAAGCTCTTCATGCACGTCAACGTCACCATCGGCCTGCTGGGCTTTCTGGGAACAGCCGCTGAGATCGTCCGCAGTTTCGTTGCTTCCAAACCGGTAGACCCGATTGCGCTGATCGCCAAGACAGCGCTGGTCTGGCTGCTGCTCATTTACGTTGTCCTGTGCGTGCGCTCCTTCATCGTCGCGCGCCGCTCGGGGAAGGTCTAGCGCATGGGAGGTCTGCGGGGCGGCACAATGGGCATGAGCGCGCGCGCGGAGCGTTCTCCGCATGGGCGCGGAGCACGCTCAGGACAGGCGGATCTGCCCAAGCGCAAGCCTAACCTTAAAAGGCTCTGGCCGCAGATCAAGGCGCTGGTCGCTCCGCGCCTGGGGCTGCTCGTGGCCGGCATGTGCCTGATGGTCGTCAACCGCGTTGCCGGCCTGGTGTTGCCCTTCACCTCCAAGCCTCTGCTCGACAAGGTGCTCAATCAGGCCCATCCGCGGCCCGATCTGCTGCCCCGCATCATCGTGCTGGTCTTCTCGGCCATGCTGGTGCAGGCCATCACGTCTTTTTCTCTCACTCAACTGCTCTCCAAAGCCGGCCAGCGTCTGATCTCCGAAATGCGCCGCCAGGTGCAGCGGCATGTGGGCCTGCTTTCGGTCTCCTACTACGACGAGAACCGCACCGGCACGCTGGTGGCGCGCATCATGAGCGACGTGGAAGGCGTTCGCAACCTGGTGGGCACCGGCCTGGTGGAGTTTGTCGGCGGCCTGCTCACCGCCGTGCTGGCGTTCATTTATCTCCTCCATCGCAGCGTCACGGTCACGCTCACCGTCTTCGCCGTGATGGGCGCCTTCGTCTTTGTCTTGCAATACGGCTTCAAAGTCATTCGCCCCATCTTCCGCGAACGGGCCAAAATCAACGCCGAGGTCACCGGCCGGCTCACCGAATCGCTGGGCGGCGTCCGCGTCATCAAGGGCTATCACGCCGAAGAGCGCGAGGCCAGGGTCTTTTCCGCCGGCGTCGATCGCCTGCTGGCCAACGTGATGAAGTCGCTGACCATGACCAGCACGCTCGGCGCCGCTTCCACCACCGTGCTCGGCCTGGTCTCTGCTCTGGTCATGTGGCTGGGCGGCCATCGCGTCCTGGCAAGTACCTGGACCGTCGGCGACTACTTCAGCTACAACATGTTTCTCGCCTTCATGATTGCGCCCGTCTTCCAGATCGTGAACATTGGTACGCAGTTGACCGAGGCCTTCGCCGGCCTCGACCGCACCGGCGAAATCATGAGCGAGCTGGAAGAAAACCAGAGTCCCGGCCGCACGGTCGCGATGCCGCCCATCCAGGGCATGGTGCGCTTTGAAGATGTGGAGTTTGCCTACGACCCGGAGAAGCAGGTGCTGCACGGCATCGGTTTTCAGGCCGAGCCGGGAACCGTGACGGCGCTGGTTGGCTCCTCGGGATCGGGCAAATCCACCCTCATCAGCCTGCTCTGCGCCTTCCACACGCCGTCAAGAGGCCGCGTGCTGGTGGACGATGTGGACCTTGCCCACGTCGATCTGAACACCTTCCGCTCGCAGTTGGGCGTGGTGCTCCAGGACTCGTTTCTCTTCGACGGCACCATCCGCGAGAACATCCTGTTTTCCCGGCCCGACGCCACCGACGAGCAGTTTCTCTTCGCCTGCCGCACGGCCCGCGTGGACGAGTTTGCCGAGGGCTTCCCCGACGCCTACGACACCATCGTCGGCGAGCGCGGCGTCAAGCTCTCCGGCGGCCAGCGCCAGCGGCTTTCCATCGCCCGCGCCCTGCTGGCCGAGCCGCGCATTCTCATCCTCGACGAGGCCACCAGCTCGCTCGATTCGGAATCCGAAGCCATGATCCAGGCCGGGCTGAACCAGTTGATGCAGGGCCGCACCACCTTCGTCATCGCCCACCGGCTCTCGACCATCCGCCGCGCCGACCAGATTCTGGTGGTCGAGCAAGGCCGCATCGTCGAGCGCGGCAACCATGCGGAGCTTTTCGCCCTCGGCGGCCGCTACTACGACCTCTACACCCGCCAGCATGGCCTGGAGGCGAATCTGTTCCTAGCTCCCGGCGAGGGAGATGTCGAGCCGGTCTAGCGCTACGGTGTTAGAGGCGAGCGGGCAAGCAACAAGAGCATCTGGGCAGAGAGCGGGGGAGGCGGGTTGCGATCCGACGGCGCAGGAAGGCGATTGATTGAGGATCATGACGTTCTGTGCGTGCAGGTAGCGCCTCGGGGCGCGCAGCCGGATGGCAGACGAGGTATTTGAAGCTAGTCAACACATTCTTAGCACAGATGGCCTTCGCTTTCTTATGCTTCCTGAATTATTGAGGCTAGAGAGGTTCTCCCATACACATACCCTTGCCAGCTCTTTGCAACATGGCTTTTTCTTGAGGAAAAATCCACTCGGCAGCATGGCGCCGGAGTATAGCAATGGGAGAACCGCTGTAAGGCCATGCCTTGACACTTGTTGCGGTACGGAATGGATTCTTCCGCAACCTATAAGGACCACGCCGATTCTGCTACATTTGCGGCACGATTGAAGGCGTGGCCTGGCACAAAGCGGTTTCATCAACACGCTCTAGGAAGCGACATATAATTTCCCTATGCGACGCATCCTGTTTGCAACCGTGTGTGTAGCTCTGGCGATTCCTTGTGCCGCTCAGGTATCGAATGCAACGGCTCCCGCGGGAGCTGCATCGCTCGATAAGGTCTTGAGCTTTGAGGGCAGCGCGGCCGGCAGCGCACCCGCGGGCTGGGGCGGCGGACCGGCCGGAACCATCGCCGTCGACGACAAGATCGTTCACTCCAGCCAGCGGTCAGTGCGCCTGGAGCCCAAGGCGGACAGCTCCGGGGCTTTCTCTTCGCTTACCAAGATGCTTCCCTTGGATTTCTCCGGCAGTTCCATCGAACTGCGTGGATTCATCCGCACCGAGGACGTGTCAGGCTTTGCCGGACTCTGGATGCGCGAGGAGATGGACGGAGAGGTCGTCGAGTTCGACAATATGCAAATGCGCCAGGTCAAGGGCTCCACGGATTGGACCGAGTACTCGATCTCGCTTCCCGTCCATCCCGGCGCGCAGCAACTCTTCATCGGCTTTCTGGTTTCGGGAACCGGCAAGGCCTGGGTTGACGGTCTCAAGCTGCTGGTGGATGGCAAGCCTGTTTCTGAAGCGCCGAGAACGGTGAATCCTCCCACGGTATTGAACAGCGACCATCAATTCGACGGCGGCTCGGGCATCTCTCTGGCCAGCCTAACGCCCATCCAGATCGAAAATCTCGCGATACTGGGGAAGGTCTGGGGATTCCTGAAGTATGACCATCCCGAAGTTACCTCGGGAAAACATCATTGGGACTACGAACTGCTGCGCATTCTGCCCGCGATTCTTGCCGCTCCGGATCGCGCCGCGGCGAACGCCGCTCTGCTGCATTGGGTCGATGGGCTGGGGCCGGTGAAACCATGCAATCCCTGCGCAACTCTGGACGAAGACAACCTTCAACTTCGCCCCGACCTGGCCTGGATCGGCGACAGCGTCTTGCTGGGAAGCGATCTGAGCAAGGCCTTGCTCAACATTGAAAAGAAGCGGCTGGCCGGCAAACAGTTCTATCTCTCGCTGGCGCCTGGGATAGGAAATCCAATCTTCGAGCACGAGCTGAGTTACCCCAGGATCAAACTTCCCGATGCGGGCTTCCAGATTCTCGCGCTCTATCGCTTTTGGAATATCGTCGAATACTGGTCTCCGAACCGCAGCATCGTCGGCGAAGATTGGGACGGCGTTCTGCGCGAGTTTCTGCCGCGCATTGCTCTGGCCAAATCCACGGAAGACTATCAGCTTGCACTGATGGAAGTCATCGGCCAGGTTCACGATACGCACGCCAATCTCTGGAACTCGCTCCAGGTGAGGCCTCCCACCGGCGCGTGCCGGCTGGCGCTCAACCTGCGCTTCATCGGCGAGAACTCCGTGGTGGCGGGTTTTGCCTCGACGGATGCCAGCGCCACAGCGGGCTTCAAGGTGGGCGACGTCGTAACCGAGTTGGACGGAAAGCCAGTGGACAAGCTGGTCGAGGCCTGGACGCCGTACTACGACGATTCCAACCAGGCCGCGCGGCTGCGCGATATCGGGCGCGCGATGACCAACGGCGCGTGCGGGCCGGCCACCGTGGGCATTCGCCGCGGAGACGACGCCCTTACCGTCAAGACGCAGCGGCTGCCTGTTACTAGCATGACCGCTCTCTCGTACACCCACGACTTGCCGGGAGATACCTTTCGCCTGCTCAACGACAAGGTGGCTTATCTGAAACTATCCTCAGTGAAAATCGCCGATGTGAACCACTATCTCGAGCTTGCGGCCAAGACCAAGGGACTTATTGTCGATATTCGCAACTACCCCTCGCAGTTTGTCGTCTTTGACCTGGGATCGCACCTGGTGGAGCGGCCCACGGAGTTTGTGACGTTCACCTTCGGCGATCTTTCGAACCCCGGCGCATTCCACTGGGGTTATCCCTTATCCATATCGCCCATGGCGCCGCATTACGACGGAAAGGTCATGATCCTGGTGGACGAGGTGACGCAGAGCCAGGCCGAATACACGACGATGGCCCTGCGAGCCTCACCCAAAGCCATGGTGATCGGCAGCACTACGGCCGGAGCGGACGGCAACGTCTCGACAATCCCGCTCCCTGGGGGCTTCAGCAGCATGATCAGCGGGATTGGAGTTTTCTATCCCGACAAGAGGCCGACGCAGCGGATCGGGATCGCTCCCGATAAGACGGTGACGCCGACGATCGAAGGCATCCGGGCCGGGCGGGACGAGGTGCTGGAAGAGGCGGTGCGGCAGATTCTGGGCCCGGAGGCGCCTGCCGGCGAAGTGGAAAAGATCGCCAAGCCGTGATCGCCGGCGCTTCCAATTCCTCCCGCCAGCGGCTGCTGGACTAAACTGTAAGGGTTATGGCTACCGCTTCCCTTACCACGCAGATTCAGCCGCGCTCGCCCAAGGGCGGGTTTGTGAATGAGCCTTTTACCGATTTCAAGGCACCGGAAAACGCCCGCAAGATGCAGGCCGCATTGGAGACGGTCGCTGGCCAACTGGGCCGGGAGTACGACCTGATCGTCGGCGGAGAACGGCTGAAGACCGAAGGCAAGCTCCGGTCGCTGAATCCAGCGCGGCCCGCGCAGATTGTCGGCGTGCATCAAAAGTGCGGGGCGGAAAACGCCCAAATGGCCATGGACGCAGCGCTGCGCGCGTTCGAATCCTGGAGCAGGGTTTCGCCCGAGGAGAGGGTTTCGCTGCTGCTTGGTGCGGCGGAGATCATTCGCCAGCGCAAGTTCGAGTTTTGCGCGTGGCTCACCTACGAGGTGAGCAAGAACTGGGCCGAGGCCGACGCCGATGTGGGCGAAACCATCGATTTTCTTGAGTTCTACGCCCGCGAGGCGCTGCGGCTGGCCGCGGCCGCGCCGCCCATCCAGTATCCCGGCGAGCGCGACGAACTGCTTTATATCCCGCTCGGCGTGGGCGCGGTGATTCCGCCGTGGAACTTTCCTTTTGCCATCATGGCGGGCATGACCGCGGCTGCAATCGTCATGGGAAATACGGTGATTTTGAAGCCCTCGAGCGACGCGCCGACGATCGCGGCCAAGTTCATCGAGGTGCTGGAGGAAGCCGGAATGCCGGGCGGCGTGGTGAACTTTTGCCCCGGCTCCGGCGCGAGCTTTGGCAAGGCCATCGTCGAGCATCCCAAGACGCGCTTCATCTCCTTCACCGGATCGAAGGCCGTGGGACTGGAGATTCACGAGCGCGCCGCCCGCACCCAGCCGGGCCAAATCTGGATCAAGCGGACGATTCTGGAGATGGGCGGCAAGGACTCGATTCTGGTTTGCGCGGATGCCGATCTGGATTTGGCCGTGGAGGGCGTGGTCGCCTCCGCCTTCGGATTCAGCGGACAAAAGTGCTCGGCCTGCTCGCGGGCCATTGTTGAAGCGCCGGTCTACGACGTCTTTCTCGAACGGCTGCGGGAGCGGGTGGCGCGGCTGACCGTGGGCGATCCGGCAGCCAACCATAATCTGGGTCCGGTGGTGAACAAGGGGGCCCTCGAGTCGATGCTGGCCTATATCGAAACCGGCAAGAACGAAGGCAAGCTGATCTGCGGCGGCAAGGCTCCCGCCTGCGAGGACGGAGGCTACTTTCTTGAGCCGACGGTCTTTGCCGATGTTCCGCCCGAAGCGGTGCTCGCCCAGGAAGAAATCTTCGGGCCAGTGCTGGCGGTGATCAAGGTCGAGAGCTTCGAAGAGGGCCTTGCAGTGGCGAACAACACCGAGTATGGGCTGACCGGCTCGCTCTACACCTCGGACCGCGAAAAGATGATCCACGCCAGCCGCGAATTCCACGTGGGCAATCTCTATTTCAACCGCAAATGCACCGGCGCGATGGTGGGAGCGCACCCTTTCGGCGGCTTCAACATGAGCGGAACGGACTCGAAGGCCGGCGGGCCGGATTATCTGACGCTCTTCAGCCAGGCCAAAAGCGTGGGAGAAACACTGCGTCCTGCGGGCGCTCGCAGGGGTTGACGCAATTTCGGTGGAGCAGCTTCCGCGCCCCAGGTCACAAAACGAGGCCTGGGGCGCTTTGGCGTCGGCCGCGAAAAGCAGCCCTTACCAGCGCACGCCCACGGTCACGGGAAGCACCTCGGTGGTTCCCAGCCCATTGGTCTCGGTGATGCCGGGCGTATTGAGGAAGACATAGCGGGCTTCAGCGAAGAGCTTGGCCTTGCCGTCGCCGTAGAGGCCGCCCAGCCGGTGGCTGAACCCCATTCCCAGGTTCACGCCGCCCTGGTTGGACGAGAAGTGAGCCACCACCACGTTTTCAGTGCCCACCTCGCAGAAGTAGTAGCACTCCTCCACCTCTTCAGGATCGGTAAAGCTGGTGACCTTGCGGTAGAAGCCGCCGCCGCCGGTGAGATATACGCTGCTTGCGTGCTTGGGCAGCAGGTCGATGACCGGATCGAGGGTGAGCGACCAGATGTGGGCATGACCGCCCTGCGAGCCGGCATCGGCAATCAGCGCGCCGGGCAGCTTGTCGTCCATGAACTGGTACTCGGCCAGCAGGGAGAAGCGCTTGGCGAAGTGCAGCCCGGCGCCCACGGTGAAATTTCCGCCCCAGGTGAGGACGGGCGTGTCATTGCCGACAGGAGCGTTGAAGCCGCCGCCGGCCTCGAAAGCGAAGTTGCTGGAGACTGCGTGCTTCCAGCCGTGCTCCTGCTGTCCCGCAGCCGCTCCGGAGCCGCCGGCAGAGGGCGCCGCGGGCAGAGCCGCGCCTCCGCCGAGACCGTCATCGGCCACAAGCTGATATGCGGAGGAACTGGATTCGTTGGCGGAAAGGGTGGACTGGGCGTTTGCGAAAGCTGCCGCAAAGATTGCCGCGGCTCCGAAGAACGCGACTCGCCGCATCCGCGGCATCCAACTGGAAGATGACATTTCTGGACCTCGAAAGTGGAATAGATTTCTGCTTGCATCCGGAAGTCATGCAGTGCTCCGGACGGTTGATTAGACACGGATTTCGGCGGCAGGTTGCGCTGCGGGGGCGATTTATGGGAAATTGGCGGCAATTCCCGCTGATTTGCATTGTGCCACTATGGTATATTAGTGCCACTAGTGGGCGGAGGTGGGACGGATGGAAGTTGTGGAACAGAGAGCCCGTACGCGCTTGAGCGAAAAGGGCCGGGTCGTGATCCCGGCGGCGATGCGCGAGGCGCTGGGGATGGAGATAGGCAGCGTACTCGACTTGCGGGTGGTGGACGGCGAGCTGCGCATCTCGACGATGAGAAGCCGTATCCGGCGCGCCCAGGAGAGCGTGCGGGAGTTCGTGAAGCCCGGGGTCCTGCTTTCAGAAGAATTGAGCGCGGAACGGCGCAAGGCGGCCAAGTATGAATGAGATTGTGCTGGATGCTTCCGCCATTCTGGCACTTCTGCAACAGGAACCGGGGGCGGAGAAGCTCACGGACGAGGTTCTGGACCATGCCGTGGCCAGCACGGTGACTCTGGCCGAGGTCCAGGGCAAGCTGGTGAAAAGCGGCCTCGACCCGGCTCAAGCCTGGGAGAACGTTCTCTCCGTCCTCATCGGGGCTGAACCGTTTACCGCCCGGCAGGCAATGATTGCGGGGAGCCTGATCGCGGAGACAGAGAAGTACGGATTGTCGCTGGGGGACCGGTCGTGCCTGGCGCTTGCGGTCGAGCTCAACGCTCCGGTTTACACCGCCGAACAGGCCTGGAAACACCTGAGGGGCGGCGTGCCGATTCATGTGATCCGGTGAATTGGGTTGAGTTCGAGTGTGCAGCAAGTGCAAGGCCGGAGCGATTGCTCCGGCCTTGGCTGCTTTTTGCGGGTTGTGAGGTTATCCCTGGATGTCGAATTGCTCGGGGTGCAGGGCAGGGTCGCTCTTGACGAGGATGTTCTTGCCGACGAGTTCCTCGAATTCGGTGAGCCAACTGGCGTTGTTGGCCTTGAGCACCTTGACGGTTTCAGGGTTGACGCGGATGAGAACGTCATCGCCCTCGAAGTGCTTCTTCATCTTGCGCAGTTCGGTGTAGATCTCGTTGCAGACCGTGGTCGGGCTCTTGACCATGCCGGTGGCCTGGCAGGTTGGGCAAGGTACCGAGAGGGTACGCTCGAGGGATTGCTTGACTCGCTTGCGGGTGATGGCGACCAAGCCGAAATCGTTGAACTGGAGCACCTTGGTGGGGGCGCGGTCGGATTTGAGGGCTTCTTCGAGAGCTGCCATCACCTTGAAGCGGTTCTTGCGCTCGTCCATGTCGATGAAGTCGATGACGATGATGCCGCCCAGGTCGCGAAGGCGAATCTGGCGGACGATTTCGGGCACGGCGTCGAGGTTGGTCTTGAGGATGGTGTCCTCAAGGCGAGCCGACTTGCCGACGTACTTGCCGGTGTTGATGTCGATGGCGACGAGGGCTTCAGTCTGGTTGATGACGATGGAGCCGCCCGACTTGAGCCAGACCTTGGAGCGCAAGGCCTTGGAGATTTCGTCCTGGATGCCGAAGTGCTCGAAGAGCGGAGTCTCCTTGGTGTAGAGCTTGACGCGGCGCACCAGGGAGGGCGAGAAGCGATTGAGGAAGCGCACGATGCGCTCGTAATCAGCTTCTGAATCGACCCAGATGTTGGAGAAGTTCGAGCTGACCTGATCGCGCAGAATGCGCTCGATGAGCGACAGATCGTGATAGATCAGCGCGGGCGACTTGGACGAGTCGGAGCGCTGCTTGATGTCATTCCAAAGATTCATGAGGAAGCGCAGATCGGCGCGGAGATCCTCTTCGGATGCACCCTCGGCCGCGGTGCGGACGATGAATCCGCCTGAAGCGTCGCCGCGCTCGTGGGTGAGAATCCGCTTGAGCCGCTGGCGCTCTTCGTCGGATGCGATCTTGCGACTCACGCCCACGTGGCTGACGGTGGGCATGAAGACCAAAAAGCGTCCGGGAAGGGCGATGTGCGAGGTGATACGGGCGCCCTTCTTGGCGATGGGCTCCTTGGCGATCTGGACCAGAATCTCCTGTCCGGGCTTCAGCAGATCGCTGATGATGGGCAGATCGGAGGTCTGCATGGAACGGCGGGAGGGACCACGGCGATTGCCCTGGGCTGCCGGAGCGCCTTGCGCTCCGCGGCCACGGCGTCCGCGGCCGCCGCGCTCGCGGCGCTGCTGACTCTGGTCTTCGCCGGCGGCGGGCTGAGCTTCGGTTGAGGGCTCCTCTTCGTCTTCTTCGCCCTCGAATGCTTCTTCGCCTTCGTCCTCGCCATTCTTGTCGTCGAAGTTCAACTGGATGCGGTGGTCGAGGTGGGCCTCCTGCAACATTTCGCCCAGATCGCCGGAGCGCAGCTGAGTGGGCAGCGTCTCCTCTTCGAAATCGAATTCGTGGTCTTCGCCCTTGGCGTGGTGATGATGACGGGGCGCCTCGAACTCTTCCTCTTCGATGACCTCTTCCTCGATGAGGCCGCTGCCGGGCGCATAGGACGAGGGAGCGGAAGCCGGCTTGGCAGGCTGAGCTGATGCGGGTTCTTCACCCTTCTTCTTGCCGCCGAGGCCAAAGAGCCGAAAGCCGGTGGGCGGCAACGGATCAACGTTGTGGGAGACACTTCGATCGGATTCCGATTCGGCCGATTCCGCTGCATCGGGTTCGGAAACGGCGGGCTTGTCCGTTCCAAGACCGGTTGTAACCTCATCCTGTCTTGTCCCCGCCGCAGCTACCGGTTCATCTGCCGAGGGTTCGTCGATCACTGTCTCGACGGTATCTTCCTCTGTCTTGGCAGGGACCGTTTCTGCCGGCGCCGATTCGGAGGTTTCTTCGAACTGGTCGCCTTCGTCGTTTTCTTCGAATGATTCTTCGCTGGCCAGATGGTCTTCTTCCAACTCGGGGACGATCACTTCGGGCGCAGCTTCAACCGCCGGCTCGAGACCAGGTTCCTGGCTCTCGCCAGCGCGTTCGTCGACGAAGTCTTCCTCTTCGATTTCGTCGGGCGCAGCACTGATCGACTGGGTTTCGCTGTCCGGAGCGGGCTCATTCTGGCGGGTGCGATGCCTGGAGAGGGATTCGCCGGGCAACAGGCCGCTGCCGTCCCATTCGATGGGCGCCTCGATCAGCGTGGAAGGCTTGTAGGTGCTGGCCGGACGCACCGGCTCGTCGGGAGTGGACGCGGAAGATTCCTCCGCAGACGCTCCGCCGTACTTCTGGAGGGATTCGCCGGGCAGCACAAAGGGAACCGGCGCTTGAGGAGCGCGGGGTGCGGGCGCAGAAGCCGGGACAGGGGCAGCCGCTTCTGCCGCGTGAATCTCCGTTGCGACTTCGGTTTCGCTGGGCGTCTCCGGATAGATTTCGATGGGCGCAGCGGTTTCCTCCGCCTGACCCTCCGGCGATCCGGCAGGACCACGGCCGCCGCGACGGCGGCGGCGTCCACGCCAGCGCCGTGCGCCGGGTGCGCCGGAATCTTCCTGGGCTTCGCCGGACTCCTCGGCGATCACAATGGATTCAGGAGCGACCACGGGCGCGGCCTCCGGAACGGGACGGCGATCCCTGGCTTGCCGGTCCTGGCGGGGTTCCTGCTTCTGCTCCTGGCGTTGCTCGGGCTTCTGGCCGTTGGAGTGGCGGACCTCGCGCGGAGGCTGATTTCCGCCGGTAGCGGCGGCCTTTTCCAACTCGTCGGTTTCTTCCTGGTCTTCCAACTCCATGAAGTCGGTTACATACAGGAATGCATCCCGCTCCAGGCCAACGTCCACAAAAGCGGACTGCATGCCGGGCAGGACGCGGGTGACGCGCCCGTTATAAATTGACCCCGCCAAGGTGTACTCGTTCTCGCGTTCGTAGTAGATTTCGGCGAGTTGATCGTCTTCAAGAATTGCCAGCCGCGTTTCATGCGGCGTGCTGGAGATGCAAATCTCTTTTGCCATCGTACCTTTCCGTCCAGCGGCATTGGCCTGCTGGGAACTGCGGCAAGGTTGGATGAAAGCACACGAAACCGGAAGGGGAGGGGAGGAGCGGAAGGGATGACCCGTACGTCGCCGGAGTGCCGGTTGCCGCGCGGCAGCCAGCCCCAAGGGGCGGAGAGCCGCGGCCGATGTCCTGACGGACAATCTGAACAAACCGAAAAGGCCGAACGAACTGTAGAGTGCGGTGATCCGATCGCAGAGAGTTTGTGGCCAACCTTGCCGACATAGCCGGCGGGGCCGTTCCACCGTTGGCGTCTACACGGCCGCGCCGCGTGAAGGAGGCAATGCTTGCCTGCTCTCCTCCACTTGCGCATGCTGTGCAACTTGTACGCCGCCAACGGCTTTCCCGTCTCTGCGTGCTCATGAACCCTTGTCCCGCCGGGCTCGAGATCCATCCGGACCTGGCCGGCTATCGCGCTTTCCCCTTGCAGAAGTCCGAAACCGACGCCGCCAGCCTGAATTCTTCCGATGGGAGAATCACGCTGCGCGACGCCTGACCGGCCAAGCAAACTGGGAAAACGCCGTAAATGCTTAAAACTCATTCTCTTGTGGGCCGGACAGTTCCCGGGGAACGCAAGAGGTACACCTGTGAATCCGCGTCCTGACCGAATGGCCGGGACACTCAGTTTACGAACCGGCGCATGCGCACATTCATTGCCGCACCCAGCGCCAGGAAGGTAAACAATACCGAAGACCCGCCGTAACTCATTAACGGCAAAGGAATTCCGGTAACTGGCATAAAACCGATGACCATGCCCACGTTGACCGCGATCTGAAAGGTCAACACAGCCACTACTCCCATAATAATGAGGGAGCCGGACAGGTCCGCGGCTGTTTGAGCGTTCTGAATCAAACGCATCAATATGAAAAAGTATAGCAGCAGCACCAATAACGCGCCGACGAAGCCATGTTCCTCACTGAATGCGGCAAAGATGAAGTCGGCATGGGGGATGGGCAGGAAATCGCCCTGGGTCTGGGTACCTTTGGCAGCGCCCTTGCCCCACACTCCGCCGGAACCGACCGCGATTTTGGATTGCAGGAGCTGATAGCCGGAGCCCCTGGGGTCGCTGTCGGGGTTGATGAAGCTGGTGAGGCGGGCTTTTTGATAGGGTTTGAGCAATTTGCCGCTCGACCAGACGCCAGCCACCAGCGCCAGGCCGCAAGTCCCCAGGATCAGCGCCTGCCGCAGGTTGATGCCGCCCAGAAAGAGGCCCGCGACCAGAATCGGCGTGTAGGTAAGCGTGGTTCCCAGGTCGGGTTGCTTGATGACGAGCAACATGGGGATGCCCACCAAGGCGAAGGATTTGAAGATGTCCTTCCAACTGAGGCTGCGCCCTCCCAGATTGGCAAAATAGCGGGCCACGGCCAGAATCAGCACCAGCTTGACCCACTCGGAGGGCTGAAAGTGCATAGGGCCGAGCCTGATCCAGCGTTTTGCGCCGAGAACCCTCTGGCCCACGGCCAGGACGGCGAGCAGCGCCACCATGCAGACGCCATAGGCCCAGGGAGCCCAATCGAGCAGGCGGTGATAGTCGATTTTGGCAAAGACGAACATGGCCACCAACCCGGCGCCAATCCAGAAGAGCTGCTTGGTGTGGAAACCGGAGTATTTGGTGTGGAGCGTGGCTGAGTAGATTTCAAGGACCGAAATGGTGCAGAGCAGCAGCACCATGGACAGCAGCGCCCAATCGAAATCGCGAAAGCTCAGAATGCCGCGGCGCATCAGGGCCGCCCTTCTTTGAAGCGAAGGGGCGACGTAAGGAGCCATGCTGGCAGGTGGATCTGGCCGCTGGCCACGGCCCTGGCTCCGGCGGACGGCGTTGCATTCAACGCGGGATTGACCATGAAATGTCCGGCGTGGAGGACATATTCCTGGCCGGCGCCGCCGCCGTGCCTGCGCCCTGCCGGCTTTGGCTCCGACCAGACCGCTCCCACCTCGACCGGCTTGTCAGCCCCCGCCTGATCCAGAATGTTTTTCTCCTGTTTGCGCTTCTTGTTCACGTACGTGGTGACGATCTGGGCCGCGATCTTGGCCGAGTTGGCGCCCCAGTCGCCATGTTCCTGCAGAACGGCAATCACGATCTCGGGGTTACGCCGCGGAACCATGCCCACGAACCAGGAATTCGGAGTCTTGGCGCCGCCTTTGACGTGGGTATCGCCGCCGCCCACCACCTGGGCCGTGCCAGTTTTGCCGGCAAAGTCGACGCCGTCGAGATGCGCGGCCGCGGCCGTGCCGGTGGTGGTGGCGGCAGCCATGCCGTCGGTAATCGTGTTCCAGGTGTCGGGATCCATGGGAACGGTTACGGCTCCGGAGCCGGGGTAGTTGTCGAGAATGCCCTGATGAAACTCGGCTGAAATCTGGTCAGGCGCAACCACATGGGGCCGAACCATATGGCCGTCGGATGCGATGCCGCCCAAAGCGCGCGCCAGTTGCAAAGGCGTCACCTGGGTTTCACCTTGGCCGATGCCCACTGAAATCGTGTTGCCGGGGTAGTACTTCTGATGGAAATTTTTCATCTCCCACTGTGTGGAAGGCATGACGCCGGCCTTCTCGTCGGGCAGGTCGATGCCGGTCTTGGAGCCCAGGCCGAGCGCAGTGGCGTACCTGGCAATGGTGTCGATGCCCAGCTTTTGCGCCAGGGTGTAAAAGAAGGTGTCGCAGGAGAGCGGAATGGCCTGGCTGATATTCAGCACGCCATGGTGCTTGTCGCAGTGGAAGAAGCGGCCGTAGAAAGTACCTCCGCCCACGCAATTGACGCGCATATCCTGGGCCACGCCTTCCTGCAACCCGGCCACGGACATAATGATCTTGAAGGTGGAACCTGGAGCGAGCTGGTCCTGAATGGCCTTGTTCATCAGCGGATGGTTGGGATTGGTGATGAGATCGTTCCAGTCTTTGCGATTGATGCGCACAGCAAAGGCGTTTGGGTCGTAGCTGGGGTGGGAGACCATGGCAAGAATTTCGCCGTTGCGCGGGTCCATGGCCACCACTGCGCCGTTGGCGTCGCCCAGCGCCAACTCGGCCGTGCGCTGCAGATCGATGTCGATGGTCAGCTTCAGATCCTGGCCGGGCGTGGCGTGCTGGGTCCGCAGGTAGCCGACCTCACGGCCGTGGCTGTCTACGATGACGTCGCGAGAACCGTCCTGGCCGCGGAGCAACGCGTCGTAGGCTTCTTCGACACCGGCCTTGCCCACCACATCGCCCGGCTCGTAGTAGGCATAACGCGGATCGTTGAGCATCTCCTCGCTGACCTCGCCCACATACCCGATCAGGTGAGAGGCAAATCCGTCCCTGGGATAGAGGCGGCGCTCTTCGTCCACGGTTTCCAACTCAGGGAGTTCGTTGCGGTGCGCCTCGATGAAGGCCTGTTCGTCGGCCGCGATGTCCTGCTTGATGGGGATGGGCTGGTAGCCGGGCGCGGCGCGATAGCGGCGCAGAGAGGCGCGCAACTGGTCCAGATCGAGGTTGAGTCCGCGCGCGATCAGGGGCAGGTCGGCATCCACATCATGGCCCTGCTCGCGCACCAGAAAACAGGAGACCGAAGGGTAGTTGTCCACCAGCAAACGGCCCTCGCGATCGAAGAGCTTGCCGCGGGCGGCCATGACTGGCACCTTGCGGATGCGGTTCTGCTCGGCAAGCAAGCGGAACTGGTCCGCGCCCAGCACTTGCAACCGCCATAGGCCCGCTCCCAGCGCCAGCATCATGAGAAGAATGCCGTACTGCACCACGGTCAACTTGAGAGTGGAGAGTTTTTCGTCGCGGTTGACTCTGTCGGAAACCATCGCCTGCGCCCTAGATTACCGCTGTTTTCGCGGCGTTGCTGAGATTCATTCCATTTTCATCGGCCCGAAACCGGCCCCGTTCCCTATCGATATCCCTATTCCCTATTCCCTATTCCCTCGCCCCTAGTCCTTGATCTGGAGACGATCAAGCAAGGGAAACAGCACAATGGCTATCAGCGAATTGCCCACCGCAGTGAAGAGCGCTGTAAACCATCTCCACTCCAGTTCCATCCCCAGCAGGATGCGATAGACGAAGACATAAATCGCACTGCAAAGCAGCGAGAGCAGAAAGTTGAGCACCAGGCGGATGACGTGGTTCTCGACATCGATGCGAACGCCCACCGATGCGGCGAGAAAGCCGGCAACGGTCTTGGCGATGCCGTTGACGCCGATGGCGTGGTGAGAGAGCGCATCCTCGAAGAGGCCCATGGCCGCGCCCATCAGCGTGCCTTGGATGGGGCTGCGCCGGCCCAACGCGAAATAGACCGTGACTACCAGGGGGAGATCGAACCAGACATGGTTCCCAAGCACGCGCGGCAGCCAGGCCTGCAACACCAAAGCCACCAGCGGCAAAAGCGCGTAGAGCAGCAGCGGATAGCGGCGAATCTCCTGATCGCGGCGGAAGTCTGCACCCAGAACGGACATGGTTATGGATTCCTCCGCGGTTCGGATGGCTGGGGTGTAGCTGCCGGGAGCTTTGCCGCTGTTTTGGGAGCGGGCCTGGCAGCCGTGGAGCCTACTGCCGGCGTGGCGCTTGCCTGCCGCGGCTTCGGCTTCGCGTCCGACTTCACGTTTGCATCCGCAGGGACCGCTGCCGGCGCGCCCGGAGTGAAGCGGTCGGGATGCTGCGGGTGGAGCAGTTTTTGCGCCGCCTGATCGGGAGAGGTCGCGGGCTTGGCCTGATCCTGTCCCGGCTGACCCGTTGCCGGGCTTACCGTGGGATTGGAGGCCGGCGCATTCGGGTCGGTGAGGCCGGGCAGCTTCTCGGCCATCAGTTCCGAGGCCTTCTTCTGTTCCTTGATGGCCGCAGCCTCAGGGCCCTTGAGGGCCTCGCTGGTGGCCAGATCCTGCTGCTCTTCCGGCGAGAAGCGCGGCGCGGTCGCGGTGACCACCAGCACCTCGTCGAGGCGGTCAAGATGGGCCGCCGGCTTGACGATGACATCAATAAAGGAGTCGCGATCGGGGTCCCGGACCACTTTTTCGACCACTCCCACCGGCAGCCCACGCGGAAAGATCTGGTCGCCGCCCGCGGTGAGCACTTTTTCGCCCGGCTGGATGCGCTGGTCGGCCACGATGCCGACAATCTGCGGCTGTCCGATGGCGTTGCCCCGGAGGATACCGCGGATGCGCGTGGTTTCAAGAATCACGCCTGCGCCGCTTGTCTGGTCGTTGATGGCCAGCACCTGCGCGGAGTGGGGAAAGACATCGCGCACCTTGCCCACGATGCCGTCGGGAGTCATGACCGCCATGTCGCGGTCGAGACCGTCGGCGGAACCCTTGTCGATATAGAAAACCCGCGACTGATCGCTGCCACTGGAGCCGATGGCCTGCGCGACGACTGTCTTATAAATGTATTTCTGCTGGAAATCGAGGAGGCTTTGCAAACGCTGACCCTGACGGGAATCCTCGAGCAGCAAGGCCTGCTCCAGCCGCAGCCGATCGATGGTCTTCTGCAACTCCTGGTTCTGCTCGCGGGTATGGCGCAGGTCGATGTAGTTCTGCCAGAGGCCGCCGATGCCCAGCTTTGAGCCGTGGATCAGCCGCTCAGGAGGCGAAACCAGGGCATTGGCCCAGAGACGGATCAGCCGCACGCCGGGGCCGTCCCGCGGATCGAGGGTATTGCGCCCGGCGTCAGTGTGGCGCACCTGAACGGCCAGACCGACGATCTGCGCCAGGAGGATGGCCAGCAGCACCAGAAGATTTCGATAGCGGATGAAGAAGGATTCCATGGCGACTCAGTGAACAATGCGCAGTGAACAGTGCACAGTGGCTTGCGGACCGTCCCTAGCGAGGAGTGGTTGCACGCGTGCAGCGCGTCCTGATGCCAGAAGCCGATCGCCGATCACTGTTCACTATCCACTGTTTCAGTCGATCTTGATCTTGCGCAGAAGCCGGAAGTCGGAGAGCATCTTTCCGGTTCCCAGCACCACGGAGGCCAGCGGATCGTCGGCTACCGAAACCGGCAGCCCGGTTTCCTCACGAATGCGCTTGTCGAGGTTCTTGATGAGCGCGCCTCCGCCGGTGAGCACGATGCCGCGATCCGAAATATCCGCAGAAAGTTCGGGCGGCGTGCGCTCCAGGGCCACGCGAATGGCATTCATGATGACGGCAATGCACTCGCCCAGCGCCTCGCGGATTTCGCTGTCGTCGATGGTGATGGTCTTGGGCACGCCTTCGATCAGGTTGCGTCCCTTGATCTCCATAGTCAGCGGCTTGTCCAGCGGGAAAGCCGAGCCGATCTCGATCTTGACGTGCTCGGCGGTACGCTCGCCGATCAGCAGGTTGTATTTACGCTTGAGATAGTTGGTGATGGCCTCGTCCATCTGGTTGCCGGCCATGCGCACCGAGCGCGAATAGACGATGCCGGAGAGCGAGATGACCGCGATGTCGGTGGTGCCGCCCCCGATATCGACAACCATGTTGCCGCCCGGCTCAGTGATCGGCAGCCCGGCGCCAATGGCCGCCACCATGGCCTGCTCGACCAGATAGACTTCGCTGGCCTTGGCGCGGTAGGCCGAGTCCTCGACCGCCCGCTTTTCAACCTGCGTAATCTCCGAAGGCACGCCGATGACGATCCGCGGATGCACCAGCATCTTGCGGTTGTGCGCCTTCTGAATGAAGTAGTTCAGCATCTTTTCAGTGACTTTGAAGTCGGCGATGACGCCGTCCTTCATCGGCTTGATGGCCACGATGTTGCCGGGCGTGCGGCCCAGCATATCCTTGGCCTCCTTGCCCACGGCTTCCACCTCTCCGGTGTTCTTGTTGATGGCCACGATGGAAGGCTCGTTGACAACGATGCCCTTCCCGGCCGCGTAGACCAGTGTGTTGGCGGTGCCAAGATCGATGGCCAGGTCGCTGGAAAACATGCTGAAGAGCGAGCGCAGGCCGTGCGACCGCGAGGAGCGCGAAGGGTAACCGTTCAATGACATTGTGAAGTTGGTTCTACCTCAAGGATTATTGTACGGCCAGCGGGCCGAAGCCGTATCGTAAGTCCTCAAATGGCTGGAAAAGACACGCCAACCCGGCGACTTCTGCTGTAAACTCAGGTGTTTGCCGGGCGGTCCGGGTCGGGCACGAACCGCAGATCCCGGTTTTCCGATGCCAGCCTGCTGTTTTCGAGGTTCTTATGACCTTTCTCACGTTTCACAATCTGATAGGCGGCGAGTGGCTGCCTGCCTTGAGCGGAAAAACCATCCTCAACCTGAACCCCGCCAACCATACCGATGTGGTGGGAGCGTTTCCCTCTTCCCACGCCGACGACGTGGAACTGGCAGTGGCTGCCGCGAAAAAGGCCTTTGCAGCGTGGCGGCTGGTTCCGGCGCCCAAGCGGGCCGAGATTCTGGTCCGCGCCGGCCTGCTCTTGCAGCAGCGCAAGGAGCAGTATGCCCGCGCAATGACCCGTGAAATGGGCAAAGTCCTGGCTGAGACGCGCGGCGACGTGCAGGAGGCCATCGATGAGGCCTTTTACGCAGCCGGCGAGGGCCGGCGGCTCTTTGGCCAGACCACCCCCTCCGAACTGCCCGATAAATTCGCCATGAGCGTGCGCATGCCGGTGGGAGTGGTGGGCCTGATTACGCCGTGGAACTTTCCCATGGCCATCCCCTCGTGGAAGCTGTTTCCGGCGCTGGTCGCGGGCAACGCGTGCATCATCAAGCCGGCCAGCGACACGCCGCTCTCTACCTACAACCTGGTTCAGACTCTGGTGGATGCGGGCCTGCCGCCGGGCGTGGTCAATATCGTCTGCGGCAGCGGCGCGACGGTGGGAAAAGCGCTGGTGGAGCACCCGGAGGTGCGCGCCATCAGCTTTACCGGCTCCAGTACGGTAGGTTCGCTGGTGGCGCAGCGCGCCGCGACCTCGTTCAAGCCGGTTTCGCTGGAGATGGGCGGGAAGAACGCGCAGATTGTGCTGGACGACGCCAACCTGGAGTTGGCTCTGGACGGCGCACTGTGGGGCGGCTTCGGCACCACCGGCCAGCGCTGCACGGCCACCAGCCGCATCCTGCTGCAAAAAGGCATTGCCAGCAAGTTTACCGCCGAGTTTGTAGAGAGAGCGAGGAAACTCAAAGTCGGCAATGGGCTGGATGAGTCGGTCGAAGTGGGTCCCCAGGTGAATCCGAGCCAGATTGAAACTTCGGCGAGCTATGTGGCCATTGCTCTGGCGGAAGGGGCAAAACTGTTGACCGGCGGCCATCCGCTCACGGAAGGTGCTTATTCCCACGGCACTTACTTCGAGCCGACAGTGCTGGGAGGAGTCACTCCCTCGATGCGCATTGCCCGCGAAGAGGTCTTCGGCCCGGTGGTGAGCCTGATCGAGTTCGAGACTTTCAAGGAAGCTATCGAGATAGCAAACTCCATCGACTACGGTCTCTCGACGGCTCTTTATACCAAGGATGTGAACCGCGCCTTCGCGGCGATCCGCGACCTGGAGTCGGGTATTACATACATCAATGCTCCCACCATAGGCGCTGAAGTTCACTTACCTTTCGGCGGCGTGAAACATACGGGCAACGGCCACCGCGAAGGCAACGGAGCCATCGACTTCTTCACGACGTGGAAAGCGGTGTATGTGGATTACTCCGACAAGCTGCAGAGGGCGCAGATCGATAACGTGGAGTAATGGTCATCCCGGGTAATCGAGAAATGGAGGGACACCCTTCTCCGGACAGTTCCAGAAAAGGACTGTTCTATCTCCTCAGCCTCACGTGCAAGGCGCCCGCGCCTGAGTGCGCAAGAGTGCAGTCTGCATTCTGGTTGCACTTGTAGTGGACACTTACGGGAAAATCCTGCCATCTGGAGTCGGCGCCCGCCGCGGCTGCCTTGTCGAAGAAGAAAGTTTTTCCCGCTTCGGTTTCGATAACTCCGCGGGAGGCGTCAAACTCGACGATTTCATCGTCTCCCTCGAAGGAGAAAGGCGTGAGATTTACCGAGGCTTTCGGAGCGATCTTCCTGCGGGTTGCATACGATGACCGTTCCGCCCTGGCCTGCGCCTCTAGCTGGCGCTTTCGCAACTCATCCTGCTCGGCAAGGGATGGGAAGTTGGACGAAAGGCTCCAATAGGAAGTGCTTTCATAGGCTTTCTTTGAGCAAGGGGCCTCGCCTTGAGCGTTGATGGCCGCAATCTGTCCATCTGGCCCGATTTCATTCTGGAAAATGTCCTTGCCTTGCTCCCTCTGCTGCTCCTCGGCGTTCAGTCGGGCAAAATCGATAGCTTGAGCCGGCTGGTTCTTGGAGACAATGGCCGCATCCATCTTTCCGGCCTGGGTGCCCGGACTGGATGCAGCAAGAACTGCCGTATCGCGGGCATCGTACTTCAATAGGATGTCCCAAGAGCACAACGCAAAGCCCTTCCCGTCGTTGAGTTGAACGTTGATGGAAAGAGGACGCGGCGGATGGGCGACCGCAAGCGCAAATCCCGCCTTCCGGCCTGGATCGCTCGCCTCGAGCGCCAAGCGGTATGTAAGCTGCTTATCCCACTTGGCAAACAAGCGGCCTTTCAATCCGACCGCACTGGAGGTTACCGACCCAAAATCGTACGGCCCATCCGTGTTGCCCATCCGCCAGGAGACGGCTGCGAAAACGACTCCAAACAGAATTCCACAGCCCACCGCGGCCGAGGCATAGACGCGCAGCGGGTTGGCTTTGAATGCCTGATACCGTTGCTTCCACCCCGCGAGCAGCGCGGCGGAGACAAGGAGTGGGTCTGCGATGGGTTTTGGGGGCTGAGCATCCCTGGTGGCGCCGAAGGGATAGTGCATTTCTGGGCTGTCGATCAGGGGAGCGGGTCTGCGCCACTTTGCTTCCAATATCGAAGCGTGGGGATCTGGCCGATCCCCCTCCATTCCCTTGTCGCCGGGGTCTGGCCGGTCCACATCTGTCATCGGGCTTACCTTCTTCCGGTTGCCGGATTCTTGATCGGGAGTAATGGCGCAATTAAACCACCTGTATCGCAGGGCGGCAAGAAGATACGTCTGCGACGGCAGACGGGGAATATTCTGGGATACCGTCAAGCTGCTAAGATTTGCTTCCCTCCAGCACTTCCCGCAGCGCGAAGCTGGTTTCCAGGCGGGTAACTCCGGGCAGGCGGGATAACTCGTTGTGGTGGAGGCGACCGTAGTCGTCGATGTCGGCGACGCGGGCGATGAGCAGGTAGTCGTACTGGCCAGCCATCAGATAGCAACTGACGAGCCCCTTGCAGCGGCGGACGGCGGTCTCGAAGGCTTCAAGAGTCGCGGCCGACTGCCGCTCCAGGGTGACGCGGATGGTGATGGTCATTCGCTTGCCCAACAGACGGTCGTCGATCTGAGCGCGGTAGCCGCGAATGGCGCCCGAGGCCTCCAGCGCCTGGATGCGGCGCGAGGCCGCCGAGGGCGACAGGCCCACCGCCTCGCCTACCTCGTAGTTGGTGGCCCGGCCATGGCGCTCCAGATGGCGGAGAATCGCCGCATCGAGTTCGTCGAGTCCGTTGATTCCGGCTGGGCGCGCGCCTTCCTTCCCGCCGTTTGGCTCGCTTCCAATCCGCTCGTTGCCGGATTCTTGCGCAGAAGTAGCATTATTCTCACGTTTTGTTCCCATACGGCAGTTCTACCACGAAGTTTGCATACATTGGAAGCCCAATGCGCCGTAGGATTCCTGGTAGTTGCCCGCGGACGCACCCCGGCGCCGGATCGGTTTCCCTCGATGAGCCGATCCGGCGCCGGGGTTCCCTGCAATAGCCAGCCCTCCCCGGCAAGCATCCAACCCAATAAGGAGCAAACCATGATCATCGGCGTTCCCAAAGAGATCAAGGATCAGGAAGCCCGCGTGGGGGTGACCCCGGCGGGCGTGAAGGCGCTCAGCGAAGCCGGCCACACCGTATTGGTGGAAACCCAGGCCGGAGCGCAATCCGGCTTTCCCGATGCGGAGTACCAGAACGCCGGCGCGGAGATTGCAGGCGAGGCCGGGTACGTCTGGGGCAAGTCGGAGATGGTGGTCAAGGTCAAGGAGCCCATCGAAAAGGAGTATGTCTTCTTCCGCGAGGGGCTGGTGCTGTTCACCTATCTGCATCTGGCACCGGTGCGGGACCTGACCGACAAGCTGCTGGAATCCAAGGTCATCGGCATCGCGTATGAGACGGTGCGCGACCGCCAGGGCACGCTGCCGCTGCTGACGCCGATGAGCGAAGTGGCCGGCAGAATGAGCGTGCAGGTGGGAGCGTCGTACCTGGAGCGGGAACGGGGCGGGCGGGGCATTCTGCTGGGCGGCGTGCCGGGCGTGCCGCCGGCTCATGTGTGCATTCTTGGCGGCGGAGTGGTGGGCACCAACGCGGCCAAGGTGGCGCTGGGCTTTGGCGCCAAGGTGACGCTGGTGGACGTGAACCTGAACCGGCTGCGCGATCTGGACGACATCTTTGGCGGGCGGCTCTACACTTTGGCCTCGAACAGCTACAACGTGGCGCAAGCGACGCGCGAGGCGGACCTAGTGATCGGTGGTGTGCTGATTCCCGGCGCCACGGCGCCCAAGATTGTGACGCGCGGCATGGTGGCGCAGATGAAGAAGGGCGCGGTCATTGTGGATGTGGCGATCGACCAGGGCGGCTGCGTAGAGACGGCGCGGCCGACTTCGCACTCCAACCCCAGCTTCGTGGTGGATGGCGTGGTGCACTATTGCGTGACCAACATGCCGGGCGCGGTACCGCATACCTCCACGCTGGCTTTGACCAACTCGACCTTCCCCTATGTGCTTCGGATCGCCAACCTGGGCGCGCGCGAGGCGCTCCGGCAGGATGCGGGGCTGGCCGAGGGGCTGAATACCTGGCTGGGCACGCTCGCGTATCGCGGCGTGGGCGAAAGCCAGAAGCGGCCCTGGACCGCGGCGGCAAGCCTGATCTCCTGATCGAACCAGTCTTTCGATGGTGTGAATTCATCCTCACCCAGGTCCCAAAATTGGGACCTGGGCACCCATTTCATCAAGCTCCACATTTCAGAAACTGGCGATCGCGCTACGAGCGAGGCCGCATCCTGCTGCTTCGCCCGCCGCGAACAGCTTCAGCGCGCTTCCAATAACAAACTCAGGCACATAAGTCCGCCGACAGTGATAGATTTTATCCATCATGGTCAAGTATCTGGCGATCCTCGCTGTGCTGCTGTCTGTTGCACAGGCACCTGTGCAAGCTCCAGGACAGGCATCCAATCGTCCCGGCGCCAATGGTCAGAATCCAGCCAGCGCGGTACATGCCGGGAAGAATCCAGCCGTTGCGGATCCTTCGGCCATGGGTTCTCAAGACACAGGAACTCCAAGCCCCAAGGCTGAATCCGATGAGAGCGTGGGCGAGCACGGGCAGCCCATCATCGTCACCCTTCCCGCAACACCGCCCGCGCCGTGGACCTTGCGAGAAAAAATCTCCTGGGGTGCGAGCCTGGTTCTGGTGATTCTGGGATACGCCGGAGTCATGCTGGCCCTGAGGACGCTCAAGATCATTCAGCGGCAGACGGAATCGAACGAAGCGGCGGCTCAAGCCGCTCTGGACAGCGCCCATGCGGCGCTCTTGAACGCCCAATCCATCATCGGTGCGGAACGGCCCTGGCTTCTGATTTCGATCGAACCATTCCTGACCATGGAGAACTGTTTCAAGGTGATGGTCACCAACCGCGGCCGAACGCCCGCCCGGATTGTCGCTCTGGCGGACCGGATGAGAATTGCGAAGGATGAGACGCACCTGCCGGCGAGCCCTGCATATGACGGGGAGGAATCCGGAGGGCGGCCGGTTCCGATCATTCTGCTTCCCGGCGAGTCCACGGGCATCCGGCGCGTCTCGCGGGACGACGTGAAGCGAATGTGCAAATCCGACGAGAGCCTACGCCGGGTTGAGCAATGGGAAGACAAGCTTTTTGTCTACGGAAAGGTGACTTACCGGGATTTGATTGCGCCCGCCGACAAACAGATCCACGAAACGGACTGGTGCTGCTGGTTCATTTATCGAGAAGCGCAATGCAACCTGGTAAGTGCCGGACCTCCCGACTACAACCGGCATACGTAGAGCAAAACGGCCGCCGGGATTCATCGCCGTGCATCGATCTCGGTTTTGTCCGGATCTTTCCCGCCTATTCCGTTTCGCCCGCAAGATAGTAGTCGCGGGTGGTGCCATCGGGAAACAGAAACTCGTAGTTGCGCATATATTCATAGGCTCGCTTGGTCTCTTCCTTGAGCAGCTTTGCCTTGTAATCGCCCACGCGCAGCAGATCCGCGTTCTTGATGCTGCTATTGAGTTCGTATTTCTTTCCGTCAATGAGCACGGAGAGGTGCTGCGTCCACCTGCAAATGCTGGTTCCATTGGTGACATCGCCGCAGTCGACGGTCAGGCGCGAAGCCTGAACGTGAACGGCGATGGTGTAGTCGGCCGGGCTTGGGGCCGGCTTCTCGGCCCAGGCCAGCGCGGGAGCCAGGAGCAAAATGGCGAAAAGGAGTTTCTTCATTGCTTTCTCCGGGTTGTTCTGCGGTGAAGGTGCATTCGAGGGCCTCAGGCTTCGTTGTCCGACGCCGGTGAAGATCGCCTTGCACGGGACTGTTGCAGGTGAGAACCCCCGGCGCAGACGAAAGTTGCGAAGAGGCACGGAGGCGATTGCGTGTTGGACCTTCTTTAAATCCCTGATTCCCATTCTCTGCCTGACTTGCGCAAACCGCTCTATAATCGCCCCATGCCGTTTCTAGGCGATGCCCGGCACCGGTCCGTTGCCCTGCTTGCGGGTGGGGTGTTGTCGATTTTTGTCTTTCTGGGCGCGCTGCAGGCGTTCAATACCTCGAACATCCGCTTTCTCAATCCGGAGACCTCCGGCGAGACGCTGGTCTTCACCGGCCTCACGGTGCTGGTGTTCCTGCTGCTGATCGTCCTGCTGATGCTGCTGCTGAGAAACATCCTGAAGCTCTATGCCGACCAAAGCAGCAGCGCCCTGGGCGCGCGGCTGCGCACGCGGATGGTGCTGGGCGCGGCGTTGATTGCGCTGACTCCCGCGGTCTTCATGTTTCTCTTCAGTTTTCAGCTGATGAACCGCTCGATCGACCGCTGGTTCTCGCCGAATACATCGGAGCTGCGCGAGGACTCGACCCGCGTGGTGCTGGAGTTGGCGCAATACGTTACAGCCAACGCGCGCGTGGAGGCGGAGTCGATTGCGGCCTCCGGCGCTCCGGACGGCGATCTCCCCTCGCTCCAGAACGAGTTGGCCTCCCATCGCATTACACTGGCAGGCGGTTTTGCCGTGGTCTATGACAAGAACCGGAAGCTGCTGGCCAGCTTTCAGGAACCGCCGGAGCAAAGCCAGGCGATCCTGCTTCCCTGGTTGGACCAGGGCGAGGAGGAAGCCGCCGTTCCTCTCCATGGGCCGCTCTCGAACAGTCTGCTGCTCCTGGCTCAGCGCAGGGATGAACCGATGGTCAGTGTAGGAGGGCAGGAGTACGCCCTGGGCATATCGGCAAACGCCTCCGGCAAGTTGGTGATGGTGGCGCTGCCCATGCCGGAGGGACTCAGCCAGACAGCGGTGCGCATCCGTACCGGCGCAGCCGCCTATTGGGAGCTCTTCCGCTCGCGGCATCAGATTCGCACCACCTTCTTCCTGATGCTGCTGCTCATCACCGTCTTTGTCTTTTTCTCCAGCGTCTGGCTGGCCCTGTTTCTCTCCAAGCAGATCACCCGGCCCGTGGAGGCCCTGGGCAACGCGATGGATGAGATCGCCACGGGCAAGTACGACCATCGCGTCTCACTGATCGCCTCAGGGGAGATGGGCGAGCTGGTCCGCAGCTTCAACCACATGGCCGCGGACTTGGAGGCCAGCCGACAGTTGGCCGAAAGCTCCTCGGCGCAACTGACGGCCGCCAACCTGGCCATCGAGGAGCGACGGCGCGAGTTGGAGACGATTGTCGAGACGATCCCCTCCGGAGTGGTAACCCTGGATGGCGCGGGCATGGTGCTGCAGTCGAATCGCGCCTTTGCCGCGCTGATGGGCCGGCGCGAGGACGCCAGCCTGGTCGGGGAGAATATCGACGCGCTGCTGCCTGCCGATTGCGCGGACGATCTGGCCGGAGTGATCCGGCGGAGCCATCGCATGGGTGCGGCCTCGACAGAGATCGAATTTCCTGCCCGCGGGCGCACCATCCATCTGGCGATTACCAGCGCGCGGCTTGAAATGGCCCACGGGCAGCAAGGGAGCGTGCTGGTGGTGGAGGACACCACAGAGCTGTTGCGCGCGCAGCGGCAGTTGGCGTGGAAGGAAGTGGCGCAGCGGGTAGCGCACGAGATCAAGAATCCGCTCACCCCGATCGCGCTTTCCGCGGAACGCATTGCCCGGCACCTGGACCGCGCCCAGCCCGATTCGCCGGCCGTGATCCGCAAGTGCAGCGAGGTGATCCTGGGCTGCGTAGGCACTTTGCGCACGCTGGTGGACCAGTTCTCGGCGCTGGCGCAGTTCCCCGCGCCGCAGCCGCGCGCTTGCGACATGAATAAAGTAGCGGATGAGGCGCTGGCGCTGTTTGCCGGCCGTCTGGCGGGCATCACGGTGCAGCGGGACCTGGAGCCGGGGCTGCCGACGGTGCTGGCCGATCCGGAGGCGATCCGCCGCGCGCTGGCCAACCTCATCGACAATGCCGCCGAGGCCATGCAGGGCAGCCTGCTGCGCGTGCTGGGAATCAGCAGCTCGCTCAGCGAGGATGGCGCAGCGGTGGAGGTGGTAGTCTCCGACACCGGGCACGGCCTGACCGATGAGATACGCGAGAGGCTGTTTCTTCCTTTCTATTCGACCAAGCAGCGCGGCACCGGACTGGGGCTCTCGATTGCGGCCAAGATTGCCCAGGAGCACGGCGGCTCAATCCGCGCCGAGAGCAACAGTCCCAAGGGCGCGCGCTTTCTGCTGCGGCTGCCGCTGATGGAATCCGCCACGGGCGCGCAGACGGCAGAGCCTGCCGAAGACGCCCATCTCGCCACGCAGGTCAACGCTGCCGCTCCGCTCGAGGAAACGCACTCATGAATCATATTCTGGTGGTGGACGACGAAGCGGAGATTCGCGCGTCGCTTGAAGAAATCCTGCGCGAAGAGGGCTATGGTGTGGCCACTGCGGCCACGGCCGCCGAGGGTCTGATGTTGATCCAGGACGCGCCCTACGACGTGGTTCTGCTCGACATCTGGCTTCCGGACCGCGACGGGCTCGACGTGCTGGCCGACATGCACCAGTTGACCGTGGAGATGCGGCCCGAAGTGGTCATCATCAGCGGCCACGGCAGCATCGAGGCCGCGGTGAAAGCCACCAAGCTGGGCGCATACGACTTTCTTGAAAAGCCGCTGTCGCTGGACCGCACCCTGATCGTGCTCAAGAACGCGGTGGAAGCGCGGCGGCTGCGCACGGAGAACATCGAATTCAAGCGCCAATTCAACGTAGGCTCGGTGCTGACCGGCGAAAGCGTGCCGGTGAAGGCGCTGCGCCAGCAGATCCGGCTGATGGCGCCCACCAACGGCCGCGTACTGATCTACGGCGAGTCGGGAACCGGCAAGGAGCTGATCGCGCGCGCGATCCATGCTGAGAGCCTGCGCCGCGACCAGATCTTCGTCGAGCTGAATTGCGCGGCCATCCCGGAGGCGCACATCGAAGCCGAGTTGTTTGGATACCGGCACGGCGCCCAGCCCGGCGGGCCATCGGAGCAGCGCGGCACGCTGGAGCGCGCCGACGGCGGAACGCTCTTTCTGGACGAAGTGGGCGATATGAGCCTGAAGACCCAGGCCAAGGTGCTCTCAGCCCTGGACGACCAGCTTTTTACGCCGGTGGGCGGCACTCAGCCGCTGCGCGTGGACGTGCGCCTGATCGCCTCCACCAACAAAGATTTGGAGGAGGAGATCGCCAAGGGCAACTTCCGCGAGGATCTCTTCTACCGGCTCAATGTTGTGCCGTTCTTTGTGCCGCCGCTGCGGGAGCGCAAACAGGATATTCCGTTTTTGGCGCGCGAGTTTCTGGCTGAGTTCGGCCGCCAGTACGGACGGCCGCGCATGGAGATTGGCGAAGACGCGCTGGAGGTCCTGGCCCAGTATCACTGGCCGGGCAACGTGCGCGAACTGAAGAACGTGATCGAGCGGGTGCTCATCCTCAATCCCCGGGCATTGCGCATCGACCGCAAGCATCTGCCGCCGCTGACCCACAAGGCCGGCACTCGCTCGACCGAGGAATTTTCGTCGCTGCAACAGGCGCGCGACGCCTACGAGCGCGAGTACATCCTGAAGAAGATCGAAGAAGCCCGCAACAACATCAGCCACGCGGCGGAGTTGCTGGGCCTTGAGCGCAGCCATCTTTATCGCAAGATGAAGGCGCTGGGAATTGGCGTGCGGGAGTAGCCGGCTGGCGGGCTCTTTGCGGACGCGCTCTCCTCGTTTTTGGAAGTTGTGCCCGCGGCGGCGAGCCTTATTGCGCATGGTCTGAAAGACGGGTCTTCCCAGGTTGCAGCCCGGCCTGCGGCGCCGCTCCCGGCGTGACCAGCGTCTGTATGTCCCCGACCAGCGTCTGCACCGATCCCGTGAAACTGGCGTCGCGGTGCTTCTTGAAGAAGGCGGGATCAACCTGCTCCACGAAACCCCACAGGGCCACATGCGTCTTGGCGTCCGAAATACCCACTCTGATCTGGGGCAGCGAGAGGCCCGGTGAATCGACGAAGCGGATGGCAAAGACCACGTCCGCGTCGCCCGGGTCCATCACAATCTGGTATCGGCCCCAAGTCTTCATCTGCTGAAAGAACTCGCTGTACGCCCGCTCCGGTCCACCGCTGTAGGCGGATGGAAAGGCCGTGATATCGCCCAGTTCATAGGAGATGAATGCACGCTTGCCGTTGAGCAGCGGCGTAGGCACAGGCGCGGCCAGAGTATTGATGCCCTTAGCCGCCGAACTCCTCTGTTGGGCGCAAACCGGCATCGCGCAGCAGATCGAGAGAGCACCCACCGTCAAGAATCGCTTCCATGAGAGAGACATGATTCCTCCAGAATGTTGCGGCTGCCGCCGAGGGAGCGCGGTAATGGTTTGAGCCGCATTCTCAAAAGAAGTTAGCATCCTCCGCCTGTTTCAGCGAGAGGGCTGCCGCCGCACGGCTGTCCGGAAGTGGACAAAGACTTGCGAAAGTGGACAGGCCGCGGGCGAAACCCTCGCGAAATGCCTGGAGCTATCACCATGCGAGTGAGCGACTTGAATCGGCTTGCGACAGGCCAAAACTCTGGCCGGTGAATTGCATGTAAATGGATAGGTAAAACTCTGCGTGGAGGCTCGCGATGGCATACTTTGAGCGGGTACGCGAAGTCGTTTCGGGGCCATTCAGCCCCGAGATTATCCGGCAACGGGCGGCGGCCGGTTGGCAGATGGTTTCGATCGAATGGCGGCGCGAACTGCCCGATGCGGAGGCTCCGGCCGAAGGCGCATTCAACGAGGATATTCCCTATGGACTGCGCATCTCCGACGATTGCCAGCGGCTGGAGCCCGCTCCGGCGGAACACCAGGCACTGATGCTGATGATGGAACTGCTGGTGCAGGATTTCTCCTATTCCAGCATCGTCAGCGACCTGAATGAGAAGGGTTTCCGGATGCGGGATGGCAAGCCCTGGAGCCGCGTGGCGGTCTTCAACATGATTCCGCGGCTGATCGAGGTGGGGCCGCGCTTCTTCAACTCGGACGAGTGGGAGAAGCGGCGGCAGAAATTCTCGCGGGCAAAGGCGCCGGAAACTCTGTAGACCGATTTCCTCCCGCGGAGAGATGGAGATGGCCCCGGGCGACCGGACCTACTCCTGGGGGCTGACCTTGACCAGAATCTCGATGGTCCGCTTGCGCAGGGCCGCCATTTGGGCCGCGCGGCGCGCCTTGTCGCCAAACTCCCCTTCGGGCATATGGATGGCGTCTTTCCACTCGGTTTGCAACCGCCGGGCTTCGTCCCTGAGCGCCTTATCGATGGCCGGAGAATTCCCCTCGGCAATCAGCCGGCATTCTTTCGCCAGTTGCGAAGAAGTAAGAGACCATACACTGGTGCCGGATTCCTCGTGCTCCATTCCAAAGACCTCCGTGGCGGCGGCGAAACGAGTGCCGTCCCTTTCGATTCCAAGTTTTTCTCTGGCGTTTCCGAGAGAATGATAGTGGAGGCCGACCGGCCATGTCGAGATCGCGCACCGGTCTGCTACTTGAGGATGGGCCCCATCGATCCGGGATTGTCTCCCAACTGCGGGTCCACGCGGAAGTCCCAGACAGACTGGTTGATATCGGAAGCGGAGATGATCTCCACCAGCGCATATTCGCCGATGGTCAAAGGCTTGTCGGGCGCGATCTTGAGCCAGTGCTTGCCGGGGAGCATCTCGACCTTGGCCGGGATCACGTTCTCGTCCTGGGTGACCGTGCCGGTCACGCTCATGTGAACGGCGCCCACAATGCGAACGGCCCTGCGCTCGTCCACGCGGACGATGGCAAAGCCGGAAGCCGGCGAATGCGCGCCATGCTTGCGGCTGGCCACCTCTTTTGCGCCGCCGGTGTCCACGGTCATGGCGTGGGAGACGACCTGCTCGGCGCCGTCGCGCGCGTTGAGCGAGAGGTAGATGGCCGGATCATTCACATGCAGGTGCACCTTCGCGTGCGCGCCTTCCAGTTCGAGGCTGGCCTTGGCGCCGGCCAGCGGATTCAGCGTGCTCAATCCGTGCTTGGTCTTGGCATTCATGCCGAGTTCCGTGGGCAGCAGCTCAACCAGCTCTGGAGTTCCCTGAAAGGTGTCCAGCGCAAAGACGCCATCCTCGTCAGGGAGTTGGAGGCCCTTGGCCACCTCGGGCATACTGGCCTTCTGCTCGTCGCGTTCGGCGGCTTCTTCCTTGTCGATCGCTTCGGCTTCCTTCATCGCCGGCGAGGGCGCTTCCGCGGGCTGGTCCACGTGATCGCGCTCCCACTTGCGCGTGGCCTCCCAGTCGACCAGGTCGGCGGGCAGCTCTTCCCAGTCTCCGCCGCGCTCGACGGAGATGTAGCGCACCCGGTCGCCGACGATTTCGTATTTGCGCACCAACTGGTAGGTGCCGTCCCTGAGGATGAGGCGATGGTTGGCGCCCGTTCCGGGCACGTCGGGCTTGAGCGGCAGTGGCGTCTGGGCCTTCGCCGCAGCGGCCGTCGCCGCCAGCAACAGAATTGCCAGCAAGCCGGCGAACAGGCGTCGCAAATGAATGAGATAGTTCATTGCCCCACAGTTTAGACGAAGCGGGCGAACAGGCGTTGGCTCCAGGGTGCGGCGAAAACCAGGCTCTGCCTGTAACCCTCTCCATCGCTGGCGCATCCAATTCTGTGTATCCTTAAAGAAGAGGATGATTCGTTGATGGGATTGCAGGCAACCCGGAGGAGCGACCGCCGGCCAAAGCTCAGCGCTTTGCCCGTGGTCACCGTGGTGTGTCTGGTCCTGCTGGCGCTGCTCACCGTGGTCCAGGTGACGCACATGCATCCGCTCGACAGCGATGCCGACCACTGCCCGCTGTGCGTTGCGATGCACTCTGCTGCGCCGGTTGCGGTTGCGGCAACTGTCGTCGTCCTGGTCGAGGTCGGGAGCCGCGAGCCGCTCTTTGAGCCGCTCGTGGCGGTTCGCCACCGTCATCCCAAGCTGTTTACACGCCCTCCGCCGGCCGGCTGCTAGGGCATCTTTCCGTTTTTCTACCTTTCAGTCAGGTTTTGGACGGCTTCTCGCCCCTTTTATGGGCGGGACTTCGGTGCATCACCAGACGCCGACCCTGGAAACGGAACGATGCTCCCCATGCATAGGACGTGCCGTGGCTGTTCGCGCCGCGGCCAACTTTCCGCATTGTTCAGCCATCTTTCGGAGGTCCTTATGCCGTTCAATCACGGCACGATTTTTCGCATTCTCCCCGTTCTCGTCTTGATCTTCGCGGCGCTCACGGCACCTGCGCAAAGCGGCAACGCAGGCGCCGTGCGCGGCACGGTCACCGATCCTAGCGGCGCCGTGATTCCAGGAGCTACGGTTCATCTCACCAATGAGGTCAGCGGACTGGACAGAACCGCATCCACCGACGCACTGGGCCAGTTCGACTTCTCGAACGTTCCTTTCAACCCCTACCGGATCATCGTCTCCGCCAACGGATTTGCTTCGTTAAGCCGGAGTTTCGAGATTCGTTCGGTGGTGGGAACGAATCTGAAGCTGGTGTTGCAGATCGCCGGCGCCAGCCAAACCGTGAGGGTGGAGGCAAGCGGCGACCTGGTTGAGACCGACCCCACCTTCCACACCGACGTGGACCGCGACATGTTCATCAAGGTGCCGCTGGAAAGCGAGTCTTCCTCACTCAGTTCCCTGGTGACAGCCACCACGCCCGGCGTGGCGGCCGACTCGAACGGCCTCTTCCACGGCCTGGGCGACCACGCTTCCAACTCGTTTTCAGTAGACGGCCAGTCGATCACGGATCAGCAGAGCAAGGTCTTCTCCAATCAGATTCCGTCGAATTCGATTCAATCCATCGAAGTCATCAGCGGTGCGCCGCCGGCCGAGTATGGCGGCAAAACCAGCTTGGTGATTGTGGCCACGACACGCTCCGGACAGGGGGTGACCAAGCCCACCGGCAGCATCACAAGTTCCTATGGGGCCTTCGGCTCCGCGACAGCCGGTTTCGATCTGGCCTATGGCGGCAAAAAATGGGGAAATTTCGTCGAGGCGGACGGCCTGAATTCGGGGCGCTTCCTCGATCCCCCGGAGTTCACGGTCTTCCACGACAAGGGTAACGAGCAGAATGTCTTCGACCGCGTGGACTATAACTTCACTCCGGTCGACTCGATCCATCTGGACCTGAACTACAGCCGTTCCTGGTTCCAGACTCCCAACTCCTACGACAGCCTGAATGTCGAGAACGTGGTCGGCGGCGGCACGAGCGCGAGCCCCACTTTCGCCAACGTGGGCAACGCCGACCAGCACTCGAAGATCGGGACCATTAATATCTCGCCCACCTACACGCGGATCATCGGCAATAACTCGGTCTTCAATCTGGGCGCTTTTGTCCGCAGGGACGACTATAACTACTATCCGAGCGGCAATCCGCTGGCCGATCTTGGACCCGCCAACCTGCAAACCTTGTCCATCTCCCAGAGCCGCACGCTCACGAACTCCGCGGTCCACTCGGATTTCTCCTATGCCAAGGGAATCCACACCTTCAAGGTTGGCGCGCAGTACGGACAGACCTTTCTGAGCGAGAACGACAGCCTGGGCATTGTCGAAGCGACCTATGACTCGCCCTGCATGGACGTGAATGGAAGTCCCCTGGCCGGTTACGCCGATCCCACGGCTTGCGACGGCGTCGTGGCGCTCCAGAATCCGAACTACATTCCCGTTCTCGCGCCATATGACCTTACCCGCGGCGGCGCCCTCTACAGCTTCTCGGGCCACACCGACGTGAAAGAACTGGGCCTCTTTGTCGAAGACCAGATCAAGGCTGGCAACTGGCTCTTCAATCTAGGCTTGCGCGAGGACGTTTACAACGGCCTGACGGCTGCCAACCAGACGCAGCCGCGCGTGGGAATTGCCTACAACATCAAGCCGAGCTCCACCGTTCTGCGCGTCTCCTATGCGCGAACGCTGGAAACACCTTTCAATGAGAACCTGGTTCTGTCTAGCACGGGTTGCTCCAGCGCGGTACTGTCTCCGCTTCTCAACTGCTCTCCCGGCGTCTCCGGAATCCTGCACCCCGGTTTCCGCAACGAGTTCCATGCCGGATTTCAGCAGGGATTCGGCAGGCGGGTGGTGGTCAGCGGCGAGTACATCTGGAAATACACACACAACGCCTTCGACTTCAGCGTGCTAGGCAATACACCCATTACCTTCCCCATCGACTGGCACAGCTCGAAGATTCCCGGCTATGCGCTGCATGTGGATGTTCCCCAATTCCATAACATCAGCGCCTATGTGGTCATGTCTTCCGTTGCCGCCCGCTTCTATCCGCCGCAGGTGGCCGGAGCGGGCGCGACGGTCGGCCAGACTGGGCTTCCGTTCCGCATCGACCACGACGAGAAGTTCAACCAGAACTCGCATCTCCAGTACACGTTTTCGCGCGGCAAGGTGCTGAACGGTCTTTGGGGCGGATTCAACTGGCGTTACGACAGCGGCTTGGTGGCCGGTTCGACACCCTGCTACGGAGTGACCGATCCAAACACTCCCTGCGGAAACAGCTCAACCACGCTGAACGGTCAGCCTGCTATCGCGATGGTGGACACCAACATACCTCCAACGGTGAACCCCGTGACTGGAGCGAGTGTCGCCCTTCCCTTGACTGCGGACGAAGAATTTCAGGCGGGATTCGCATGCAACGGAGTGAAGGCTACGCCCACCAATCCCTTGCCCGCGGTCTGCCCGGCCTCGGAATTCACTTCGAGCCTGATCAAAATCCCTGCTCCCAACGCTGGCGACAACGACAAGAATCCTCAGCGCATCGCGCCGCGCGACCTGTTCGATGCGTCGGTCGGCAAGGACAATCTCTTCCACGGCGATCGCTACAAGGTGAACCTGGACCTGACGGCAATCAACGTGACCGACAAGTACGCTCTGTATAACTTCCTGTCCACCTTCAGCGGAACGCACTATGTAACTCCGCGGGCTCTGACGGCGAAGATCACGCTGAATTTCTAGAAGGCTGAGGGAAAGGGGCAGACCGCACGGCCTGCCCCATCCTTTGCATGGCAAAATCTGTAGAATGCCGATTCTCTCTTAAAGAATAGCCTGCACCGCCCGCCGGTAGGACTCATAGACCCCATCATCAAAGCAGGCGAAGATCACTTCCTCCAGCGCCTCGTTCTTCTTCAGTTCTGCAACCGTTTCCCGCACCGCGATCTGGACGGCGAGATCGACGGGGAAGCGGTAGACGCCGCAACTGATCGCCGGAAACGCAATCCTGAGCAGGCCATGCTCGCGGGCTATCGCGAAACAGGAGCGGTAGCAACTGGCGAGCAGTTCACGCTCGTTGTGGCTTCCGCCGTTCCATACCGGGCCGACGGTGTGAATCACGTAGTGGGCGGGAAGGCGATAGCCCCTGGTGAGTTTCGCCTGGCCGGTCGGACAGCCACCGAGGAGACGGCACTCAGCCAGCAGCTCCGGGCCGGCGGCGCGATGAATTGCCCCGTCCACCCCTCCGCCGCCAAGCAGCGAGGTATTTGCCGCGTTGGCGATGGCATCGACGGCCAGGGTGGTGATATCCGTCTTGAGAACTGCGATTCTCTCGATCATCGGCTCTTTCCGCCCTATTTCTCGCTGTCCAGGACCCGCATCTGCATCGCGTCGTAGCGCGTTCCAGCCACTTCCCCGGACGGAACCGCCGCTTCGATCGCGGCTATCTCGTCCGCCGTGAGTTTTACGTTGAGCGCGCCCAGGCTCTCGGCCAGTTGCGCCCGCGTACGCGCGCCGATCACGGGCACGATCGAGTTTTTCTTGGCCAGCACCCAGGCCACGGCCAACTGCGCCTGCGTAATGCCCTTGGCAGAAGCGATTTCCTTGAGGCGGGCGACAAGTTCCTGGTTGTGGGCCAGATTGTCGCCTTTGAAGCGCGGCAGCCAGGCGCGTATGTCTCCCGAGGCGGCCGGCTGCGAGCCGGAGAGCAGTCCGCGCGAGAGCGCGCCATAGGTTGTGGCCCCGATGCCCAGTTCGTCGAGCACGGGAAAAATCTTTGCCTCGGGCGCGCGGCTCACCAGCGCATACTCGATCTGCAAATCGACGATGGGATGCACGGCGGCCGCGCGGCGAATGGTCTCGGGCCCCACCTCGGAGAGGCCGATGTGGCGGACGTAGCCGGCCGTCACCATCTCCGCGATGGCGCCGATGGTGTCTTCAATGGGCACATTGGGGTCGAGGCGCGCGGGCCGGTAGATGTCGATGTAGTCCACGCCCAAGCGCTTGAGCGAATAGGCCAACGCGGTTTTGACCGCCGCGGGCCGCGCGTCGTAGCCCAGCCAGGCGCCGTCCGGGCCGCGCTGGGCGCCAAACTTGACCGAGAGCAGCACCTCGTCCCGCTCGATGCGGAGCGCCCGGCCGATGAGCATCTCGTTGTGGCCCATGCCGTAAAAGTCGCCCGTATCGAGCAGGTTGACACCGGCGTCGATGGCCGCGTGGATGGTGGCGACCGACTCCGCGTCGTCGGCGGCGCCGTACATCCCGCTCATGCCCATGCAGCCCAGGGCGATGGGAAAAACCTCCGGGCCGGTCCGCCCCAGTTTGCGCGTCAGCGTCGTCGTAGCCGTCATTGTTTGGCTCCTTCCACGCAGCATCGTAGGCTCCACGGCTCCTGGAGGGCAAGAGCGGCCTGGCCAGGGCCAGATTAAGCCGTGTTTTCCACCGCGAACGCGGGCTGCGTCGATGCGGGCAATCGAAGCGTTCACTTTTATAAGTGATTGACTCTAAATGTTTTATAAATAGAAAAACCGGCCAGATACCGGCGCCCACGCAATTTTTCACTTTATTTCAGTCTTAATCTCTGCCATACTTGATTGTGCCCACCTGGTACGTCCAATCCCAACAATCCAATCAAGAGGTTGCATCGATGTCGGCAAAGTATGTCTTTGTGACGGGCGGAGTTGTGTCCAGTTTAGGTAAAGGCCTGGCGGCGGCCTCGATCGGATGCCTGCTGGAAAGCCGCGGCCTGCGCGTGAATATGATGAAGTTCGATCCTTATCTGAACGTCGATCCAGGGACCATGTCGCCTTTCCAGCATGGCGAGGTTTTTGTCACCGACGACGGCGCCGAGACCGACCTTGACCTGGGCCACTACGAGCGCTTCACCCACGCGCCGCTCTCCCGCGACAACAACCTGACTACCGGCCGCATCTACGAGCAGATCATCCTGAAGGAGCGGCGCGGCGACTACCTAGGCAAGACCGTCCAGGTGATCCCGCATGTGACCAACGAGATCAAGAACGCCATGCGCAAGGTTTCGGCCAACGGCGCGGACGTAACGATCATCGAGATTGGCGGCACGGTGGGCGACATCGAGTCGCTGCCGTTTCTCGAAGCCATCCGCCAGATGCGCCAGGAACTGGGCCGCGAAAACACGGTTTTTGTCCACCTCACTCTGGTGCCGTGGATCGCCGCCGCGCAGGAGCTGAAGACCAAGCCCACGCAGCACTCCGTGAAGGAACTGCTTGGCATCGGCATCCAGGCCGACATTCTGCTTTGCCGTTCGGATCGCGTTCTGCCCCGCGAGATGAAGCAGAAAATTGCACTCTTCTGCAACGTCGAGGAGAAGGCCGTCATTGGCGCCACCACGGTTCCCTCCATCTACGAAGTGCCGCTCCGCTTTGCTGAAGAGGGCCTTGACGCGCTTATCCTGAAATATCTGCGCAAGGATGCGCCGGAGCCGGACCTGACCAAGTGGAAGGAACTGGTCGATCGCTGCTATCACCCCAAGGACGAAGTCCACATCGGCATCGTGGGCAAGTATGTGGAGTACGAGGATAGTTACAAGTCGCTCAAGGAAGCGCTGACGCATGGCGCCATCGCCCACAACCTGAAGCTCAACGTAACCTGGATCGAGGCTGAGGGGCTGGAGTCGAAAACTCCCGAAGATAGAAGTTATGAGGCGCAGTTAGAGGGATTCGACGGCATCCTTGTACCCGGCGGCTTTGGCAAGCGCGGCATCGAAGGCATGTTGAACGCCATCCGCTATGCGCGCGAAAAGCAGGTGCCTTACTTTGGAATCTGCCTCGGTATGCAGACCGCCTGCATCGAATTTGCCCGCAACGTCTGCGGCCTGAAGGGCGCCAATTCAAGCGAATTCGATCCCGCCAGCCCGCACCGCATCATTTACAAGCTGCGCGAGTTGCTCGGCGTGGAAGAGATGGGCGGGACGATGCGGCTGGGTGCGTGGACCTGCATTCTGCAGGAAGGTACGCTGGCCTCCAAGGCCTACGGCGGCGCGACCGAGATCAGCGAGCGCCACCGGCATCGCTACGAGTTCAACCGCGAGTACGAGGCGCTGCTCACCGGCGGCGGACTTCACATTAGCGGCACCACGCCCGACGCGACGTACGTGGAGATCGTCGAGTTGCCCAGCCATCCCTACTTCCTGGGCTGCCAGTTCCATCCCGAGTTCAAGTCGAAGCCGCTGGAGCCGCATCCGCTCTTCCGGGAGTTCATTACCGCAAGCTACAAGAACCGGCAGGGACGGCTTGGGGCGGGCGCTTGCGAAACCTCTACCGTAACCAGCGCCGTGTTGAAGTAAACAGGGTGCGCCATTCCGCCGCCGGCGGCCCGTGCCGTTGAAAGTTCCGAGGCTGGCGCCCATCGCCAGTCACCCGCCGAAGACCGAGCTCAGGCTGTCCTGAATCCGGGGTGTGTGATCCGCTGTTGACAAAGGCTTTTTGCGGGCCTATTGTTTGTTGGTTTTTGGTTGATGGAGGACTCAACATCATGGCTTACTTTGAGCTTCAGCCCGCAGAATTGGAGCTTCAGCAATTGGCAGAGCAGTATTGGCAGGATGCCGGCGAAAGAGAAAAGGAACTTGAGAAAGCCGCGTTCGAAGCCGGGGAAGCGATTCGCGGCGGAGACTACAACCTGCCGAATCTGGAGACGATCGTCCGTTGGAAGTCCGAGCGAGTGGTTCATTACCTGATTGGAAACAGCAACGAAAACATCAAGAGCGCGCTGGCCATCGCCGCATCTCCGGACGCCAAGACCGAGGACGCCGTCAATGCGCTGGTCGGGCTGCGCGGCATCGATATTTCGATCGCCTCGGCGATTCTGGCCACGATCTACCCGGAGCGGTACGCGGTGCTGGATTATCGCGCACTGGAAGCGCTGGGACACGCCCGGCACGATGTGCAGTTCTATGCCGAATACAACGCCTTTTTCAATCGGCTGGTGGAGTGCGGGGTGATCAAGCCGCAGGACAATCTTCCCGGCCCTACCCCGCTTCATGCGCTGGAACGGGCGCTCTGGCAATGGTCGAGGAGCCGGGGCCAGTAGGCTTGCGCCGCGGCGGCTCTGCCGCCCGGTTTGCAACCCCGGCAGAGTAAAATCGCCTTCGTGAGCAACTTCTTCGAAATTGGCCCTGTCCACGTTGGGGAGGGCCAGCTTTTCCTCATCGCCGGTCCCTGCGTCATCGAGTCCGAGGCCCATGTGCGCACCATGGCCGAGGCCATCCAGCGGATTACGTCGGACTTGGGCGTTCCCTACATCTTCAAGGCGAGCTACGACAAGGCCAACCGCACCAGCGTGAAGAGTTTTCGCGGGCCGGGGCTCGTGGAGGGTACGCGCATCCTGGGCCGTCTGGCCAAGGACACGGGCCTGCCGGTGCTCACCGACGTGCATGAGCCCAGCCATTGCGAGATTGCCGCCGAGGCCGTGGATGTGCTGCAAATTCCGGCCTTCCTGTGCCGCCAGACCGACCTGCTGGTAGCCGCCGGCAAGACTGGCCGGGCAGTGAACATCAAGAAGGGGCAGTTTGTGGCTCCGTGGGATATGACGTATCCGGTAGCCAAGGTGCGCTCGACGGGCAATGAACGGGTTTTCCTGACTGAGCGCGGAGCCAGCTTCGGCTACAACACGCTGGTGGTGGATTTTCGCTCGCTGCCGGTGATGCGGCAGCTGGCGCCGGTGGTTTTTGACGGCACCCACTCCGTGCAGCAGCCCTCGGCGGCTGGCGGAGTAAGCGGCGGCCAGCCGGAGTTCATTCCTCTGCTGGCGCGGGCCGCGGTGGCAGCCGGCATCGATGGGCTCTTTCTTGAAGTCCACGACGACCCGGCCAACGCCAAATCCGACGGCGCGAACGCGCTGGACCTAAAGCTGCTGAAACCGCTGCTGGAAAAACTGCTGGCGATTCATGCGGCGGCGCGGGACTGAACTGGAAAAACGAGTGAATGGCGGAGTGCAGAGTCTGCTGCAGGCCACTCTCCGCCGGCTCAAGCAGAAATCCTCTGCGAGCGACTCGCGAGCGTCTGCGGGAGATGAATTCAAATTATACCCAATACTTGCCCAAATACCCGAGTGTTGTCACCTGCTGCCTTTTGCGCGACACTGGATCTCCCCCGCGCTTTATCCTAGGCTCTGTCACGGTAGAGGTTTGCTTGATTACTCCCAGTAAGCGCCCGTGTCGTATGGGATCTTCTTGAGCAATCTGCATCACTCGGAGAGTCTCCCAGACCCTCAATGAGCGCCTCGGACTGTTGGCAACAGTTGCCTAAGGTCCTGAGCGCCCGCTGATGTATCTTTCAAAACATCGTGAGATTTCCAATGAATCAGGAACCCCGATCAAGATAGGATCGCTCTAACCTGTCTGACGTGCGCAAGCCAGCATTCTATTGATCCGGTCCGATTGGGTTGCGACAGAGAACTGCAGAAACAACCGCAGGCCCTTCGACTTCGCTGCGCTCCGCGCAGGATGGCAACTTTGTGGTGGCGCAATCCTTTGGGGCCGGACCAGTATTTATGCTGGATCGCATTCATCCGATCCTATGCCGCTTCAATCACTATGCCGGAAACTTGCAGGGATTCGTGCAGTGAATCCGGGCGTATCAAGCTCGGCAAAAGAAAGATGGAATTACCCATACCCCAACTTTGCAGGCACAGACCCCTTTTAACCGCGCCGGGGTCGCTGCCGTCGTCAAAGCCCCAACGGATTTCAAATGCAGCACATCTCACCTAAATAACTGCGCACCCTTCGGATGCAGAAGGAGGTTAGGGAGCGGCTCTGAGCGCTGCGTGAGCTAAGACTGGAATCTTTTCTTCAGGGACCCGCGAGTTAGGTAAAATCGATCGAGTGGCCTGCAGACACTGTCGACGAAGACAAGTAAACCCGGCTTGCCGACCTTCTTCTTTTGGTCCGAAGCCGCTGCAAACGGCAAAAGGTAAACAAGGCAAATGTCCTGTAGTCAATGTCACTGTACGCGAGCACGGTAAGGGCTCAGGCAAGCAAGTGCATGCATATTGAGAACGAAGGGATCAGCAGAGTTAGTATTGGATTAGCAAGAAACTGCGGAGGACCAGGGCGGGTCCCGGTTGAAGCATGTTTCACGCTCTTGCTACGAGGGGGGCGGTTATGAAAGTCATCGGGATCAGCGGGTTGGAGAACTCCGTAGCGTTCAAGCAGGCCAAGTGGCCCGGCCTGGAAGAGCGCGAATACCGAATTGCACAGGGGATGGACGCGGCCGCCGCGCTGGTGGTTGACGGTCGCCTGATCGCAGCCGCGGAGCAGGAGCGCTTCAGCGGGAAGAAGCATACCGGCGATTTTCCCATTGACGCGATCCGATTCTGTCTGGAGGAGTCTGGTCTCGACATCAGCGAGATTGACGAGATCGCGCATGGATTCGACTATGCTCCGTATCGTGAGCTTTATCGAAGAGATGAAGTTTCAACCGAACTCTACGGGCAGGTTTTTTCCCGGGAAGCACTGCTGGCGCAGGTGCGCAGGGACCTGCCTGGATTCCCCGAGGAGAGAGTATTCTCTGTCGGCCACCATCTTGCGCACGCCGCCAGCGCTGCCTATACCTCGGGATGGGATGAGTGCCTGGTCGTCGTGAATGATGCGATGGGCGAAATCGAGAGCCTGAGTGTCTACGATTTTCATGACGGGGAGCTTGAAAGGATCCATACCGCAGGCGCCAACGATTCGATAGGTATCCTCTATTCGCTGATAACGCTGCATCTGGGCTTCGACTTCAATTCAGATGAATACAAGATCATGGGCTTGGCTCCTTATGGCGACCCTGCACACTTCCGGTCCTTTTTCGAGCAGGCCGTGGAATTTCGCGACGACGGCTCGATTCGAATCCCGATTCTAAAGCTGAACCACTCGCGCGAGGAGCGGGAAAACTATCTGGCAACCAGAGCGTGGCTCGACCAGCATCTGATCCCGCGCAGGCTTGGCACCCAATCCGTCAATTCCATCCACGAAGACGTGGCTGCGGCCCTGCAGGAATGCCTGGAGCGAGTGGTCATGCACGTCTGCGAGCATTTCGGAAAGCAGACGGGCTTGCGACGGATCGCCCTGGCGGGAGGAGTTGCTCTGAACTGCACTGCGAATGGCAAACTGCTTCGTTCTCGCCTCTTCGACGAAGTCTACGTGCAGCCCGTGGCTGGCGATGATGGCGTGGCCCTGGGAGCCGCACTCTATCGCACCTCGCTTGCCCAGGAGATTCCCAACCGCCGGCTGCCCGTGCCGCTCTTTGGACCCCAATACTCCACAGACTCCATCGAGGCCGCTCTGCGACGCTTCGACGGCCGGATCCAATGGCGCCGCTTCGGCTCCCTAGCAGAGACGTGCGCTTCCGCAGCCCGGCTTATCGCCGATGGACGGGTCATTGCCTGGCACCGGGGCCGGATGGAATATGGTCCGCGCGCACTCGGCAATCGAAGCATTCTGGCAAATCCCGGGCATCCGCTGATGCGCGATCGGATCAACGCGATGGTCAAAAAACGCGAGGCCTTTCGTCCTTTTGCTCCGGCTTGCACCGTCGAAGAAGCTCCTCGCTGGTTCGAAGTGGCTCCGGGCACCCAACTGCCCTACATGATTAGCGTGGTCGATGTTCGTCCGGAGGTCCGGCCGCTTCTTCCAGCCATCACCCACGTGAACGGTTCCGCCCGCCTGCAAACCGTATCCGCGCAGGACAATCCGGATTTTCATGCTCTGCTACTGGCGGTCGGTGAAACCACGGGTCGCCAGATGGTTCTGAACACCAGCTTTAACGTCAAAGGGCAACCGATCGTGAACACACCCGAGGAAGCCATTGAGACCTTTCTCGGGACAGGCATAGAGTTTCTTTTCGTGGAGGACTTTTATGTTACCCGATCAGTTGCTTGAGTGGAATCGGACGGAGGCAGATTACCCACGCAACAGCACCATCGCCGAGCTGTTTTCGCGGCAGGCAGCTGATACTCCGGAGGCCATTGCAGTTATCGCAGGAAACCGTGAACTGAGTTATCGCGAACTCGATGAGCGTTCCAATCGTCTTGCACGCCATCTCCAGAGTTTTGGCGTCAAGCCTGACACATTGGTCGGTGTCGCAATGGGACGATCGGAAACTCTCGCGGTCAGTCTGCTCGCCATCCTCAAGGCCGGCGGAGCCTATGTCCCACTGGATCCAAGTTATCCCAAGGATCGCCTATCCTGGATTATCGAAGATTCTGGAATGCCCGTGCTCCTCACCACGGCGGAGACGCGCGCGCGGCTTCCATTGGAGGGCGGCCGCTTCACGATTGTCGATGCAGACGACTCCGCCATCGCTCTCCATAGTACGAATCCCATCGACTCCGGCGCCGTCTCTCGCAATCTGGCCTATGTGATCTACACCTCCGGCTCTACCGGCAAGCCCAAAGGCGTAATGATCGAGAACCGGAACGTCGTGAATTTCTTTACGGGCATGGACCGGGCTATTGGTTGTGCCCCCGGGGTCTGGCTTGCCGTCACCAGCATCTCCTTTGACATCTCGGCGCTGGAACTTCTTTGGACCCTGACCCGCGGTTTCAAGGTGGTTGTCCACGGCGACGAGGGGTCCGCCACGATTGCCGACGAGATCGCCCGCTACCATGTGACGCACCTGCAGATGACGCCTTCTCTGGCGCGCATGCTGACGCTCGATCGACGTGCTTTTGCCGCGCTGGGCTCGCTCCGGCAAATACTGTTAGGAGGCGAAGCAGTGCCAGCTTCTCTTATCCATCATCTTCGCAAGGTGTTCAAGGGCGAGATTCACAATATGTACGGGCAAAGCGAGACCACCATCTGGTCCACAACCTGCCGAGTGGAAGGAGTGGGGAACTCGGTTTCGATTGG
>Ga0181535_10000064_pt1 | contig 153615 bp, 144 predicted proteins | sample PEATcosm2014_Bin_44_FD_119774 | JGI IMG/M metagenome (GOLD analysis project Ga0181535, IMG submission 119774) | Peatland microbial communities from MTU Mesocosm Facility, Houghton, MI, USA - PEATcosm2014_Bin17_30_metaG | ecosystem: Environmental > Terrestrial > Soil > Wetlands > Peat | place... | reverse complement strand
GGGAATGGTGTATTCGCCGAGCGTCGCGTCCGAGGTGATCTTCGCGGTAAAACTCGCGGTGGTGAGCCCCGGACTCTGGATGTCGCCAAGGTTCTGCGGGTCGGTCGTGATGTTGATCGGAGCGCCCCCGGACGAGAGGCCCGCTGTGACAAGCTTCGCCGTGGTGGGGAGATCGTCCCGGGTCAATGTGCTCTGATCGATAAATTCCGCCGCATTGGTTCCGCTATTCTGGATGACAACCGTTATCGTGGCATCCTGTCCCGGGGAGAACTCGTTTACCCCGGTGAGATATGCCGTTATTTCCGGGGTTCCCCCCAGATATTTGTCCGCACCCAGCGCGGGCGTGCAGCAGCAGATGACTGCTGCGAGGATCAGGAGTGTGAGAGTAACATGATATTTCATCGGTAATCACATGCGGTTGTTATTGGTACACATTTATATCGTATCATATAAAGCGATGCGAGGCAGGATGCTGCCGGGTTAAAAAACAAACAGAAACTGCGAGGAAAACCTGTTTTAGTAGTCCCGGATCTCAACGAACTCCCGGACGTCCATGAGGCCCTTCATGGCCTGTGTCTGGACAAAGCGCCCGCCTTCGCGGATCGCAGCCATTGGGTTCGTGCCACCGACCGCAACGATGGAAACATACTGCGGGCTTCCCGGTACTCCAAGCAACGGGACATTGGGCACGCCAACTTCGAGGATCCCGGTGAAACTGCTTTCTGCCAGTTCGTCAAGCACGCTTCCCACGAGCGGCTCGGCTTCCATGTGGAACTCCCGGATATTCGCGAGGATGTTCCCGCTGCCTTTGCGCATCACATCGTTGACCGACGTGATCTGCTGGGAGATGAGCACCTGCAACGGATCGATGGTCGTATACTCGTAGAGAATAATATGCGTGAAACGGAGCGGGGCCCGGTTCTCGATCTCGACCACACCGCCGCCAATCGGGGTGATCGGGACGCCCCGCCGGATCAAAAGGCCATCGAACGTGATGCTGCATATCGTGCAGATGGCCGTGCGCCCTTCGGGCACGATAAAATCAGCGATTCGCTCTCCTGATGAAAAAAACTTTACCAGCCCGCTGACAGAAACCCCGGTCTTGTACGCGTCCTTTAAGATCGAAACAGCGTACTCGAAGTCCTCGTTTTTTACAAGCGAGAGATTGTAAACGACATTTCCGGTTCCCGTGGCGGGATCATAGGTCACCTGCATCGCGTAATCATCGATACTCTGATCGACAAACTTGAGCGGACGGGTCATTGTAGTGATTTTGGGCTATTGCAATAGAAAAATTGTTCTATAAGCCCAAGGTAATCCTTATATGATGGAACACGATATGCGGGAAAAAGCCAGGAATGCGATGAGGCTCATTCTTGAAGCTGCACGGTTTGAGGTTGAAGAGGTGGACGAGCCTCTGGATCTTTCTGCGGTCCGGGATGGGGAGTGCCTCCTTGTCCTCTGTTCAAACGATGCCGAGCTGATCGGGCAGTTTGACAAGACCAACTACAGCCTGATGGTTGACGACCAGGAGATGACCTGCAAGAAGCTCCTCTTCACCCTGGAAAAAGATATCTCAACAGAGAACTGCACCCAGTGGGGTATCGACGAGTTTGTCCAGTACGCCGGGGAGGCGGTGCTTGCCGATATCGTCGCGCGGGAACTGACGCTCGACCTCACGCCGGGCAAGGGGAAGGTAAAGAAGTCAGCAGCTGCGGGAGCGGCGGCAGGCCCGGCAGAGGCAGCAGAAGAGGAGCCTTCCGGTATTTCGCTTCTGCACTTCCCGGTCAAACTTTCCGAGCAGGCTGCTATCCGCACCGCAGGAATACAGGGAGCGGCAAAACTCCGGTTCATCCCCTACTACTTGATCCACTACGCGAGCAGCGGGGAGCAGGTGTACAAGGACCGGCGCGTCCCCTTCGATGCTGACGGCTGGGGTGCGATCAACGCCATCAACGGGATCAAGCTCGATCTCGATGGCAAACTAGTCGAGGATACGGAGATCCCGGCAAACGCGGAGGTCTCCGATGCGCATATCACCAAAGAAGAGGCCACCGAACGGATGGTGACCGAACTCATCGAACGGCTTACCCAGAAAGTCCGGATCAAGCAGGAGAAGGGCGATGCGATCTTCTACGAGGAAAAGACCTTAAAACCGGACCGCAAGAACATTACCGTCGACACCAAACAGGTCTACATCCCGGTCTGGCAGATCCGGGGCAAGAAGATCGTCGAGGTCAACGCGTTTACCGGCGAACTCCTGTCAGAGCCGATGGACGAAGGCGTCGAAGTCTTCTAAAAAACCGGACCGTATGATCGTTGTTCTTGGCGGGGGTCCTGCCGGGCGGATGGCCTCACTACGGCTCGCGACGGCAGGAAAAAAAGTCACGCTTGTCGAACCCAGGGGGAAATCCCGGGGGATCGGCGGGCAGTGCCTCCATTTTGGCTGTATGCCGGTCTGTGCCCTCAATGATGTCGCCCGCATCATCGGCCAGGCACGCAGGTTTTACGAGCACGGAATGACCGATGCAGTCCCTGCGCTGCGGTTTTCAAACGTTATGGACGAGACACTCGCGGTCCAGCAGAAGATCGCCGGTATCCTCGACCACGAGACCGTAAGCGCCGGGGTGGACGTGATCTATGGGAAAGAGGGGAGGGTGGACGGCCCGCAGGTCTTCATCGGCGACGAACCGGTCGATGCAGAGGCCGCGATTATTGCCACCGGTTCCCGGCCGAATATCCCGGATGTTCCGGGGGTCACTCTTCCCGGGGTGTACACACCCCATACGCTGTGGGATCTCCGCGAGTTGCCGAAAAAATTTACCATCATCGGCGGAAGCGTGATGGCGGCGGAGTTTGCCTATATTTTCAATGCATTCGGGAGCGAGGTAACCGTCCTCTCCCGGAGCGGCTTTTTGAAAAACCTCGACACGCATCTCCGGGCCATTGCCCTTAAGGAACTTGTCGGCGTGGACATCCGGGAAGGGGCAGAGGTGACCGGGATCGCCGGCACGTCCCGGGTTACGGGCGTCCGGTATTCAGCGGCGGGGACGGATGCATCCATTGAGGCCGGTGCCGTGCTGCTTGCCGCCGGCCTCGTACCGAACTCCGGGATGGTGACCGGGATCGAGAAGGGGCCGGGCGGGGAGATCGTGGTGAACGACCGGATGCAGACGAGCGTGCCCGGGATCTACGCTTGCGGGGATGTGGCCGGGACGCCATTCTTAACACCGGTCGCCCGGCACGAAGGGATTGTCGCGGCCGACAACATCCTCGGGCACGAGCGGCACATGGATTATTCCTGTATCCCGCAGGCGATCTACCTCGCCCACGATCTCGCGTTCTGCGGGTCCGGTGGTGAGGGGAGCGCATCTCTTGCCCTTCCCGGGCCGGCCGGGCCGGGGACCTACTGGTCGGTGCCGTATGGCGATACCGGGCTTGCAAAGATCTTTGCCGATCCGGCATCGGGCGAGATCACCGGCATGTGCGCCGCAGGGCCGACGGGAGGGGTCGTTGCCGGGTACCTCGCGTTTCTCATGCAGCGGCATATCTCCGTGCACGATTTCGAAGAGTTTATCGAGGTCCACCCGTCAACGGATGGTGTAAACGGCCTCGCGAAGTACGCCTCGGAGCTGTTCAGGAGACACAATCCCCCGTAAGCCCCTTTTTTATCGCGTTCCTTTTGTTGCATACTGATGATATCCCGTGGTCGTGACAACGACCGTTTTTACCATTCCCCCTGATGGTTGCCGACGTGCAATCCGCCGCTGTAGGTATTATTACGCTTGACACCGAAGGTATAAGGTACAGCTTAAAAGAGCGGAGCATTCTCGTGACCGATCCTTCTGAAACTCTTGCATTTGACCAGACCCGGCTCGACAAAGTCCGTGCACTGCGGGAAAAGGGCGTCGACCTCTACCCCCCCACGTTCGAGCGGAAGAACACGATAGCAGACATCAGGACAAAGTTTGCAGAGATCACTCACGAGAAGAGCGTTGAGAGCGTGTCTACCGCAGGACGGCTCTACATCATCCGCAACCACGGCAAGACGATCTTCGCCGACCTTGGGGACGAGAACGGTAAGATCCAGCTCTATATACGGAAGGCCGACCTCGGGGACGAGGCGTTCGACTTTTTCAACCAGTTCATCGAGCGGGGCGACTTTGTCGGTGTGACCGGGCACGTTTTCAGGACGAAGCTCGGCGAGATCACGATCTGGGTGGACACGATCACCCTGCTCTCGAAGGCTGTCTGCCCGCTGCCCGAGAAGTTTCACGGCCTCACCGATGTGGAGAAACGCTACCGGCAGCGGTACGTCGACCTGATCGTAAACGAGGAGAGCCGGCAGGGGTTCAGGAGCCGGAGCCGGATTATCTCGTCCATCCGCCGGTTCTTAAACGACCGGGACTTTCTCGAGTTCGAGACCCCGATCCTCCAGCCAATCTACGGTGGGGCAAACGCCCGGCCGTTCACCACCTTCCACAACTGCCTCGGCCAGAAACTTTTCCTGCGGATCGCACCCGAACTCTACCTCAAGCGACTCGTGGTCGGCGGGTTCGAGCGGGTCTTTGAGATCGCACGGAACTTCCGTAACGAGGATATCGACACGCACCACAACCCCGAGTTCACGATGGTGGAGATCTACTGGGCGTACCATGATGTCTATGACATGATGGACCTCACCGAGGACTTCCTTGCGACCCTCGCAGAGGAGGTCCACGGCTCGCACGAGATTAAGTTCGAGGAGACCATGATCTCGTTTAAGAAGCCGCTGCGCAGGCTCACGATGGAAGACGCGGTAAAAGAGTACGCAGGGATAGACATCTTTGCACATTCGGTCGATGAACTCCGGGAGCTTGCCGTGCAGAACAAATTCAAGGAGTCGGACAAGCCAAAGAGCCAGCGCGAGTTCCTTGTGTACTTCTTTGAGAACATGGTCGAGGAGAAACTGATCCAGCCGACGTTCATCTACGATTACCCGGTCGAGAACTCGCCGCTCGCAAAACGCCACCGGACAAAAGAGGGATTCACCGAGCGCTTCGAGCTCTTCATCTACGGGATGGAGATGGCAAACGGTTTCTCGGAGCTCAACGACCCGCTCGACCAGAAGGAGCGGTTCGAGGCGCAGGACAGGAAACGGCTTCTCGGCGACCTCGAAGCCCAGATGATCGACTACGATTACATCAACGCACTCGGCTACGGCATGCCGCCGACCGGGGGCGTGGGGATCGGCATCGACCGGCTCGTGATGCTGCTTACCGGCAACAACTCGATAAAAGAAGTGATCCTCTTCCCGTCCATGAAGAGCATGCAGGCGGAAGGGGAAGAGGCAGCCGGGAAGGAATCGCCCGCAGCAGAGCCGGCACCGAAGAACTAAAAGGGCCGGGAACTACAAAAAAAGAACCTTATTCGAGATCAGGCCCGTCCCACGGGCGGCGCAGTTTCTCCTTCTCCTTTTTGAAAAACGCAAGAGTTACCTGCTCGTCTGCTTTTTCCATATCCCGTGACACCGCAGGTTCGTCCAGCGGGCCGGCGCGACCGGCCACCTTCTCTGCAGGAGGATTGGACTCTTCTCCCGGCAGGAGCGGTGGCGAGTCGATTCTCGTTGCCGGTTCATCGAGGTCTGCCCTCTCGTACGGGGAGAGCGGAGTCGTATCATCGGCAACAAAATCCTGCTCTTCCGGGTAGAGCCGGTCGACCTTGAAGACCTGGGGAAACGGATCGTCATCCGCATCCGGAATCATGGAGGATCGTGGGCGCCGTGCGGGTAAGAATTTTGTGATGGGGGAAAATTCCAACTTTACAAAAAAATCCGGCACGGTTACCGGGCATTTACAAAAATGTTCGTTGCCAGCTGCAAACTTTTCCGGAAAAATCGTTTCATTGAAAATCTGTTTTTGAAATCTGCCGCCCCCTCACGCCAGCCCTTGCCCCCAAGAGCGTCCGCCGGTTAGCCAAGGAATCCCGGGATCCGTCTCCGACGTGTAAAAATACGAGTATTCCTCTGCTTTCCAGCCGGAATACGCCTGTAAAACTGCCGGTTTCTGACCCCGCGATTAGAGGGCCGCCAAGGCCCTTTGCGCAGCGATCGGCTCTTCAACGGGCATAAGTATGCGGAAAATGAAAACTCACCCAGATCTTGAGGGTCTTTTTAGAGCGCGATATTCGCGTATTTTCGCAATCGGGGGGGTTATATCGCGTTTTTCCGGCACCCCCAAATCCGGACGTTTTAAGGGGTTTTCCGGAGAGGGTTCGGGGGAATCCGGGGCCGATACGGGCCCGGATTTGAGAGGGTAAACCTAGGCTCCTAGAGGAGAATCTACCTTGCAGTTCACATTAAAACACTATCAAGTCGGGGCGACCAAGGACGAAGTCTTAACTAAAGGTAGCAAATATAGGTGTTGATTTTGATGGCTGGCCATCGTTCGTGATGTAGTTAAAATTAAGAAAATTTTCTAGCTTAACCCATGATTAAATGTTAATATCTAAAAATAATCTAACCGCAATTCTTCATCAAAAATTCAGAAGCTCCAGAGTAGATTCCATCAATTTTTTTTGGAGCAAATATTTTTTGATAACGCTGGAAGAGATCCGCGTTTTTGTCTATAATCATAATTTTGTTAATTTTATTATTTCTAGACAAAGCGGATTCGAATAATTTTTCGCTTGCCAAATCGGTTTTAGGACACGAATACCCATAAATTAATAGTTCGGTTGCATTGGATAATTTCGTATTTGCATACAACCATAGATTCTGAATTTTTGAATGATAGATTTTTGATTTATCACCAACTGGTGGAATAATCCTAGGAATAGTTTTTACAACAGTACCGCGTCGGTTTCTATATTTCCTCATTTGAACTGAACTAATATCTTTCTCTTGAGATACGTAAACTCGCTTCTTCGAATCAAACACATCTTCTAGAATATTTGCACCCTTGTCAGGATAGAGTGAATACCAATTCAAAGAACCATGTAATTTTAGAACACTAACACCACCTCTTCTTTGGTACTTCAAAGGTATTCGGAAGTAGCCCTGTCGAGGGGAGGGTGGTCGAGTGGGGAGAGAGAACCTCATTTTATAACAGTAGGGATACAAAAATATTTTTTTCGGGGGATACGATATATTTGCCATTACTTCAAATTGTTCTAAAGTTTTTTCGAGATAAATATCATAATTAAAAGAAATTATTGTTAAATTTTGAGGGTGCACTCCATTTTTTAGATAAAAGTTTATTATTTGAAACAGTGCTTTGGTTTTATCGATTTTTATGGCGTTAGTTTTTACACCAAGTATATCTGAAAAAAGTTTCATAAATTCTAAAAAAACGGTGGATGCAGGTTTTTCTGAGGGAGAGTCTTCGTTTATTTCTCTGAATAGGTCTGACACAACACCTTCAAGTGAATCATTTTCTCCATCACAGATGTTTTTTCCATGCCATATTTCGAAGTATGCTCTAATGTATTCAAATTGTTTAAGCAATAGATGCCTATTTTCAAGAGTATTTTTTGAGTCATTCAGAAATTCAAATGTATTTTGAAAAAAACCATTATTTATGGGGGGTTTTTCATGCTCGTTAGTTGTATCTGCATCCGCATTTGTTGACCCCGCACCCAATACAATAACAACCTTTGTGGCATTTGTCATATGATTATAGAAGATTGTATCTAATCACAATAATTATTCTTCATTCAAACCTCTGGTTCATCCCCATCCAGGGTTTTCCCGTGGGGGCGTATAACCGGTGAAAGCGTCGGGACTGCTGGAATGCCCTTATGGGATCAATCTCCCCACAACCCATATCTTCCCCCTCCCCCAACCTCCCATCATGACCCCTCACAAACACCACGACGTCTTCTCCGCAGAGAACGCCGGGCACCTCGACACGAAGTTCCGCCGCATCCTCTACCGCCCCGACCGGCTCGCCGAGCGGTACGTGAAGCCCGGTGACCGGGTCCTCGACTTTGGCTGCGGCCCGGGATTCTTTACCCGCGAGTTCGCAAAGAGGGTCGGGGAGAACGGCACCGTAATCGCCGCCGACCTGCAGGATGAGATGCTTGAGATCCTCCGTGGAAAACTCGGGCCCGAAGGCCTGCTGCCCCGGGTAAAAACGCACCGCTGCCAGCCGGATTCGCTCGATCTTACTCCGGACCGGGACGGGCAGGTCGATGTCGCCTTTGCCATCTTTGTCGTCCACGAAGTCCCGGACCGGGAGAAACTCTTCCGCGAGATCGCCGCGATGCTCGTGCCCGGCGGACTCTTCTTTTATTCCGAACCCCCGTTCATTGTCTCCGGCAGCGAATTCCGGGAGAGCTGTGCGCTCGCAGAAAAAGCCGGGCTCCGGCTGCTTGAGTCCCGGTTCTTCTTTGTGAACCGGGCGGCCGTGCTCAAAAAAATGTAAGGGGGGGGAGGGGGCCCACCCCCCTCCCCTTCTTTCCTTCAAGGGGGGATCACCCCCCACCCATGTGCCGGACCACCAGGGGGTACCCCCTCCCCCCCTCAAGCCCGGACCGGCTCCTCTTTTCTTTGTCCGGGAAATAGCGCAACCGGACCTTCACATCGGAGGTTCCACACGAACAAACTCTCGTTTCCCGTGCAGAAACAGCACGCATCTCACATATGGCGGAGGGGGGAGGGGGCCCACCCCCCTCCCCTTCTTTCCTTCAATGGGGGGGTCACCCCCCCACCCATGGGTCCGGGCAGGTGGGGGTACCCTCCCCCCGCCCGGCAGGGAAACACCCGATCGAAGTCATCATCATGAACAACATATAACAATTCAACAATTGTGAGGATAGTCCCTCAAGGCCCGATACGATGACACCCCAACCACCACCGGAAAAACCGGATCCGCAAGCGCAGTTCCACACCTTACCAGAGGAAGAACTCTTCTCTGTTCTTGGCAGCAGCCCGAACGGGCTGACCTCAGAGCAGGCACAGGCCGGTCTGCTTCGCTTTGGGAATAACGACATCTCCCATATCCGGAAAGTCCCGGTGATCCTCCAGTACCTGGGCCATTTCAAAAACCTGCTCATCATCATCCTGCTCATCGCTGCGGGAATCTCGTTGTTCGTCGGTGAACTGACCGATGCCGTCATTATCTTCATCATCGTCTTTGCAAGCGTCACCCTGGACTTTTTCCAAGAATACAAGGCCGGGGAAGCAGCCGACCTGCTCAGGCAGAAAATCCTTACCCGGGCCACAGTACTTCGGGACGGAAAAGAACTGGAACTGCCGATCACCGAGCTCGTCCCAGGGGATCTCGTCAGGCTCACCGCCGGGGACATTGTCCCGGCCGATGCCCGGATACTGACGGCACGGACCTTTTATGTAAACCAGTCCTCCCTCACCGGCGAACCGTTCCCGGTCGAAAAACAGCCGGGCGTTGCCGGTGCCGGGACTCCGGTCACCACAGCGGAAAACTACATCTTCCTTGGCACGTCCGTTGTCAGCGGGACGGCAACGGCGCTCGTCACAAAGACCGGGGTTTCGACCGAGTTTGGCAAAGTGGCAAAAACCCTTGTCGAACGCCCCCCGGAGACAGAATTCGAACGGGGACTCCGGCATTTCAGTTACCTGATGTCGAAATTCGTGTTCTTCCTCGTCATCTTCGTATTTTTCATCAATGCCCTGCTCCGGCACGGCATCCTTGAATCCCTGCTCTTCTCAATCGCGCTTGCGGTCGGCATGACACCGGAACTCCTGCCCATGATCCTGTCCCTCAACCTGTCCAAGGGCTCGGTTGCGATGTCAAAGAAGGGCGCAATCGTGAAACACCCGGAATCGATCCAGAATTTCGGGAGCATGGACGTGCTCTGCACGGACAAGACCGGGACACTCACCCAGAACGAGATCGCGCTCGTACGTCACCAGGATACGGAAGGAAACGACAGCGAGAACGTCCTGCTGTACTCGTTTATCAACAGCACCTACGACACCGGGTTAAAAAGTCCCCTTGACGATGCGATCCTCAAATTCCGTCACCTCGATATAGACAGGTTCCATAAAATTGACGAGATACCCTTTGATTTTCTTCGGAAAAGGATTTCCGTTGTCGTTTCTGACGGGGACAGGCGTCTGATCATATCCAAGGGTGCACCTGAGGAGATCTTCCGGATCTGTTCGCAGGTTGACAAAAATGGTGTCACCGGACCGCTGACCGATGCCGTTCGGGAGCAGGTCAAGGGCATCTACAAGGCCCAGAGTGCAGATGGTTTCCGGACCCTCGCGGTATGTTACCGTGCAGTTCCAGGCGATGTGGCGCAGTTTTCCGTCGCTGATGAAAAGGAGATGACCCTCTCCGGTTTTGTCACGTTCATTGATCCCCCCAAGGAGACCGCACGTGAATCGATCCGGCAGCTGGAACACGCCGGGATCGAGCTCAAGATCCTGACCGGGGACAACGAACTGGTGACGCGAAAGATCTGCGAAGAGATCGGTCTTGAGATCAAAGGCGTCCTTTCCGGGGAGGATGTCGAACATATGGACGTCCAGACCCTCTCCCGGGTGGTCGAGAACGTGACCGTCTTTTCCCGCATGACCCCGGTGCAGAAGAACCGGGTCATGATGGCCTTGAAAAAGAACGGCCATGTCGTCGGTTTCATGGGCGACGGGATCAACGACGCCCCGTCAATACGTGAGGCTGATGTCGGCATATCGGTTGAAAATGCCGTGGATATTGCCAAGGAATCGGCAGACATCATTCTCTTGAAAAACGATCTGCGCATCCTCAGTGACGGCGTGCTTGAAGGCAGGAAGACATTCGGGAACACCATGAAATATATCCTGATGGGGACGAGTTCCAATTTCGGGAACATGTTCTCGGTCGCCGGGGCTTCCATCTTCCTCAAATTCCTCCCGATGCTCCCGATCCAGATCCTGCTCAACAACCTCCTCTACGATGTATCGGAATCAACCATCCCGAGCGATAATGTTGACGAATCGTATATAATCGCCCCGAAAAAATGGGACATGGATTTCATCAAGAAGTTCATCGTTATTTTCGGGCCGATCAGCTCGATCTTTGACTTCATCACGTTTGGTATCCTGCTGTTCTTCTTTGTCGCCGATGCCGCGTTCTTCCAGACGGCATGGTTTGTCGAGTCGATCTGCACCCAGACGCTCGTCATTTTCGTGATCAGGACACGGGTTGTCCCGTTCTACAACAGCAGGCCGAACCGGCTCCTCACCGCAAGCACGATCCTGATCGTGGCAATAGCCTGCATCCTGCCATTTACCCCTATCGGAAGCCTGTTCGGATTTGTCCCGCTGCCGGCGTCGTTCTTTGTGGTGCTTGCCGGCCTTGTGATCAGCTACCTTATCATTGTCGAGCTGGTCAAACGCTGGTTCTACAAAAAATATGCTTCAATAACAGAGATGAAAACAGCCTGACCGGACAGGGCGGAAATGAGGGAGGGGACCCGCCTTCCCTCACCAGGTCCCGGTATGGACGAGAATCCCGGTGACGTATGAGCGGAGTGCCGGATCCTCAGTTGTATCGGTGGAAAATTCCCTGAGCCCATGGAGGGCGCCGGTGCTCCGGATCGCGGTAAGCGTCTCCGCGGCCAGCCGCCGGATATCCGCCTGCTCGTTCTGGTCCCGCAGTCGTTCGATCAGGACATCGACTGTGCGGCCGCTCTTGAGCTCGCAGAGCGCAGTAATCGCACCGCGCCGGATCGCAGGGTCATGATCGGCCACAAGATCCATGAGCGGGCGGACCGCCCGGGGATCGCCGCTTTTCCCCAGAGCCATCACCGCCCGCAGCCTCCCGGTGGTATCCTGATCAGAGAGCGCCGTTGAGGTCAGGTCGTACACAATTCCTTTCCCGGGGAAGGAGTCATACCATTCTCCCCGGGGTTTTTCCGCACTTATATCCATACATTCACCATATCAGATTCAGGTATTCAACTACGATTCAGACTCTGCCGGGATCGCGGAAAAATCCGGTCCTAACAGACAAAGAAAAGCATCCGCTTACCATGAGCGGATCGTACCCGCTTGGCCTTGTATTCCAGGGAACATTCAGCCAGGTACATTAGTCTAGTATAATGCAACCGGATAATAAATAATTATTCGATAAATAGGCCCCACCGCAGGATTGCCAATTGGCTGAGGGAAAACATGCAGAATAGGATTCGGCAAATGTTGCCATAAACCCCCAAACCTCACCCCCGTCGAAGGGACAAACGACGCCCAGATACAGCCTCGGGGTGAAAATCCGCCCGTTTCAGGTTATTTATGGTACGGCTCCCCGCTGTTGATCCGGCAGGCGCGGTATACCTGCTCTAACAGGATCAGCCGCACCATCTGGTGAGTAAAGGTCATGGGCGAGATCGATAGCCGTAGATCGGCACGGGAGAGCACCGCATCGGAGAGCCCGAGATCGCCCCCTATGATTATCGCAATAACATTCGTCCCGGCAAGCTGCCAGTCGTGCAGTCGGGCGGCAAGTGCCTCGCTCGATAATTCTTTTCCCCGCACATCAAGTACCACGACGTACGCCCCGTCAGGGATCGCGGCGAGGATCCGGTCACCTTCCCGGTCTTTTATGAGCTGCTCGTGGCCGGCGGAGGAATGAACACCCCGCTTTTCATCAGCGACTTCAACGATGGAAAGTTTCAGGTACGGGGTAAGGCGCTTCTCGTACTCGGCAATGCCTTCGGTAAGAAACCGCTCCTTGATCTTCCCGACCGCAATGATGCGTACCTGCATGGAGAGCCACCCTCATCATACATTGTTTTCCCTGACGTGAAAAAAGCGCTCCCGCAAAACCTTGAGGAGAATCCGGAAAAACAGTTTTTATGAATTGTGTCCGGGTTCCTGCGGGTCGGTTTTCCCGGACAACAGGACATCCAGCAGCATATCTTTCATCATGGCTTTCATGAGGTCCCGGCCTTCATCGGATGTCATGTACTCCCTGAAGAGTTCCCGAAGTTGTTCCCTGTCGTGGTGGTTATCGACAAACGAGAGGAGTGCTTGGGTGATACAGTCCGAGACCGTGGAGAACTTTTTCTCCACGTACACGAGATTGTTGACCTTTTCGTAGATATTGGGCGGCATCTTGTAGGAGATCGCGACCCGTTCACCCCGGCTTGCCGGTACTTTATCCGCCATGCGCTGTAGAAATAGGCCAGATTACTATAAATAGGGTTGTCGGGTCCGTCATGCACCACAAAAATCCGGTATGCACTCGACTTAAAATAATACTTTTAAAAAAATTGGGAGGGGATGCCGCTTACCCGAAGATTTTGTACGACTCTTCGAGCGCTTCGACTGCCGGAAGTTTTTTTCCGGTCAGGAATTCGATGCAGGCTCCCCCACCGGTGGATATGTGGGTGAAGTTGTTTTCGAGCCCGAGTTTCTCGATCACAGCGGCAGTATGGCCGCCGCCAACGACAGAGAACTCGACCCGGGACGCGGCCCTGAGCAGTTCGAAGGTTCCCGTGGCAAAATCCGGATCCTCAAAGACGCCGGCGGGGCCGTTGAAGACCACGGTCCCGGACTTCTTCAATGCCGAGACAAGCACCGCTAGCGCGTCCATCCCGAGATCCATGACCGGTGTATCGACAGGGATCCGGTCGATCGGGTACTCAGCACGTTTACCGTTCTGCCGCACCGCAACCGATGTGGGCATGATCACCCGGTCGCTGAACTTTGCAAGGATATCCTGTGCTTTCCTGATCTCGCCCTGGTACTTGAGCTGTTCGATGAGTTGCATGGAGGGTTTGCCGATATCGTAGCCGGCGGCGAGATAGAAGACGTTTGCCACGACACCGATCACGATCACGGTGTCGGCAATGCCGTTTTCAAGCACATGGGCGGCGACCTCGATCGAGTCGTCAACCTTGGTGCCCCCGAGCACCATGCAGACCGGGCGGGGCGCTCCCGAGAAGACTTTCGAGAGGGTGGAGACCTCTTTTTCCATCAGGAGGCCGGCCGCCGATTTCATCGCGAGCGGAAGGCCGACAACCGTTGGCTGGGACCGGTGGGCAGTCCCGAACGCGTCGTTCACGAAAAAGTCCGCCATTGATGAGAGTCTCTTTACGAGGTGGGTCTTTTTGGCCTCCTCGGGCTTCATCGTGAGGTTCTCTTCTGCTGCAAAGCGCACGTTCTCGAGCATCAGGACATCCCCGGGTTTTGAAGCCTGCACGGCTTCCTTTGCGTGCCGCCCGAAGATGCTGTCGATGTAGGTAACCGGTGAGCCAATGAGTTCTTCGAGTTTTTCGGCATGGGCCTCAAGCGTCGTGAAATCCTTCTTTCCCGGGCGGCTCTGGTGGGTGACAATGACGACACGGCAGTCAGAGAGCGCACGTATCGTCGGCAGGTGTTCGCGGAACCGTTTATCGTCCAGAATAAGATGAGTGGTGGGATCGATGGGGGAGTTTAAGTCAAGACGGAGAAGCACCGTCTTTTTGCTGCATCCCAGGTCCCGGAGGGTACCGATCGGCATGTGGCCACATCCCCGGGGTTACGCTGAACCCCGGGCCTTGATCCTCTTCATCCTGAAAAGTTCCTCGCGTTCCATCTCATCAAGACGCATCTTGATGAAATCCCGGGCGGCGGTGAGTTCGGGGATCACCTTGAACTCAAGCGCATTGACCCGGCGCTTGGTCTTTTCAATCTCGTCGAGAAGGCGCTTCATCGTGGTCTCGATCTCGGCGCTTTCGATAATTGCCTCGACCAGTTCCTCGAACGCCGATGCGGTCTCATCGATAACCGGCGACGTGCCGAGCACGCCGTATCCCCGGTCGGCGAGACTCTTTCTCACTTTCGACGATTCGATCTCCGGTACGACCACGCCCATGATGTTCTTGCTCTTGAGCGTGATCTCCGGCGTCTCTTTTACCGAGAGGGCGGCGGCCTTGACACCGATCGCGCCTTCAACCGTGTTTGCCACTGCCATCATGTCGACAGCGTGCTGGTACTTTCTCAGGAGTTCTCCCCGGCTGTCCTTTGCCTCTGAGAGGATCTTGAAAAATTCCATGATCAGCCCATCGCGCTTCATCTTGAGAATTTTATAGCCGCGCTCGGAGAGCTTGATCTTCCTTTTCAGGTCGATCAGTTCCGAACGGGTTGGCTTGATATCGCGCAGCGCCATGGATTTTTTACTCCTTCTTTGCACCGGCCTTGACTTTCGGGTGGTATTTGTTGATCAGGTCACGGTCGATACGGGTCAGCTGCTCAACCGGCAGCGTTGACAGGATCTCCCAGCCGACACCCAACGTGTCCTCAATGGTCCGGTCCTCATCATACCCCTGCCGGACAAAGCGGTTCTCGAAAAGATCCGCGAACTCCAGCAGCAGCCGGTCACGTTCGGAGAGCGCGTCCTTACCGACGATAGCAACGAGGCCGCGAAGGTCGTTACCCTCTGCGTATCCTGCGTACATCTGGTCGGAGACCTTCTTATGGTCCTCACGTGTTTTCCCCTTGCCGATACCGAGGTTCATGAGTCGTGATAACGAGGGCAGCACGTTGATGGGTGGGTAGATACCCTTCCTATGCAGTTCACGGCTGACCACGATCTGGCCTTCGGTGATGTAACCGGTCAGGTCGGGAATCGGATGGGTGATATCGTCACCGGGCATGGTCAGGATCGGGATCTGCGTGACCGAGCCCTTCTTACCCTTGATCATACCGGCACGCTCGTAGATACAGGCGAGATCCGTGTACATGTACCCCGGGTAGCCACGGCGACCGGGCACTTCTTCACGGGCGGCACCGATCTGGCGGAGCGCTTCACAATAGTTGGTCATATCCGTCAGGATAACAAGCACGTGCATACCGAGCTCGAAGGCAAGGTATTCTGCGGTGGTCAGGGCGAGACGCGGGGTGATGATACGCTCGACGGCCGGGTCATCCGCAAGGTTAAGGAAGACGACAGCACGCTCAAGTGCACCGGTACGTTCGAAGTCGGCCATGAAGTAGTTCGCTTCTTCCTTCGTGATACCCATGGCAGCGAAGACCACGGCGAAATTCTCGGTCGAGCCTGGCACCTTTGCCTGACGGGCGATCTGCAGCGCAACATTGTTGTGAGGGAGACCTGCCGCCGAGAAGATCGGGAGCTTCTGTCCACGGACAAGGGTGTTAGTACCGTCGATGGTCGAGATACCGGTCTGGATGAAATCCGCCGGCATACCCCGGGCATATGGGTTGATTGCAGCACCGGTGATGTCGAGGCGCTTCTCCGGCACAATCTCCGGGCCGCCGTCGATGGGCTTACCGCCACCGGACAGGATACGGCCGAGCATCTCCCTGCCAACCGGCATCTTGATGGTCTCGCCGGTGAACCGGACGCCGCTGTCCCTGCCGATACCCGTTGTGGTCTCGAAGATCTGGACAACGACCATTTCGTCGCTTGTGTCCAGCACCTGGCCGCGCTTGATCGTGCCGTCGGAAAGAACCACGTTCACGAGTTCCTGGTACGCGATAGGTTCGGTCTTCTCTACAAAGACAAGCGGACCGGCAATTTTTGTGATCGTCCTGTATTCCTTCATGCTGCCGACCTCAGTGTGTTGAACTCAGCGTCCATTTCCTTCTCGATCTTCGCGAGCTCGGGCTTGTAGTCCTTGATGAACTTGATCTGGGGCAGTTCGTTCTTCGCCTTGACCGCGATGATCTGCGACGGGCTGACACCAGCGAGCTGGGCAGCATAGGCAAAGTCAGCGAAGAGCTTAATCGCCTTCAACATGTCGTACTGTTTCTTCATGTCACAGAACGTGTCAACCGCGTCGTACGCGTTCTGCTGGAGGAAAATCTCACGGATCATACGGGCGACCTCGATCGTCACCTGCTCTGACTCGGGCAGGGCATCGGAACCGACGAGCTGCACAATCTCCTGGAGTTCTGCCTCTTTCTGGAGGACTTCCATGGCCCATGACCGGATCTTGTTCCAGTCAGGGGAGACCTCCTTGTCGTACCAGTCATGGAGGGCGTCGAGGTACAGGGAGTACGAGTTGAGCCAGTTGATCGCCGGGAAGTGCCGGCGCTGGGAGAGCTTTGCGTCCAGTGCCCAGAAGACTTTCACGATACGCAGGGTGTTCTGGGTGACCGGCTCGGAGAAGTCACCGCCAGGCGGTGAGACTGCACCGATAACCGAGACTGACCCGGATTTCCCGTTTAGGGTCTCGACAAGACCGGCGCGCTCGTAGAACTCGGAGAGCCGGGCTGCAAGGTACGCGGGGTACCCTTCTTCACCGGGCATCTCTTCAAGACGGGACGAGATCTCTCTCATCGCTTCTGCCCAGCGGGAGGTCGAGTCTGCCATTAAAGAAACATCGTATCCCATGTCACGGAAGTACTCCGCAATGGTGATACCGGTGTACACGGATGCTTCACGGGCCGCGACCGGCATGTTGGAGGTGTTTGCGATGAGCACCGTCCGCTCCATCAGGGGTTTGCCGGACTTCGGATCCTCAAGACTCGGGAACTCCGTAAGAACTTCTGTCATCTCGTTGCCGCGTTCTCCGCAGCCGATGTAGACCACGATCTCGGCATCCGACCACTTGGCGAGCTGCTGCTGGGTAACGGTCTTGCCGCTCCCGAACGGGCCGGGAATTGCGGCGGTGCCGCCTTTTGCAATCGGGAAGAGACCGTCGAGGATCCGCTGACCAGTGATCAGGGGGATCGTCGGGTTCTTCTTCTCACGCACGGGGCGGGGGACACGGACCGGCCAGCGCTGGAGCATCGGGTACTCACGACCGTCGTCGAGAACACAGATCGTCTCATCGATAGTGAAGTCCCCGCTTTTGATCGTCTTTACCACGCCTGCCTTTACATTGGGCGGGAGCATGACCTTGTGGACGATGTTGGTCTCCTGCACTTCGCCAAGGATCGCGCCCGGCTCTACCTTGTCGCCAGCCTTTACAACCGGCTTAAATGTCCACTTCTTCTCATGGGAGAGCCCGGGTGCGGTGACACCACGCTCGATGAAGTTGCCCATCTTTTTCACGAGGACTTCAAGGGGGCGCTGGATACCATCGTAGATACTGGTGAGGAGACCGGGGCCCAGTTCGACTGCAAGCGAGAGCCCGGTGTTTACGACCGGCTCGCCGGGCCTGATACCCGAGGTATCTTCGTATACCTGGATAATGGTATTATTGCCCTGGATCTTGATGACCTCACCCATCAGCGCTTCTTTTCCGACCTTGACCACATCGTACATGTGGGCGTCAAGATTGACTGCCGTGACGACGGGGCCGGCGATCCTTTTCAGGACACCCTTTTGTGCCTCTTTGTTTTTTTCGGTTTTTACTTCCACAGATCAACACCCACCGATCTCTTGATTTTCTCCCGCATGGACAGGCCGCCTTCTTCGCCGCCAAGGGCGATCACGGTCGGCTTGACGGAATTTTCAAGCGTAGTACGGAGCCGGCGCGGGAGCCGTTCCATGTCGCTGCTGTTCAGGACAAGAATACCTACCTGTCCGTCCGAAAGGGCACTGGTGATGCATTCATTGAGTTTTTCATCGTTCTCCGCTGTGTAGGTCTTTTTGATGCCTGCTAAGCGGAACCCGAGAATGAACTCGCTGTTGCCGATGACTGCAATCTCCATCTTACATCACCAGGTATTTCCCAATCGTCTCTGCGGGGAGCTTGGATTCCTTGCCCCTCGCCAGTGCCCGGAGGTTGAATACTTCATACTTCTTCTTCTCGAGATACACGAGGATCGGATAGATGGAGAAGGGGTTTCGCTTGGAGAGTTTCTCCATCTGCTCCATCTGCACCCGCACGAGAAGCGATGCGATTTCATGAACCGGCCGTTCGCTCTCCAGTCCCTTTAAGAGTTCAATGACCGGCTCTGTGCGGACCTTTATCCTGAGCTGGTCGACAAACTCCCGGTAGTCCTGGATCGTGTTTAACGCGGCAAAGTCTGCTGCGGACATCGTACCGCCAAGGATATACATCTCCTTTGTATCTTCCTGGAGCTTGTCTGCCCGCAGCCGGAAGAGCGTCAGGATGTTCTTGATATCAATGTCCAGCCGGATGAATGCGAGGAAGAGCCGGCCCCCGGCATCCCCGCCACTGGATTCTGCAATGATCTCCGCATAGAACTGCTTGTACAGCTCGTTTTCCATACGGGCATACGAACCGGTTTCTTTTGCCGCCGGGAACTCCCGTGCAAGCACCGGGTAGAGCCGCTTTCCTTTGAGAGCTTCGATGACACGGTCCGGGCTGTCTTCGGCAAGAAGCCGGTCAAGCACGACCTTGTCAAGGCTGCCGGCAGGAACAAGGACCTCCTTTATCTTACCGGTCTTCTCACCCTGCGCCTTCCCGCGCAGGATCGTGAGCACGTTCTGGATATCCCAGTACCTGAGGTACGCACGGGTGAACTGCTTGAGTATCCCTGGCGTAATTTCCAGGATCCGCTGGTACTCCTTTGCAAGGTTCCAGCTTAAGGCTACCTCGAGGAGGTCGATCCCTTTGAACGTGGTGCCGAGCTCGTCGATCTCCTGCTTGTACGATGTCTCTTCGATGATACGGGTAATCTCGGGGAGGCTCATGTTGAGCATCCGCTGGTACTCTTCTCTGGGGAGAAGCTTGGACTTCCTCACCCGCATCCTGGTACAGACGTAGATAGTGGGCGCTGAAATTCCTTTCATCCCTGCCATACCTGTACCACCCTATCCGAAGAGGAGATCAGATGCATCCTTGAGCCCGGATTCCCACACTTTGTTCATGAAGGTGCGATAGCTGTAATCGATCTGCAGCTCGTTACCTTCGCCTTCAATCAGGATCCCGCCATCGATATCGACCGGTTCACCCAGGGTAAAACCTGAGAATTCCTTATCGGTAAGGACGGCTTTTGCTGCCGCTGCATCCCGTGCATTGCAGTGGATGCTGCCTTTCGGGATCTCCTTTTTCGCTTCCGTAAGGAGTTTTTTGATGGCTTCGCGATGGAAGCTTTCAGGGAGTTTTGCAATTTCCGAGCGGGTGCTCTCGTACACTTCGTCGAGAAGTCCCTTCTGCGTGTTCAAGAGCTCGCGCTTGACAAGAAGGTTTGCGGCTGAGACCTCCTGGGCGATAATCCGGGACTCCTGTTTTTTCGAGACGTCCTCAGCACCCGTTTTGATCTCTGCAACTTTCCGGTTTGCTTCCGCGAGAATCCTGTCCGAGTCCACTTTCGATTCGGCACGGATCGCATCCGCTTCTTTTTTGCCCTTTTCCCTGATCTCGTCCAGTACTGCTTCCAGTCCCATTGTTCTTGCCTCGCTTAGAACAGGAGCAGAAGTGCAATGACGAGACCGAAGATGACGATGGTTTCCGGAATGACCGTAAAGAGCAGGCCAAGCCCGAAGAAGTCCTTGTTCTCCGCGATTGCACCGACTGCTGCGGCACCGATGCCCATCTCAGCGACACCGGTACCGACACCGGTGAGACCAACTGCAAGACCGGCTCCGATTGCCTTCATTCCAACCTGCGATGCCTGTACCATTTCAAGAGTCATGTTAACGTCTGCCATAATCTAATCCTCCGTAAATTTTCGTTTCATTCCAAATGGAATATACTTCCTGCCTCCACCCTTATAGAATTTGGTGAAGAATTCGACATAATGCAACCGGATTGAGTGGAGACCACCGTCAAGCATGCCCAGCGCCAGATTAAACGCGTGCCCGAGTAAGAATATCAGGACACCGACGATGATCATGACAATTCCAACAATTGAGAGACTTTTCATGCCGGGATTGATGAACATCCCGATAGACATGTAGTTGACGACCATCGCGATAGCGACCGACGAAAGTCCCACGGCTGTCAGACGGGTGTAAGAAAGAACGTGGGAAATAATCGTCGGGATTTCGATGATCTCAAGAACCGCGTCGCGTGCGATAAAGATGACGCCCATCACGATGAACACGATGGCAAGAACCATCCCTACCGAAAGCCCCACGGCCACAATGGGAAGCCCGGTGAGGTCCGGCATGAGCGGGATCGGGAACATCGACCAGATCGCGATGAGGATGCCCCACATCACGGTTATCCAGCCAAGGCTCGCGAGCACAGCTTTTAGGCGGTGGTCGCCATGGTCCTGGCGGGCGTGGTTGATCATGCCAAGCGCCCTTCCAAGCGTGACATACAGGATACCGACCCAGACCGAGATTATCAAGAGCTGGGCGATCGCTGCCCCGTGCCCACCGGCTTCAGTCACGCCAATGTTGAGGTGGCGGCTGTAGATGATCGGGGCCCACGGGAGTTCGAAGCCCAAAAATTCGCTGAAAAGGAGCCCGAAGATGATGCTCATGATGCTTGCGTTCCGAAGAATTTTGAGGAACTGGTGAACCTCGTCACCCTTCATGAACTTCCAGAGGCCAATGCACAGCGCAAGCATCAAAAGGCCGTAGCCGACATCGCCTACGATCACCCCGAAGAAGATCGGGAACATGATCGATAAGACAAGCGTCGGGTCCACTTCCGTGTACGTGGGCCTGGAGTAGACATCCATGAGCAGTTGCGCCGGTTTGGCAAAATCCGGGTTGTTGTACTCCACCGGCACGTTGTCGTGCGCGGGGTCGACCGGCTGTTCCGAGACAAAGACCCGGCCACCGGTCACCTTGTCGAGCGCCGCGCTAAGCGCTGCGATGCGGTCCGCCGGGACCCAACCCTCTGCCACGAACACTTTCGAGGTCGTGGCAAACCGTAACGGTGCCTCGGTCTGTTCGATCCGTGCCCGGAACGCTTCCTCGCACGCAACCAGAAGATCGGCATGCGACTCCTTGATCTTCGCGAGTTTTACGTTGATCGCCTCGATTTCTTTTTTCAGCGATGCGATCTGTTCCGTGTAATACGCGGTACGGGCCGTCGCAGTGCCGGTCTCCGCCGGGATCGACACCGACTGGAACTGCGCTTCCTGGAGTTCCCGTTCGGCCCGGGCCCGGTCGTTCTCCGTGACGACGACAAGGACAAACGAGCGTTCCTTGCCTTTTACGACCTGAATCTCGTGCGGGACGGAAATGGTCACGTCACGCGGGACATAGCCGGCGAGCACGGAAAAATGCTTAAAACCCTGCAAAAGAGCGAGATCCAGCGGGATCTCCTTAAACGGGGCGAGTTCCACGATCTTCTGCTCGTACTCCTTTGCCTTCGTATCGAGCTTCGACCGGGCACCTGTCAGTCCTTCGATTTCTTTTTCGATGCCGGGGAGATCCTGTTCGATCTTCTTCTGGATCTCCGGCGCACTCAGTTTCTGCTTTGCGTCGGCATCCTCGCCACGGATCGCAAAAACGTTCTCGATTGCCCTGACCTTGATAAGCTCAGCTGATGCTTCCGTCGCCCCTTTGAGAGGGGTGCCAATCTTAAAGCCCTCGTACCCTCCCTGCCCCTGCTCCACATAGTCTTCGATATGGAACATGTGCTCGCGGTACAGCTCGTTAATGATCGGTGCCGCCTGATCACGGGACGCAACGATAAGCATCCGGCCCATCGGTTTAGGCGCCAACATGCAGCTGCTCCTTAAACCGCGATACCAGCAGCTGCACTGCTTTTGAAAGGTTCTTTGTGCCCTTCTCTTTCAATGCCGCTGAACGCTGATTGCCTTCGTTTATGATTTCAGCGTGCTTTTGGGCTGCCTGGTGCCGTGCTTCTTCCAGTTTCAGCTTCTTGTACTGTTCAGCATTGCTCTGCGCCTTCGTTATCAGGTTATCAGCTTCCAGATCTGCCTGGGAGTGCCTGCGCTTTTTTTCTTCCTGCGCCGCACTGATCATCGACTGATACTCGGTTTCAGTTTTCTTGATGTCGTTTAAGACCTCAGTTTTCATCCAACCCTCCACTCACGGCAGTACATTAGTTGGTGAAAAACACAATATATGTATTGTTATTTTGGATTTCATGTCTGTTTTAAAGAGCGGAAATTTCCAAAAAAACGGGCATTTAAATAAAAATCAGCGATTATCTCTGGATTTTATCCGATCCAGCGTGAGCGTGGGGGATAGGGGCGAGACATCAATACCGTCCCCGTTTCCGCTCAGCGTGATGCCGGCGAGTTCGTCCGAAGAACAGATCAGGTGCTGCTCCGGGTGCGTTCCCCGTACAATCGAGCAGTTTGTCCGGATTACCGGTCCCACCGAGACCACGTAGGGGATCCGTCTCGATCCGGGGTGGTCTCTGGGAAGGACCAGGAGCGGCAGGTGGTACGTCCTTACCAGTTCAAGCAGCATCAGGGCGGGTTCGATCGGACCCGCTTCAGGAGCGGAAACCACCACGAGGTCCCCGGCATGAACTCCCTGGCAGTATTCTTCATGACTTGCCTCGATGCAAAGGGAAAAATTTTCACGGACAACCGCCGCGAGCAGAAAAGAACGGATGCCCTTTACCTGCAGAACATCGTTACCTACGGAGGTGTTCATATCTCAACAACGTCTTCCGACTGGCAGGAAGGACACATGGGCCGTTTGCCGATTCCCTTGAACCGTTCACCGCATTCCTTGCACCGGTAATCTTTTGCATTGACCCGGTCTGCGGGAAGATCAATATCGGTCGGTCCGCCAACACTACACATGCTCCAATCACCTCACTACTCTAATCTCCCCATGGTATTATTTATGCCTGTTTACGGCAGGGAGGCGGTAGCATCTGGCAGAGAGGATGTTTTCCAGTGTCACTATACGACGAGGATGAAGTTGAAGGTGACAAGGGCGATGATCAACAGGATGCAGGAGTGTTTTACACCGGCGGCAAGCGATGACTCTCCCATCTGACCGGCGATAAGGCCCGAGAAGAGCGCCTGGACCAGGCACGCGTGATAGAGAAGCCGGTCAAGCGATTTCACCGGCACCGATCCGATGCCGGAAAGTGGGCCGGCTGTCGATGAAATCCCTGATGTCCCGATGTGGGCAAGGACCGGCAGGAACTGGGTGGCGAGTACCGCAACGACAAAAAGGAAGACAAAGAACGAAAGGTACACTATCGCCGTATAGATGAACATCTCGGCAAAACGTTCTTTTTTCAGGGTTTCACTCATCTTTGCATCGCTTGCAGCAATTGCGAGCACTTCTCCGATCTGTCCGCTCATCTCGCTTGCTTTCGTGATCAGCGTGACCGTCCGGGCAATGGTAGGGGTACTGACCCGCCGCTCAAAGCGTATCAGTGCCTCGGAAAAGTTCGCGCCCCAGTCCATATCCTGTTTGATCCGCCGGATTTCATAACTCAGGAGACCGAGATTGGTGTTGACCATGATCCCGATTGCCTGCGCTATCGTCAGACCGACCCGGTTAATCCCGGACATCCGTTCAAGGAAATCCGGGATCATGATCTGGATCCCCCTGACTTTCCGGGCCCAGATCTCGTAGAAGATCGCATAGGGAATAAGAACAATCAACAGGGCAATAACGACGTGATCGTCCACGACATCGATAAAAAGTTCAGGATCGGCATATTGCGGGACGCTGGAAATGACCAGTGCCAAGTAAATGAGCGCCACGGGAATTGTGACATACAGGGTGTGATTTACATCGCTCACGAAACTTTCAAGAGGGTGCCGGAGGTTGTGGGCCAGTGTCCGTATCTTGTCGTATTTCCTGAGCTGTTCAAAGAGCGACTCCTCCCCGGCTTTTTTGACGATCTTTACCTCTGAGTACGTGTTGAGCTGATGGGCTTTGGTGTAGCGTTCGGTCTTTTCTGCCTTGGTTGAGATGAGATCGATCAGGAGGATGAAAATAAGCGAGCCGATGGGGATGATCACGTAGACGATAAGGGAGAGCTGGAGAACCGCAGATCCGCCCATCATACCCATGACCACCATAATGATGATCAAAAAGAGCGGGCCGGCAACAAAGAGGGTCACATACGATTCCGCCACCATGGATAGGATGGTCAGGAACTGTTTCTGCTCGAACCGTGCCTCTTCCTGGTAGAGCCTCACCCGGCTTGAAAGGAACTCCGTCATATCGCCCCCGCTCTCGATAACTGACAGCAGGTCTTCGAGGAAATCCTTGAGCTTTGCCGAAGGCGTTGTTTCGGAGAGCCGGCGGATGGCGGTCACGACATCTGATCCAAAGAAGTTCACATCCCGCACGACCTGCCGGAACTCAAGCGCGACCTCGCCGTAGATGTTTGCATTTTCAGAGAGGGCGTAAAAGATGGTCATCAGCTGCGCCCCGCCCCGGCGCATCGCGTACATGTAGGCAACCGCGTTATGGAGCGTCAGGTTTATCCTGATGCTTCGGTTTTTCTTTTCGATACCCGGGATCCGGAGCAGGATGAGATACGTGAGGTATGCCCCAAGGGCAAACGAGAGCGCGACACTTGCAGACTCCAAGACCGTCGTACTGGAAAGGAACGCCAGGTTTTCAGGCAGGCGAAGACTGAGGACATTGTAAATACCCCTCCCGGACTCTACCTGCAGGGCAAAAAACCGGCTCACCAGGTATCCCAGTACCCCAAAAAGTACGCCGACGAGAAGGGAGATCCGGATGGATCTCCAGAGGTACTGGTCGAGTGTCATACCGGATCGGGACGAGATTAAATCGGCATGAAGGCTGTGGTACCGGAACGGGTCGCGCAGCAGCCATTTCTGGAGGGAGTGCCGGAAATTCATTACAGTACCTGTCTGAGATCAGCGATATGGGCGAGCACATCCGCACGGTTAATATGATAGTTATGGAAAAGCGAGGCGACTGATATATAATCGCGGATCTCCTGTTTGTGCATCTCTTCAAGCAGGTTCTTCCTTACCGCGATCTCCGTATCGAGCTGGTCCCGCGTCCACCCGCGCTTCTCGGCCATCTTTGCATAGACCTGCGATCTCCCGGTATAGGTGGTCCGGTCATGGATGGGGTCGTATTCAAAGACATTGTTGACCTGAAGATTGCCGGTCGCCGGGTCGATGCCGACGATTTCGACGACTTCCTGCACCCTTCTGACCCGTTCGGTTCCCCGGTAGATGAGCGCCTGGACGCTGATGATGTTTAATGCCTGGAGCATGTTGCGCGGCACATTGAGGGGTTCGCTCTCCAGCCGGTGGATCGCCGCATCGATACTGCCTGCATGCATGGTGGAAAACGTGGTGTGGCCCGTGTTCATTGCCTGAAACAGCGTCTGCGCCTCAGGGCCCCGCACTTCCCCGACAAGGATATACTCCGGCCGCTGCCGCATGGCAGCCCTGAGGAGGTCGAACATGTTGATCGCACTGCCACCCTCAGTAAGCGATTCCCGGGTGACGCTTGCGATCCAGTTGTCGTGGTAGAGCGTGATCTCCCGCGTGTCCTCAATGCTCACGATCTTTGCGATGGGGGGGATAAACAACGAGACTGCGTTCAGCGAAGTAGTCTTCCCGGACGCAGTCCCGCCGATAAAGAGCAGGCTCATGCTGTTTTCTATGGCCAGCCAGAAATACACCAGTTCGTCGCTTGAAAACGTGCCGTACTCCATGAGCTCTATCGGCGAGAATGGTTCTTCCCGGAATTTCCTGATGGTAAATGATGTCCCCCGGGTCGTCACTTCCGTCCCGAGCGTCAGCTGGAGCCGGGAACCGTCGGGAAGGGTGGCATCGAGCATCGGGGAACCGGTCGAGATGTGCTTGCCGGATCGCTGGGCAAGCGTGATGGCAAGCGAGTTGAGGACATCGGATTCAAACGCGATATTGGTCTTGATGTTCCGGTGTTTCCGGTGGTACAGGAAGATGGGTATCATGCTCCCGTCGCAGGAGATGTCCTCAAGATGAGGATCTTTCATGAGGGGGTCGATACGCGACCAGCCGATGAAGTTCCTGACAAGGTAATACTCGAGCTTGAAAAGGGGGATCTGGTCGAGCACGAGACCGTAATCATCCAGGAGACCGTGCACCTTGGAAAGCAGGATCCTTTTGCGATCCTTTTTGAGCTCATCCGATGTCAGGATCAGGACATCAATAAGATCCTGGTGGAGCCGCTCGAGGAGTTCGTACTCGAAATCCGACAGGGGTGGTTCGAAGAGGAGGTACTCGGTCTGGTTCGTCTTTTTGTTGAGCGCAATATACACCAGCGTCCGGCCCTCTTCGATCCAGTACTGGTCAAGCAGTTCATACCCTTCGGGAAGCTCACCGCTCACAAGCGTGCCGTGCTTTGTAAAGTCGTACTCATCGTTTGAGACGTTTTCCTTGGTGTTAAAGAGACGAAAATAGTACCGGTAACTTGCCTCATGTTTTTTTGGCGCCGCAGGTTCCGCATCGGGGGAGGCTTCTGCAGGGATTTCTGCCCCGGCATCATCGGTACGCAGTTCCCGGGGAATCGCATCCTCCGTAATATCCCCGGTACCGGGCTCGTGTCTTTTAAGTCCTGCAAAGAATTCTGAAAGCCGCATAACCCGCGCCCCACGAAGAACGATTATATTATCCGGTTATAGTTCGGGGGATTCTTGTATAAATAGTGTTTTACGGGAAATCACCTCATATCTGCACGTAAACGCAGGAAGTTTCGCGTTTTTTACTGCATACGAACAAAGGTTATGGGTAAAATAGAGCGCAGGCCGTACGGGTTCAGATATATTTATCATCGCACCCATGAGAGATACGTTAAACCGTTTCACGGGATGCGTGGAGTGCCAGATGCAGGAGACAACCAAGACCAGAATGCCTACCGGGATCGCTTCGCTCGATCCTATCCTTGACGGCGGCGTCCCGCCGGGGTCCATGATTCTCCTTTTAGGGGAGATCGGGGCCGGCCACTATGAATTTGCCTACAGTTCCACGGTGAACTCGCTCGCGTGCATGAGCCGCCCAAAGGATGCCGGCACCGGCTGCCCGTCAAAGATCCTGTATATCACCTTTACCCGGCTTGAGGCAGATGTCCGCCACGAAATTATCCAGTCGTTCCATGCCGATGGTGTGACCGAGGGCATGACGGCTATACAGTTCGAGGACCTCTCAGATCTCTATTTTGACCGGAGCATCGTCCCGGACTCATGGTACAGCCACAGCAACACCCTGACCCGGCTCCAGAAACGCTCCGAACACGCGAACATCTTCATAAAGCTTGCTGACATCTTTGCAGCTGCAGAACCGGGCAGTATGATCATCCTTGATTCGATCACCGATATTGCAACCCAGACGGCCCTCCCGAACCTCTGGGCGGACCTGACCGGCTTCCTTCGCGGGCTCCAGCGGCTCTCAAAGACAAAGAACCTGACCATCTACCTGTTGTTGAGTAAGGGTATCATCGAGCCGGCACAGGAAAGCGAACTTGCCGATATTGTAGATGCAGTCTTCCTCTTCCGGTGGGAGGAGAGCACCGGTTCACGGCGCCAGCGGGTGATGTTCTTTGAAAAGTTCCGGGGGGTCATGCCCCATCTTGAAGAGCAGGATCTCGTGAAGTTCGCCGTCAGGATATCCACGACCGGGGGATTTGAAGTGAGCAATATCAGGATGGTCATATGAGCGAACAACGCGTAAAAGTCGGGATCTCCGGACTTGACGACATGCTCGGTGGTGGCCTGCTTGCGGGGAGCATCTGCGCCATCATCGGAACCTACGGTACCGGAAAGACAACGTTTTCTCTCGAATTTGTCTGGGACGGACTCAAAGCCGGGGAGCGGATCATCTACATCAGCCTCGAGGAACGTGAGGACAGGCTGGTCCTGTACATGAAAAAGAAAGGATGGGACGTGGAGCCGTTCCTCAACAAGTCCCTCTATATCATCAAACTCGACCCGACTGATTTCAACCTTGCAAACAACCGGATCAAAAATGAACTCCCGAACCTGATCAGCGAGATTCAGGCAAGTCGGGTGGTGATCGACCCCATCTCGCTCTTTGAGGATCTCTTCACAAACGACGCGGAACGCCGCCGCGAGATGTTCCGGTTCATCGAAGGGCTGCGGGACAAGGCATGCACCATCATGATGACCTCGGAGACCGAACAGAATAATGCATTTTCAAGCCGGCACGGTTTGATCGAGTACCTTGCCGACACCGTCATTCTGCTCCGGTATGTCCGTTCAAGCGATCTCACGGATGTTCACCTTGCGCTCGAAGTGGTGAAAATGAGGATGTCTGCTCATTCCCGGGAGATCAAGCCGTACGAGATCGAGCAGACGCAAGTGACGGTGTACTCGGAAGCGAACGTATTCTGATTCATCCTCTTTTTGTCAGTTAAGCAATACTGGCGAATCACCCGGGTGACCTACCGGATTTTCACAAAAAAGTTCGTGAAGGTTGTCATACTTTTTTTAAAAGTCCGGGAACTTTCATGAACTTTACGAAAAAAATTTGATGAGGCTGGCGATCTTTTGCAAAAAAGGTCATACGGTTGGTGAAGATTCCGGACTCATCAGCTCATGACCCGAACTTTTCCGGGAATGTCCGGCCGGGCCATTGTCCGGTTGGACATAATGATGAGGGCTGATGTCCCATACCCCCAAACGAGCGAGGAGTTCCGCCGCCCCCCGAAGGGACGCCCCCGCGGCGGGCACGTGAATACATTTCTGTAAAGATTGCTCCACCAAAAATCCCATTCAACCGTACGGACGCATCATCGCACTAGAGGGGATGCCCGTGCGGCGGGGGCGAAGCCCCCAAGAGCACGCTCTTTTCCGGAAAATCCTGACAGTAACAACGAAGCCGGAGAAAAAATGCGAAATCAAAGAATCCCGGTGACGCATGTTTGGCAGGAATATACCTGTCCCCGACGGTAAAATCCTTCAAAATCATGGTATCCCTCCCTTCGGACACCCCTATTTACACCATACGAAGCCGATGGAAGCTGATCCGGGATCTTTTCCCAGAAAAACCGGGTCGCTTTTTCCTGCTCAGGAACTCCCTTTATTTTTCGGCCATATTTTCATTCCAGGCCATTCCAGCGTTCCGCATGACCAGTTGATCGTCCCCTTTTTCACGATCAAAGGAACGCGGCTAAATTGCACGGTTTTTTCCCGATTAAAACAGCCCGTTTCTAAAAATACCTGTTTAAAGAGAAAATCGTGCAGTGGATTGGCACCATTTCCACTGGAGCGTTACAGCCTCGGATCCGGCCCGAAAACTCTCCGTCGGAGAATGAATCGTGGGAGAGGGCATGTCCGGCCACCGCCCCCCATTTATAACGGGAGTCCTGCCCGAATGGTGGAGCAGCACACTACCGGGCGTGCGGGTTCGTGTAATCAGCCGGCCCCCACCATTCGAGCTCGCCCACGGAGAGGTCATGGACCCGGAGCCGTCGCCAGGTCCGCTTGTGCCGGGTGCAGAACCAGATCTCCCGGGGGTCCATGGTGACTTATACTATAGAGCCTAGGGCATTTCAATTTCACATCAAATGGTCCATTCCGAATTAATCTATAGTGGCCGAGAGAGCCGGGCTGTTCCCTCATACGGTAATCCCGAGAATGTTGAGCAGCACAAGGACAAGTACGCCCGGCAGCCCCCCGATGCCGCAGATGAGAAGCGTTGCAAGGCTGTACCCGAGATCGGGCCTGCCCACCCACGTCATGACCTGGAGCGTGTTTAAGACAAAAAGAAAGATGAGGCCGAGAACGGCGTTGAGGACCAGCACCGCGAGTTTTTTTACCAGATAATACGCAATGGCAAGGATGACAACGATAAGGACGATAGCAAGGAGGATATCGCTCATAGTTACTTACCACTGTTTTTTACCTGTTGCTATTTATGAAGATCATTTCCGGATTAACTGGATTTCGAACGGTTAAACCGGTAGTTCATTGAGATACCTGTTCTTCAATCGGTTATATTTTTGCCGTCATTTCATACTATTGTGGCACTGTCGATCCTGAACCATAAAATATGAATTATAACCATATCCCGATCACCCATCAAGATCTTGATCAGTGTTTTCGAAACCAGATCTAAATGAAATTGCTGGTTTAGACCGGAAACACTGCCAGTCACAGAAGTATTTTAGGATGTTTGAAAAAATCTGTTTTCACCTGATACCTCTTGAACCGGAGTTTTTTATAACCGCCTTTTATTATCAGATTGCCGGAAAATCACTCAACGCTCCTTAATGCATCGATGGGATCCATGTTGGATGCTTTCCAGGCCGGGTATACGCCAGAGATGACGCAGACAGCGACACCAATAGACATGGCGGCAGGGACGTAGAGAATACTTGCCGGCTGGAAGAAATATGCCGTTGTTCCAATCATTGCCTCCACCACGGTATACCCTATAGCGACACTACAGATTCCACCGATACCAGCCCCCAGAAGCCCGAGAATAAATGCTTCATACATGAACATCCGGCGTATTTCGCCTTTCTCCGTCCCGATGGAGAGCAGGATACCAATTTCCTCTATTCGTTCACTCACTGACATCATCATCACGTTAAAAATACTCACCGCTGCAACGAGGAGAGAGATCCCACCGATCGCCATGATAAATGTCGTTACGGTGCTCAATGCGGAGGTCTCTGTCGCAAGCTGTGAAGTGGCATCCCTGATCCGGACTACCGGGGTTTTCGCATTGGTGTTGAGTTTCGTATCGATGGCAGATTCGATGTCACTGATATTGTCAATATCGTTGACTATGACATTTACCTGGGTCCACTCATCATCCCCGCCATACTCATTGGTATACCATTTACTGTTCACCACGATCCCGTTATCAGTCGAAACGCCATCAGCGACGGTTCCCCGTGGCTGGAGAACCCCGGCAATGCGCAGCTCGGGACGTGACGTGGCTGAGAACGATCCAATCCTGATGCGACTTCCGACCTTGAGGTTAAAATTTTCAGCAATATCGGCCCCGACCAGTACCTCATTGACCCCTAAATCCGTTGTCCCGTTGCCATACGACTGGTTAAGGGTGAGAAACTTGGGAATGTCCATAGGATCGATACCATAGATCGAACCCCGGCCAGAGACCGAACTGATGGTAAACTCACCGTTCGTTGAATAAAGGGGGATTACCGTGCCGTTTGATCCCACAACAGTGTCTATCTTCGTAAGCTCGCTTTTGGTTATACCTGTTGCCGCAGATGATGAGGGTCGGAATCCGACAGGCCCCATCCTGACAGTATCAGATGAGATGACAATCGTGTTAGCGCTGGATGAGAGCTGATCCTTTACCTCCAGCTGCATGTTGGTTCCGAGCATTCCCATGGAGGCGATGGCGACGACACCGATCACAATGCCAATTGCAGCAAGCATCGATCGCAGAAAATTCAGCCGGACGCTCCTGACGGAGAGATTAAAGAATATGTCTCCTTTGATCATGATTCTGCAATTCTCCCATCCACCAGCCTGAGGGGGAGACAGGCGGCATACTCCGTGATCATCGGGTCAAGGGTCAAGAGGATTCCCAGCTGCTTCATCAGGGCCAATTTACCGGAACCCGATGGTCCCATAATTGCGATAAACTCTTTTTCCCCGAAGTCACGTGAGATGCGATCGAAAGCAGTAAAATCTCCACCCTGTAAGGGGTACGTTTTTGTCACGCGAGAGAGCTGGACAGGGAGGGAATCGGTCATAACGATACCCTCACTGCGGTTTTTTCAGTTTGAGTGAGATCCATTTCCGTTTGGTCCACAGAACGATACCAATTACAACAATGATGCTACCGGTAATGAGGGGGTAGAATGAACTGATGCCGCCGCCTCTGCTGCTGGTTATCCCCCCAAAAATGCTGGTGCTGGTACGTCCTCCGCTCCCGTAACTGCCACGACCCGTTCCACCGGGAGCGCTGTTCATCGTGGAACCGGATGAAGTCCTTGAACTGCTGCCAGGAGTCGAATTACCAAATCCGGATGACGATGAAAGATCGAGCATCTTTGTGAGACTGTAATCGTTACCGTTTGTATCTTTCCAGCTGATAACGACAGGGACTGATGAGAGGTCACTGCTGGTAAAGGTTACTTCAAAACTACCGGAATCATCAGAAGCGATACTGCCAATGGCATATACCGGGTAGGTTCCTGTGCCTTTCGCAGGAGATCCTACAGTGACGACGACTCCTTCTGCATCGGAGATTCCGGCATTGGTGATGTCACCGGTGATATCGTAACCCGACCCTGATGTGGTGAGGGCAACATCGTTGAGAATGGGTACTGCTGCAGTTTTGTCTGCACCAAGAGTTATCGGAAGCGTGAGGTTGACCCCATGATCATTGTCGCCATTCTGGTAAGTGACGTAGAATGTAACATTTGATTCCTGGTGAGGTGTAATCTCAAAATCAACATCCGATGAATTATCAGCATCCAGAGATGCGATAAATACCTGCTGGGGGCTCACATCTGCGCCGTTTCCTTCAGCAGTAACCTCGATATTTTGTAACGCACCGTCACGGCAATTAATAAGACTCACGGTCACGTTACCCGGCGTTGAAAGAGCAAATGGAGTGGGTTTATCCGTTATAACGGCTTTAAGTGGCGCTGAATTCACAATTATGGGAATCGGGTAATGGACTGGACTGCCACCCACGGTGCCGACAGTGAACAATGCGTAATACGTCCCATCAGGGGGATCTACGGTAACATCAAAAGAATATGTCACTGTTTCGCCTGCTCCGATGTACGTCGTTGTACCCAGATCATCCTCCTGAACAACATGAATTTTATTACATATGATAGTTGGATCCGTCAGCCCGATTGCGGATGTTCCTGCATTTGTCAGGGTTACGGTGATTGTCCCCTCTTCATAGGGGAAAAAAACTTCCGGGTCCATAACAGCATTTGATACCGTGACAAGAGCCGAATTATCTATTGACGTGCTGGCTGATGTAGCAGTACTGCCCGTTGTTGAGCTGGAACTGCTCGTTGTCGAACTCGAGCTACCGGTTGTTGAACTGCTCGAACCCTGGGCGGCACATGCCGTTGATACCACGAGCACCAGCAGGATTAAACCAAGAATTACAAATCGTCTCTTCATGAAATCATCCTTGTTTTTTTAGAGATTCATACCAAAAATCCTGGCAACGCAACGATTCAAATGCACAAGAACCAATCCTGATCCGAATGGAGTGAATATATTGGACAGGTGCACCGACCACGCCCTCACTTTCGGTACAAACGGAACTTGCCTGCCGGATTATCTTTTCCTTTTTCTGGGTTACCCTCATTTTCCACATTTGTGTTCCTACAATTTGATGTAAATCCGGGGTTCTTGAGTACATTTTAGCACGCGGCTACATGTAATATAAATTTTACTTATTGTTATTTAATATATACTCGCGTTCAAAAAGTGTGGAAGAATCGAGAATGCGAGTGGAAACGCAGGAAAACAACAGGTAATGAAAATAAGTACAAACAGGTATTTGAACCGGGGTACTATGATCGCAACGCCCGGGCGGTCGGGTGCGATGATGATACAGGGTGTGGGCATTATACCAGCAGTTGCCACAATCAACCGGGATTAAATCCAAATCTGTTCGTGCCGGATGCCTGATCTCCGCCATCTGCATATTCTCTGGCGAAGATATTCTCACGGGTTAAGCGCATGCCAAAATATTATTTGCCAATGACCCGGACATTATTAACTTTTACCGGGGGCAGGATGTATGATCCGACGGAACGGCTCTCTTTCCCGAGTGCGGTAACCTGCCGCTGGAGATCGAAGAAGTTGCCGGAGATCATTGCTCCCCGTATAGGCTCTGCAAGAGCGCCATCCTTTACCCGGAACGGGTTGGACATCTCGACCGAGAAATCCCCGCTCATGGGGTTTGCCGTGTGTGCCCCCACCACGCTGTGGACGTAGATGGCAGGTTCATCAAAGAGTTCGTCACGTTTGCCGTCCACGACAAAATTGTGATGGCCGATCGCGGGAAGCCCGGCAAACCCGCCCCGGATGGCACTCCCGGTGGATGCCTTACCGGCCCGGTACGCGGTCTTGAGATCGTAGGCAAACGCTGTCAGGACACCGTCCCTGACAAAATCAAGCCGGGTTGTAGGAGTTCCCTCGGCGTCAAACCACGTGCTCCCGTCAGCCCCCATCCGGTGGGGGTCGTCATACAGGGAGAGCAGCGGGGCGGTGATCGTTTCGCCGAGCCTGCCGGCCAGTTTCGAGCGGCCCTGCAGCACGTTCCTGCCCGAGAGCGCCGGGACAAAGATGGCTGAGAGCAGGTCGGCATATGCCATGGGGGAGAAGATGACATCGTACTCCCCTGTCGGGATATCCTTCCCGCCCGCAGACCGTGAGGCAAGAAATGCCGCCTGTTCGCCGACCCGTTCCGGATTCACGAGCGCCCGTGAGAAGGCATGATCGAATTCGTACCCGGTGGACTGGCCGCTGATCGCTTCGAGCGAGACCGAGACTTCCGACTGCCGGGACGCATACCGGATACCGTGGCTGTTGGCAAAGGTGATCTCCCCAAGAGAGATCCCGGCCCCCCCCGAGGTTACCGAGGCCTCCGGGTGCGCGGCAGCCCCCTCAAGCATCCCGTGAAGCAGATCCTGCGCCATTGCCGGTTCAACAGTAAGCGACGGATCGTACGCGAGATCCTCTTTTGGAAGTGCGACCGGGTCCGGCAGTCCTCTCCATTCCTGCGGCGTGGCAAGCTGGCCGCCTGCGATGGCCGCATCGAGGCAGGCCTGCCACTGATAAGGGTCGTTCGTGCTCGACGAGCCAATCTTCCCCTTGTCAATGGTGCGGATACACAGGCCGGACTCAACCGATGACGAGCAGATGCTCACGCGACGCTGTTTTAAGTCGGCAGAAACCGATGTACCGGAAAAAACATATACCTCGAGTTCGTCGACCCTTTTTTCGCCCTGCCTGAAAAGTTCCTCAATCCACGCCACTGCCACCCACCACCGCATCACGCAGGAGCACCAGCGGGGCGCCGTCGCTCACCGGCACGCTCTGCCCACCTTTCCCGCAGTATCCCGAATGCATGACCCTTTTTTTCCCGCACAGGACAATCCCGTGGAGCGTTTTTAAGATCTCACCCGAGAGCGAAACATCTCTTACCATCCGGGTTTTCTCCCCGTTCTCGATCAGGTACCCGTACTCCGCGTTAAACTGGAACACACCCCGGCCCGGATCGACCTGCCCGCCCCGGGAACCGGCAAGGAAGATCCCGTTTTTGCATTCCGCGAAGATCTCCTCATCGGTCGCGTTCCCGGTCTCGATGAACGTGTTGCTCATCCTTACTAACGGCGGCTCACCGGGCATGGCCCGGGCATGGCCGGCAACGCCGTTCCCGATCGCCGCAAGGGTCTGCCGGTTGTGGAGAAACGAGTTGACCTTCCCGGCGCGGATGATCTCGGTTCTGACTACCGCGATCCCTTCGGCATCGACCGGCTCAAACCCGAACTCGTGAAGGGACGGGTCGTCGACAATTGTAAGCGAAGCGTCCCCGATCTTTTCGCCGGTCCTCCCTTTCAGGACCGAGTTTCCCTCTTCGATAAGATCGCCTTCGCTCGCGTGGCCCACGGCCTCGTGCGCGAAAACACCGGCAAGTTCCGGGTCAAGGACGGCATGCATCTTCCCGCCTTTTGCCAGGCCGGCATCCAGCAGGGAGACGGCCATCTCTGCCGCTTTCCTACCCATATCTTCCCGGTGCCGGAGGTTGAACCCGTGGATGGTGTGATCCGGCTCGTAACCCATCTGGACAGTCCCGTTCCGCGATGCGACTGCCATCACGGAAAACCCCGACCTGCAAATTTCGTAGGAGTATTCACTGCCGGAGCTGTCCATGAACCTGACGTTCTCGATCCGTTCAAGGTAATTTGCCCGCCGGCTGGTCACCAGCGGCCGGTCTGCTGCTTTCTCGACAGCGAGAAGGAGCTCCGCTTTTTCACCGATGCTTACGTCACGGCAGTCCTCTTTGACCGGGGGAACGGCACGGATCGTGCGGGGTGCATCCCCGAGGCTTATCGTATCTTCGGCAGCAAGCGCAAGCTTTTCGGCTGATGCAAGCAGTTCGTCAAATTTTTTACCGGATACTGGCTTGTAATTATCGATCTGGAGGATCCCCCACCCGCGAGGGCCGAGGACCCGGATCACGGCTTTGTTGTAAAAAGTGGTGCCGGCAGACTCAATCACACCCATATCAACATCGATGTGGGTAGACTGCCCGCTTACCTGACGCAGGTCGTAATACCGGATGCCGGGCGTCTCGGTCATGCCGGTGTCTTGTTGATGGCCGGAACTTCTGCAAACACCGATGTCGACCGGACCGCCATTTGTTTGAGCTTCGAAAGGAACCCGTCCATGTTCTCGGGGACGAGCGCGAACTTGAGCACCTCGTCGATGGTATCCACAGGGATGATCGTCACGAGGGACTTGTATTTCTCCTCGATCAGCACATCGTTGATGTTCGTCCGCGGGATGAGTACAGTCTTGATCCCGGCCTTTGCCGCCGCCTCGATTTTGAACGTCACACCACCCACCGGGAGCACATCACCCCGGACTGAGAGCGAACCGGTCATTGCGACGTCCTGCCGCACGGGGATGCCCTCGATTGCACTGATCACGGCGGTCGCCACGCTGATCGAGGCCGAGTCGCCTTCGACACCGCCATAGGTCCCGATGAACTGGATGTGGATATCGATATTTTTCACATCTTTACCGGTAAACTTCTTGAGGATCGCACTCACGTTCTTAATCGATTCCTGCGCAATCTCCTTTAACATACCGGTGGCGATAACCGAGCCGCTTGCACCCTGTGCAGGTGTAACTTCGGCCATGATCGGAAGCACCGATCCCGAATCGGTTCCCATAACCGCAAGCCCGTTGACCCGGCCGACCCGGGTACCTTCAATCACCGTGAGTTCGTACTCCCGGCTCCGGCGGATATAGTCGTCAGAGACCTGGTCCTCAATCGTCCGGGCGGTCGTCTTTGCCGTGATCACATGAGATGCAGAGGTAAGGGTCGCCCCTTCCTGACGGGCGATATCGCCGGCAACCCGGATAAGGCCACCCATGTCACGGAGTTTTAAGGTAAGGTGACCCTTGCGGTTCGAACGCCGCCGGGCCTCGCGGAGGACCTCATCGATGGCACTCTTGTCAAAGTGCGGGATCTTCCCGTCGTTTTTGACTTCCTGCGCAATGAACCGGACATACTTCTCGCGGTTCTCCGGGGTATCGTCCATGCTCTCGGCCATGTAGACCTCGTACCCGTAGCCACGTATACGGGACCGCAGAGCCGGGTGCATCCCCTGTATCGCATCGAGGTTCCCTGCCGCGACCATCACGAACCTGCACGGAACGGGTTCGGTTCTGACCATCGCACCGCTGGAACGTTCGCTCTGGCCGGTGATCGGGAATTCCCCTTCCTGGAGCGCGGTGAGAAGGTTCTGCTGGGAGTGGGGATCGAGTGTATTGATCTCATCGATGAAGAGTACACCGCCGTTCGAACGGTGAATGGCGCCGCCCTCCACACGGTCATGCGCCGGAGTCTCTAATCCCCCGCTCTGGAACGGGTCATGCCGGACATCACCGAGAAGGGCTCCTGCGTGCGAACCAGTTGCATCGATAAAGGGAGCCGCTTTCTTGGTGTCATTGGAGACGAGCAGCTTGGGCACCATCGCTTCCTCGCGGGGGGTGGTGTACCGGAGCGCCATAAAAACGAATGCGGCGGCAATAATACCCATCAGCCACTGGTACGTGATGAATGCGTACCCGATGATACCAATGACGAGAATCAGGAGAAGGGTGTTCCTGAACTGGATCTTTTTCTTGGCCTCAGCCTTATGGGCGGCGACGATCTGCTTGCCCCGGCCGGCGGCGACGGTCCTGATTATAGGGTTGTTGGAATCATCGGAGTTCGGGTAGACAAGGATATCCAGAAGGTCCTCTTTTGGCAGGAGTTCGGCCATTGCCTTTGCGAGCATCGATTTGCCGGTCCCTGGGCTCCCGATCATCATGACATGCCGGCGCTGGATCGCGGCTTTCCGGATCACTTCGACCGCACGTTCTTGCCCGATCACCTGGTCGATCAGTTTTGCCGGGACTTCGATCTGGGAGGATGCACCTTCGACAGATTTTACAGCTTGGCCTGCCACCTCAGGCTGGGGTGCTGACGCCCCGGGAGCTGCGGGTTCAGGCTGCTGGACCGGAGAGCCCACGTCGTCGTGCACTGGTACTACTGGTTCCGAGTTTTCCATTTTAAAATTATACCTCTTTTCACCCTTGGAGTATCCATATAATTTGACGCATGATAGTTTAAGTACTTTGTAGCGATGGCAAAAATCCGGCCCCGCCTCAAAATCCATGCAAAAATAATACAACCAGCAGGGTGTAATAGTAAGGCAGGGAAAGGTACGCCCTCACCCGCCACGAAGGGACAGGTATATTATCATGAAAGTGATCAGCACGGAAAAATCCCAGATTCTCGCCGCCCGTATCGCAGGGGCCTTAAACACTTCAATCGTTGATGTAAAATTCTCGCGGTTCCCCGATGGCGAGATGTACCTTGCTGCCGGAGAGCTTGACGATGAGACCATCATTGTCGGAAGTATCACCGACAGCGATGCGCTCGTCCAGCTGCTCCTCCTGATCGATGCCTGCGAGGGCTCAAAGAACCATCTTGTCCTCCCGTACATGGGGTATGCGCGACAGGATAAACGGTTCCGGAACGGGGAGCCAATCAGCGCCCGTGCGATTGCCCGTCTCTTTGGGAAGGGCGTGGAAAACTGCATTACGGTCAATATCCACGAGCCCGAAGTGCTGAAATATTTCGATGTGCCCACGACAAATCTCTCGCTTGCAAAGGATATGGGGGATTACATCATGAAAATGGGCTTTTCTAACCCCCTGATTCTCGCACCAGACGATGGCGCACTTGCCTTTGCGCAGGATGTGGCAAGCGTAGGCGGATGGGACTGTGACCATCTGGAAAAGACCCGGCTCTCAGGAGTCGAGGTGAAAATGGCGCCAAAGAAGCTCTGTGCTGCCTCGCGATCGGTTGTCATCGTAGACGATATTATCTCAACCGGCGGCACCATCGCAACGGCGACGAATATGCTGTACCAACAGGGGGCAACGGAAGTCTACGCTGCCTGCGTCCATGGCGTGCTGATCGGCGGTGCGTATGTGCACCTGAAGGCAAGCGGGATCCGCGAAGTTTTCTGCAGCGACACCATCGAGCGGGGATGCAGCAGGCTCTCCGCTGCCGATCGCATCGCGGCCACCCTGCGGAACTGACCCGGGGTGTGCGGAAAGCCATGCCGGCAACGGCAGGATAAACCATGAAGTGCGTCCTTGATTCCACAGTTTTTTTTACGGATTACCCGGTCAACGGTGAATGCTACACGACGCCGTCAGCGGTTGAGGAACTGGTGGATCTCAAGAGCAAATGCCGGTATGGCCAGTTAACAGACGCCGGGCTCACCGTCCGGTCTCCTTCTGCGCAGGAGCTCGCACGGGTAAAGGAGACCGCCAGGATATCCGGGGACCTTCCGGTGATCTCCGGCACTGACTGCGATCTCCTCGCCCTTGCCGGTGAACTTGGGGCCACGATTTTCACGGACGATTTTGCGATCCAGAACGTTGCTGCCACTATGGGAATTTCCGTGCAGCCGCTCCGGCAGCGGGCGGCAAAAAAGAGAGTATGGAAATACCGGTGCACCGGCTGTGGCCGCTACTTCAAAACCGATGGGGAGTGCCCGGTATGCGGCTCAAATATTAAACGAAAACTTAAATAGATTACCACAAATCTTTTTTGCATGTCTTCCCTTGACGATCTGATCGCCCGGGCAAAAGTGCTGTTATCTGAGGGACACAGCCCCGGTCAGATTGCAGATGAGCTTTCGCTCTCGATGGAAACGGTGACCTGGCTTTTAACCCAGGCAAAAGGAGGAACGGCCGCACCAAAGGACGTCCATATCGACTGGACCGCGGTGAGCAGCCAGGCGCCATTGCTGGACGGAATCGCCCAGATGCTCCTAAACCGGTATTATAGTGCACAGAAAGATGCGGCGTCTCCTGCCGCAGATGTCATCGTGGGTATCGCCCTCTCCGGCATCCCGCTTGCAACGGTTATCTCCGTGCAGGAGGCGGCACAGCTTGCGATCTACCATCCCTCAAAGCAGAACGCAAGCGAGCACCCCATCGGGTCGATCAGCGGGAATTTTGCCGCTGTGGCCGATGAGCGCTGTATCATTGTCGATGATGTTATCACCTCGGGCAATACGATGCGGGAAGTCGTCAAGTACCTGAAGAAACACGGGGCGGTCCCGGTCGCAATCTGGGTGATCTTCGACAAGCGCGGCATCAAGGACATTGATGGCGTGCCGGTCTATTCGCTCTTCAAAATATCCCGTATTGATTAACCAATTATTTTTCAACAGAACCCATAAGGGGCTTTGCACCTAAAGTCACCTTTTGACCGACTTTAGGTGCAGACACCGGACTTTAGGTGCAAAATCCGATTTTGTTGGATCTCTTTATTTTATTAAAATAAATATAATTGGTTATGATTGAATTTGATAGCGCGCCCCTGAGTGGAACAGGTTCTCCATTTCATGTAAAAATCCGCGATAATGGGATGTATGAAGTTACAGGTGGATTTCAAATGGAATTTCCCCATTCTCTTCTTGAACGAATTCTCGAAGAAGTATTCTCAGATTCTAATTGGAAAATGCTGGGCGCATACCGAAATAATCCAACGAATATTGGAAAATTTATGCGAGATCAGCGGATTAGCCCGGCATATCAGAGCCCCCAGTATGCCTCTGCAATAGCACCTATAATGGTTCATTTAAATTTGTTAGAGGCGAAGCCGTTTAAATCGAAAAGAGAGGGCATTTGGTTGAGAAGAAGTTGAATAAAAATGGCGGCAACTATTAGAGATGGGGTTGCGGCAAAGGAATGTAATACCTGCCATATTTGGAAACCACTATCTTTTTTCCATAAAGATGCTTCAAAAACCGATGGGTATCATTGCAGATGTAAGGATTGCTACAATCGAAAGAGAAGAGAGAGGTACTCGAAAAGTAAACAATTTAAACCTTGAGAAAACTTGGTTCAATCCCGTTCTCGTACATCTCATGGATTACCACTGTCAGATTGTACGCGATGATTTTCGCCAGAAGTTCGTTCATCTGCGCGATCTGATTCTTTGATTTCAGCGTCTCACCGAATTTCCGCTTGATCGCTGCGTTAGTTGATTCGACATTGCTCCTCTTGTGATAGTGCTCCATGAACTCATCGCGGTTAAATTGGAAATAACGGAACATCTTACCCCAGAGAGGCGATCCGCGAGATTTGCCGGTCACTGAACTTCGGAACGGGATATAGGCTTCCGCATCGATTGAGGCGGCGGCTTCAAGGTTATCGCGGGAGGAGTACGCCTTATCTGCCAGAACCTCTTTTACATCGAAGTTTTTCGCAGTACCGTTAAGAAGTGATTTAAACTGCGTTGAATCGTGGACGTTATCAGCAGTTATCACGACATTGGTTACAATGTTCGTCTTTGTCCCTACTGCCATGTGAGCCTTGATCCAGCGGTGTTGCTTTTTCTCTCCATGCTTCATTCCACAATACGCGCTAAAGGTTGTTGTCCTGAACCCGGTGGAATCGATTGCAAAATCGGTTTCCAGCTCAGCAACCGGTAACGCCGAGAGCGTAACCAGTTCTTGAAGAATCGGCGTTATCTTCTCATCGTTGAAAAATTTTGACGGTGCGTTGAAATGCGGCGCGTGGTCGATCTGGTTCTTCTCCAATGCGTTATTGAAAAGACTGTGAGCGCGGCGGCTTGAAAGTTGGCTGTAAACTTTCTGAATCCCGCAGAACAGGTTTTCGTGGATTGAAAGGCGCGGCCTTCCCATCTTCTGGTCCGGCTCAGGGATTGACCCTACAAGGTCTTTCAGAAGTGCATCAAACATCTTGATTTCTTCCGACTGTGCGGCATTGTACGCGCTCCATGCCTGTGAATAGGTCAGGTGGACTTTCTCGCTGACAATTCCTTTCGGGGTGTCCTTCTGGATTTCAAGGTAAAACCTTGTCGCCATTATGTGTTTACAGGGCTGATGACGGGTGATAAAATCAGGGCATGTACAGGTTGCTCCGTTCTCGGTCATTTTTACTTCATATATGCTGTTGCCAGACTGACTTTTCACCGTGAACGAGTTGTCATTAACTTTCTTGATCTGCCCGTTCTTCTCGGCAATTGCTTTTCCTCTTTCCTCTCTTGTGGTTGTCAGGGGTTCGTGGGTTTGTGTCATCTTACTTACCTTACATATATTTAGGTGCCTAAACATAATAAGCCTTTCGGCACCTAAAAATTAATTAGCAAGTAAGACCAACAAGAGATCATGCATCTTCAGAAACAACAATCGCGAGTTTATAAGGGGAAGGAATATCCGAAATATTTGATCGTAGTTCCCCCCAAGGATGTGGAAAAACTCGGATGGACTGAAAAAGATGAACTGGAATCGATCATTGAAGATGGGAGGCTTGTTGTTGGAAAAAGGGTGCTGCAGTGACCCGGATTCGTATATATCTAAAATTTAATATTGCTCTTTTCAAAGTCGCACGCTACACTGCAGTTTGATCACATTTATGTGATAATGAGGTAACTGAGACATATGCCCGCCATTAAAATAGATCCATCTTTTTTTAACCATGATGCCCAAGCTGGAGGTTTTTTCCCGCTCACACATACTAACCCCGGCTTTGATATAGATGCATTTCTTTCAGGGAACGGAAAAAATTTGTTGGTAGAAGGAATTAGAGGAACCGGGAAAACGCACATTTTGAAAATGATTTCATCAAAATGCATCGAAACGTATCCCGAAAAAAAGATTTTGCCAGTATACTTATCACTTGCCAAAGTATCAGAATGGGAGAGCAGAGAAATTCATATCTTTAGAATTCAATTGTATGCAAATATTGTTAATGAAACAATTTCCACGATTGAGAGAGAAAAATCTAAGATCGGGTATCAAAAATTAAATGCAGTAGACAGGGCAATTGATAATATTAAAAAAATGTTTGGCATTGAAATTGATGGGGATATTGAAGTTATATTAAAGAAAATTAAAGAAGTCAATGAAAATTTATTGTCACAACTAACATATAACCAAGAAAAAATTCTTGAAACGGTCAAAGCCGAACAAAAGCAAAATAAAAGCCTCGGATATAAAAGTAATACCGTTCAAGCTTCGTGGGACGAAATTTCCAAATTCTTACAACAGAAGGAAGTACTTTTTGTAGGGAAAAATTTTGCTTATGAAAACGCTTCAAAATTTATTATAGAGTTTTTTAAACAGTTGCAAGAAATTTTGGGGTGCAAGTATATTATCTTATTATTAGACGAATGCTCTGAAACTTCAGACGGAGCACAAATTGAGATATTTCGTCTTTTGAAATTAATTAGAGGTTCGTTTTCATCCGATATACAAGTGAATTATGTGTATTTTTGTGCATCGGTATATCCGCCATATTCTACAAATTATCCATCAAAAAAAGCAGGGCATTCTTTTAATTTTGAACCGGGTCAAGATGCAAGTGTGGAATATCTTCAAATGGATGAGCTTGCCGATGATTATGAACCATTCTTCATTGAAATGACAAATAAACGGCTAGAATATGTACTTCACCAAAGTGTGTCTAACCCTATAAAGGAACTCTTTGAAAACGAGGGGGCTTATTATTTAGCAGCGTATGGTGCCAATGGGATTCCACGACGATATTTGGAAATTTTAAAGCAAGCGTATGATAATTTATGTCAAAGATCTGGCACAAATGGGGGGATCAAAAAAATTTCTCAAAAAGATGTTGAAGATAGTATACAAACAGTAGCATCAAACCAAATTCTCTCTTTAAGTAAATTAACCCCGCAAGATTTTAAAATAATTGAGGAAATCGCTAAAAGAATCGGGTGGAGAAACAAAAAAACGGAAACAGAAAATAAAGATAAGGAAAAACCACTCCCCGCAAACGTATATTTTACTATCAACCGCTCCCAATTCGGCGATTTTGTTAATCTTCTATTACAAGGATGTGTGCATGACAAAGGTCGAACCCGATTAAAAAAATATTATAAAGAAGAGGGGACTCAAGGGCCATTATTTATGCTTGATTTGGCCCTGTCAATACAATATGGGGCTATTGATAAGAGGCGGGCTCTTGATATATTTAGGAATGATTTGAAGATAAATGCTAAAAGTGGTTATCTATCGTGCCAAGATTTCGATTTGAAGCAATTTGAATATATAAAAGGGCAAAATAGTTCACACCCGCGCGCTTGAGTTTAGGTGCAAGTCTCATACTTTAGGTGCAGGATTTGAGTTTAGGTGCAAAGCCCCCATAAGGGATTGATTTATATAGAAGTTCAATTCCACCTTTTACAGCACTAGAGGATTATCTATGTTATCAGGTCAACCAATTATTATCCTAAAAGACAACGTGGAGCGTAACACGGGCAAGGAAGCCCAGCGCTCGAATATTATGGCCGCAAAGGCAATCGCCGGCGCGGTCCGGACAACGCTTGGTCCCCGGGGCATGGACAAAATGCTCGTGGGTTCGACCGGCGACATTGTCATCACCAATGACGGGGCGACCATATTAGAAGAGATCTCGGTTCAGCACCCCGGTGCAAAGATGGTCATCGAAGTGGCAAAGACCCAGGACGACGAAGTCGGAGACGGGACCACCACGGCAGTCGTTATCGCCGGCTCGCTCATGGAGCAGGCAGAGCACCTGCTCGAGCAGGGCATCCACCCGACGGTAATTGCACAGGGATACCGGCTGGGCATGGAAAAGGCACTCGATATCACCAAGTCCCTTTCCTTCAAGGTCGACCCCAAGGACCGGAAGACACTCATGAAGATCGCCGACACCGCGATCACCGGCAAGTCGATCGAATCAGTCAAGGGAAAACTGGACGGTATCATCGTTGATGCGGTCATGGCCATCGCAGAAAAGGTCGACGGGAAATACCTTGCCGATGAAGACGATGTGATGATCAAGAAACAGAAGGGCAGGTCCATGGACGACGCCGAGCTCGTCCGCGGTATTGTCCTTGACAAGAAGCGCCTCAGTGAAGGTATGCCAAAGAAGGTCACGAAGGCCAAAGTTGCCCTCATCGCAACTCCGATGGAGATCTCAAAGACGCAGGTAAAGGCGAAGATAAAGATCACGACGGCCGACCAGATTGCAGCCTTCTCCGAGCAGGAGAGGGCGACGTTAAAGAAACTTGCCGATGCCATCACAAACGCCGGCGCGAACGTGGTGTTCTGCCAGAAGGGCATCGCGGACCCGGTACAGTTCTTCCTTGCAAAGAACGGCATTTATGCTGTTGAGGATGTCCCGGAAAAGGATCTCAAGTACGCCGCCCGGGCGCTGAGCGCAAACATTGTCAACAAGCCTGAGGACCTGACCGCAAAGGATCTCGGCCATGCCGAGGCTGTCGAGGAAGACAGCGATATCGATATAACAAGGATTTCCGGCTGCAAGAACCCCAAGACGATCACCATCCTCCTCCGGGGCACGAGCGACTACCTCCTCGATGAACTCGAGCGTGCAGTGGTCGATGGTACCCGCGTCGTGATGGATGCAATCGAAGACGGTACGTATGTTGTCGGCGGCGGCGCGGTCGAGACTGAACTCTTAATGAAGATCCGTGACTATGCCGAGACCGTCGGTGGCCGGGTCCAGCTTGCTATCGAAGGATACGCAACTGCCTTTGAGACCATTCCCCGCACCCTTGCCGAGAACTCCGGGTACAACCCGATCGACAAGCTGGTCGCACTCAAGAACGCCCATGCAAAGGGCAAGAAGACCGCCGGACTCAACGTCTACACGGGTGAGGTTATCGATATGCAGGCCGAGGGAGTCCTCGAACCGCTCCGGTCAAAGCGCCAGTCCATCCAGAGCGCTTCCGAGACTGCCATCATGCTGATCCGTGTCGACGACATGATGATCACGCAGTCAAAGAGAGCCCCGGGCATGCCGCCGATGGCATAAACCCGGGCAAGAATATCTAACATTTTTTGCTGTTTGTGCATTGGAATTTGCATCTGCCATATTATGCAATGTACCCGGGTAATTGATCGCTGCAGATCGATGGAACGCAGATAACTATTAGAGGAATCGCAAAGAAAATGATCTGAACCGGGTGCCGAGGTAGTCTAGCCCGGGAAGGCGGTAGCCTCGAAAGCTACTGGCGCTTCGCGCCTCGGGAGTTCAAATCTCCCCCTCGGCGTCATCACCTGCTGTTTGTCTTTTTTCGGATCTGTTCTCATAAAAATTCAAAAAACGGGTTATTCTGGCTTTTTAGCGTGAATAAACCCAAAATTTCGGCGGTTTTCTAGTTTTCCCAATTAAAAAAACTTAAATATAACGTATCCCTAGTATACAATATCTGCATACATCCTGTATGGCTTTGACAGTCCCATGACCAAACCTTGAGTGAAGACCATGTTCCGGATCAAAAAAAGCAAACCGAAGATCTCTGCCGAGGTTAAAACCTTCCGTACGGTACGGCGCCTGAATATCAACCGCACCTATACGTCATTAAAGATCGGGGTTGCTGCCGGGTATATCCTGCTCGGGCTGATGTCGGCATCATCCTCCATGTTTGGTATCATTGTCGGTGCGTTGCTCAGGGCGGCCGGCTACTGACAGTTTCGGGAATCTTTTTTGGACAAAATATCAGTTTAACGGAGCCGGATAGAATCCATGCGAGGGCATGTAGTCCCCCTTCACCATCAAATCACTGGGGAAACTGTATGTACCATTCACCTCACATGAAGGATGAGCCGCCAAAAAAATCAAAAGAACAACAGAACGCCAAGAATCCCGTGGATAACCGCACATCCAATGGAGAACACGGCAAAGCGGGGGTGCCAGACAAAGGGGATCGTGTGGATGCCGTGCCTGTTTGCAACGGCAATAAGAGCGGTAACAAGGAAGGCCGTCAGCGTCAGGATCCCAAGATACATGATAAGCGGTTTGCCAAAAATCGGATAAAATGAAATTTCCTGCAGCATTGTTCAGGTCACAACCACGGAGCCCTGCATCTGGGGATGGATGCCGCAGGAATAATTATAGACACCGGTATTGTAAAATCTCACGGAGAACGACTGATCTGATGTGAGTACACCGGACGGATCGATCATAGAGGCCTTGGAAAAGACGACCGAGTGCACAACCGTATCCTTGTTGACCCACCGCACGATATCGCCCGCATTCACCGTGATCTGCGCCGGGTTGTATGCCATGTTCTGGATGATGATCGTGTTGTCCGAGATCGGTGCGCTGGTCGTCACCGTGGGAGCAGCAGGTACGGTAGTTGCGACACTTTTTACGAGTGTCGGTGTCACCGTGGTGGCAGCAGGCTGGGCCTGCGGTGCAGTAGTCTGGGTACATCCTGCAGTGAGCAGGAGAACAACAACTGCCATACAGAGAAGAAGAATGCGTTTCATGGGGGAATCCGCCTCAATTTAGTCTATTAGAATATGTAGAGCCAGAGTTTTTTAAGCTGATCCGGGACAGGATTTATTTCTGTTCACCCACCCGATCGGAATCTTTCACTCCTAGGTATCCGTTTTTGTCACGCCCGGCTCTGCATTCGGCATCAGGATAACTGGCACCTGCACAAGAGTACGGGTAAACGCTCCGATATGGTAATAATCAGAAAGGACCATCGCCCGGAAATCCAGCGGCGGGAGCGCTGCGGCAAACTTCCATAACTCAGGGGACGGCAGCGGGAGGAACGCTGCAACTTCATCCGGGGAGAGCGCCGGGATACCCAGGATCGCCCCTGCCACCTTCGCGGCAGCACCGGTCTTTCCGGCCCGCATGACTCGCACCCGGTAATCGTCATACCTGACATGGACCCGGCCAAGCAGGCCTTTTGTCAGGTAGGCCAGCACCCGGTTGAACCGGCTGCCATAAAAGGAATACACGACGACCTCCTTTCCGCCGTTTCCCTTTTCCTCCCGGACAAAGATGCCCTGCCCGGCGATCCCGGTGGGAAGTGTGCGAAGCGCGGTGTCAAGCGCCCCGGTCTCCCCCTCCCCAAGCGGCAGGGTGGTCCCGCCCCGGGCAACAATCCGCTGCACCGCCCCACAGATCACCGGTGAGAGCGCAGCCTCCTCGCCTGCAGTCCAGAAGACCCGGGACATGCCCCCGCCGTTTCCGCCCGGCACCACTACCACAAGATTATGGCTCTCGTCGCACTTGACTACCGACCAGGTTGCCCCCCCAAGCGCAAAGTCCCCGGGGTCAGGACGGTTGGCGAACCGGGCGTCGAGGCTGCCCACCACCTCGCCATCCGGTGTTACGGCCCGGTACTCGTTCCCTCCGCTGATCACCGAGTACAGTTCCCGGTAATTCGACCGCCCGAAAACCCGCTCTGCTTCCGTTCCCGGCATCAGCATCTCCCCATCCGTGGCAAGGTACCCGGCAGAGACCAGATGATCAAGGATGCGATCCACATCCCCGGAGGAGATGTGCGCAAATGCGGAGAACGTGAGGAGGTCGCGGGCGATCGTACCCCGGCCGGCCCGGGATGAGGAGAGGATGGAGAGAAAGATCTGCTGGACGAGCACGTTGTACGGTTTTTCCAACGGCAGAAGGGGTTCAACCTTTTTTTCCCGGGCGCATTCGATCACGGCACAGCTGGTGAGGAGTTCCCCCGGGTCGGAAAGGAGCCATGCGACAAACGCGGCCTGTTCCCGCCGGCCGCTCCGGCCCATCCGCTGTAAAAACGAAGAGACCGAGTCCGGCGGGCCGACCTGAACCACGATATCCAAGTCCCCGATGTCGATCCCGAGTTCCAACGTGCTTGTACAGATGATGCACGCGCCCTCCCCGTTGTGGAACGCTTCCTCTGCCGCCTTTTTTGTAGCGGGCGGGACCGATGAGTGGTGGATGTGCAGGTTTTTTATCCGGCCGGCCGCCTCCTGCACGATCGATTCTGCTGCGCTGCGGCTGTTGACAAAGACAAGCGCTTTTTTTCCGGCAACAAGCCCGGCGAGCTCATCGATCCGGCGGGCCGGGTCCGGCTCGATCACAAACCGGAACTTTTTTACCGTTGCCGGGGCAGGGACGGAAACAAGCCAGCGGGGGTGGCGGCCGGACGAAAGCCACGCAAGGATCTCATCCGGGTTCCCGACCGTTGCCGAGAGCCCGATCCGCTGCACCGGGCCTCTCGCGATCCGGTCGAGACGGTCGAGAAGGATTTTCACATGGACACCCCGCTCAGACTCCACGAACGCATGCAGTTCGTCCACGATGACGTACCTGAGGTTCGCGAGGTCGGTACCATGCCCTTTTTCATGCAGGAGCACTTCGAGCGACTCGGGCGTGATCGTCAGGAACTGTGGGGCCTCGTCTGCGTTCCACCCACGGTCGCCTTTCGGGATATCCCCGTGCCATTTTGCAACGGAAAGACCGGTGGGCCGGCAGAACGCGGCGATGCGTTCCTCCTGATCATTGATGAGCGCCTTTAAGGGGGAGAGGTAGAGGCAGGCAACCCCTTTCGCGCCGGACTTCAGGATATCATCGAGCACCGGGATCAGGGCGGCTTCGGACTTGCCCCCGGCAGTCGGTGCGATGACGAGCACGTCATTTCCCCCACGTATTGCCGTATACGCCTGCTCCTGCACCTCGCGGAGCTCGCACCAGCCTAATCGTTCAGCAAGCACGGCCCTGAGCGATTCGTGCAGTGTGGGAAATACCGATGGCCTGTTCGTAGTACTTCCATTGTCCGGTGGCATTATGGTCTTTTTGGGGAGTCCTGCCGGTCTCACTCGTGGTGATGCTTGTTCTCCGGGAATGGTATGGGGATGCGAAGGTCCCGGAAGCACCCGTCCCGGTCGGGCAAAAAACATTTCCTGAACTCTTTTTTATTGGAAAAACCTTTTTTGGTTACAGACCGGACAAGATAACCATGGAACTCGCGCAGAAGAAATGCTCAACATACAAGCCCGGCTCACCACCGATCACGAGAAAGGACACGGTCGAACTCCTCAAAGAAGTGCCCGGCTGGTCGCTTGAGAATGGACACTTAAAGCGCACGTTCACATTCGAAGACAGCGAGAAGTCCATCGAATTCTTAAACGATGTGCTGACGATTTCAACCGAAGAGGGCCACATCCCGGATCTCGCCATGCGGGAAGGAAAATTCGTAGATGTGGGATATTACACATACCCGGCCGGCGGCCTGACGTTGAACGATTTTATCATGGCCGCAAAAATCAACGAGCACCGGTATAACGAATAAGGATCCAGCAGATCTTTTTTACCGGGGTTCCCTCCAGAAGATAAGGGCCTCCCGATACCCTATCTGATCCCCATAGGACCGATCCGGAGCTTAACCTATCAGGGCCCAATTTGAGCCCGGATTCACCCTTCCGGTACCCAAACGGAGCCCTTATCGGGCTTCTTTTAAAAATAAGCCCAACCAAGGATTATTTTGGCAATCGGATGAATTAAACGGTTCACGTATTCGCGTTTTTTAGGCCGATCTCATGGCCGTACGGGGTTTGCATGATCCCGGAAAAGATGGCTGCCGGAAGGCCGCTATGGGCCGTTTATGGGCATTATATGGGGCTTAATTTTCGCTTATTTTTTAAAACGGGGGCTTTAAAACGGTTATATTTTCAGGGGCCGCAATCGGACGGTTTTACAGGCATTTTATCAAGCGCCTGATGGGGTGAGACAACCTGAACCAGGCGGCAGGGAACAACAAATTTTGGATCCGGTCCACCAAGGGATAAAACGATTCACGTGATGAGGGAGTTAATAGTTCACGGACTGCCCTGACGATTGAATTGCCCCGACAGGTCTAATCAACCACAAACCCATTGGAGCAACAATGAAAAATCCGGTCAGGTAATGAAAAAATCTGGCAAGAGGGATGATGAATATCCAGCTGTTCATTCCGGGAACTACATCACGGTCGAAGGCTACTGCATGCTCAATATGGAGTTTGGCATGTGCAAAGACCGGTATGTCTGTGAATTAAAACCGGATGGATCATTTAAACGAAAAAAGAATGATCGGTACGATCCGACAAAGAAACCGGATCCGTATCCCGAAGGATGCCCCCGCTCCATCCGGTCGGTTTGTATCGGGTGTCAGCATTTTGCATGGTGCGATCCGGATCATCCCGGACGAACAACAAAAAGCGTCCGGCCCCGGATAACCCGGTAAAACAAATATGTCATACTCACAGAAGTGATTCCCACTATCTTTGGATCTTCAATGAGAATGAATTGATCAACAATCCAATCAGGGTAACACGAAAATAAAAAAAAATTACTGGTATTCCGGTGGCTGAACCTTCTTTGGGAGCCCGCCTTTGAAGTGCTGCTGGATCTTGCCGTAGTAGTCCCGCAGGTTGTCATTCATGGTCGGGTGCACCTTCTTCTGGGCCTCTGAAAAGTGCTGGGGGGTCACGACTGAAGCGCCATCCCGCAGGGCAAACATCCCGGCCTCCCGGCAGAGCGCTTCGAGATCCGCGCCCACGAATCCCTCAGTTATCTGGGCAAGAGATCCAAGGTTTGCATCCCGTACAGGATCCTCAAATGTGAGGTTCTTCTCGTGCATCAGGTCAACCAGCCTCCGCCGCCTCGCACCTTTCGAAACACCTGCACTCGCATCCTTTACCGGCACGATCGCAGCCTTTACGGTGCCCGCAGTAATTTTTGCGTCCTTCCCCAGTTTCTCGACAAGTTCCCCGAGCGTGTCCTCGGTGTACCCTTCAGTCAGGCTGACGATCCCTTCGAGCGCCGAGCCTTCGAGCGGCATGTACTGCGTGTGGATCCCGATGATCTTCCTGCGATCCTCTAAGGTCGGCTCCCCGATGTAGACGAGACGGTCGAACCGGCCGGCCCGCAGGAGCGCCGGGTCGACGATATCCGGCCGGTTGGTCGCGCCCATGATCACGACATCCTTGAGTTCTTCAAGGCCGTCCATCTCGGTTAAGATCTGGTTGAGCACGTTGTCGATCACATGCGAGTCGCTCGAAGTACCCCGAGCCGGGGCGAGTGCATCGATCTCGTCAAAGAAGATAATCGACGGAGACACCTGCCGGGCCTTCTTGAAGATCTCGCGCACCGCCCGTTCGCTCTCGCCCACCCACTTGGAGAGGAGCTGCGGTCCCCGCACCGGGATGAAATTGGCGCCGCTCTCGCTTGCAACGGCCTTTGCGATCAGGGTTTTTCCTGTCCCCGGAGGGCCGTAGAGCAGCACGCCCCGGGGCGGCACGATCCCGAGTTCATCGAAGCGATCGTGATGGGTCAGGGGATACTCGACTGCTTCGCGGACTTCAGTCTTTGCCGAGTCAAGCCCGCCAACTGTATCCCACTTCACATGCGAGACTTCGAGCATCACTTCGCGCATCGCGCTCGGGCCTACGTCCCGCTGGGCGCTCCGGAAGTCGCTTGCAAGCACGCGGAGCTTGTCAAGGGTTTCCTGATCGATCTCCTCCTTATCAAGGTCGAGATCAGGAAGATACCGGCGCAGGGCCCGGATTGCCGCCTCACGGGCAAGTGCTGCGAGATCGGCACCGACAAACCCGTGGGTCTGCTGGGCGAGCACATTCAGACTTACATCTTCCGCAAGAGGCATGCCCCGGGTGTGGATCTTCAGGATCTCGATCCGGTCTATTTCGCTCGGGACCCCGATCTCGATCTCCCGGTCGAACCGGCCGGGCCGGCGCAAGGCCGCATCGATCGCGTCAACACGGTTCGTGGCACCGATCACGACGACCTGCCCACGCTCTTCGAGACCATCCATCATGGTAAGGAGCTGAGCGACGACCCGCCGCTCGACTTCCCCGGTCACTTCCTCGCGCCGGGGTGCAATCGAGTCCAGTTCATCGATGAAGATAATCGAGGGCGCGTTCTCCCGCGCCTCCTCAAAGACCTCGCGAAGCCGCTGCTCGCTCTCGCCGTAATATTTCGAGATCACCTCAGGGCCGGCGATTGAGATGAAGTGCGCACCGCTCTCGCTTGCCACCGCCTTTGCGATCAGCGTCTTTCCTGTCCCCGGAGGGCCGTAGAGCAGCACACCCTTGGGCGGCTCGATCCCCAGTTTCTGGAAAAGCTCCGGGTGCCGGAGGGGCAGTTCTATCGTCTCGCGGAGGCGCTGGAGTTCGTCCTTTAAGCCCCCGATGTCCTCGTAGCTGAAACGCTTCACACCTTCGAATCCGGCGGCTGGCTTGTCCGAAAATTCGACCGAGGTATTCTTCGTGATGATGACCGCCTCTTCGGGTTCGATCTCGACGACCTTGAACGCGACGATCTGCGGCTGGACAAAGGGCAGGCCCAGCATGATCGGGATCGAGTCGTTTTTCACGACCGGGAAATCCAAGAGGCCGTTAATCACGTGCGGATTATTCGCAATCGGTATTTTCTTGGGGAGGTCTTCTGGGGGGGCGAGCACAACCCGTTTTGCCTCGATTTCCTCGGAGAGCGTCGATATCTTTACCGTATCTCCGATGCTCACACCGGCATTGATCCGGGTAAAATTGTCGATCCGGATCTTGCGCTGGTTCCAGTCTTCGACAAGGGATCGCCAGACTTTTGCCACGGTCCGGCGTTTCCCCTCGATTACCACGAGATCCCCTGGTGAAATCTTCAGAAGGAGCATGGTTTCAGGATCGAGCCGCGCTTTTCCCCCGCCCTGGTCGCCGGGATACGCGGAATCGACCTTCAGTTGCACTTCAGGCATTACCTTAAAGGTCATATACGCAGGGATTTATAAGTACTGTAAATGCGAGTCCTTGTTTTTGACCCGTTCCACGGCGCAGCAGGTGACATGATCACAGCAGCCCTGCTCGACTGCGGGGCTGACCGGGAACGCGTCGCTGCCGCGATGCGGGCCGTTGTCGCGGAGCCGACGGTGGAGACTGTGACCCGGGCCGGGATTCAGGCAGTAAAAATTCACACCCACGCCACCCCGGCACACCGGTCGCTTTCTGATGTCTACAAGCGGCTCGATGATGCCGCCCCGCACGTACCACCGGAAGCGCTCGCGATGGCACGCCGGGTCTTTTCGCGAATCAACGCGGCAGAAGAGGAGGTCCACGGGGCCCACGTCCATTTTCACGAGGTCGGGGCCGACGATGCAATCGCTGATGTGATCGGTGCCTGTACCGCCCACGCCACGCTCCGTGTCAGCGGTGTCGCGGTGCTCCCGCTCGCGCTGGGGTCGGGCACGGCCACCAGTTCGCACGGCACCATTCCGATCCCGGCTCCCGCAACGGTGGCGATCCTCAAAGGTTCGGGACTCGCGACTATGCAGGGGAACGATGTGGGGGAACTCTGCACGCCAACAGGTGCCGCCCTGCTCGCAGAATTTTCCTCGATTGAGGCGGCCGATCTCGGAGGGTATACGATCCAGGCTGTCGGTTACGGGGCCGGGAGCCGGGACACGCCGCACTCCCCGAACGTACTCCGGGCGATGGTGGTAGAGACAACCGGCGCACTGCCGCAGGACACGGTCGACCTCCTTGAAACAAACGTTGACGACGTGAGCGGCGAAGTGATAGGTGAGGCTCTGGCCCGGTTCATGGCCGCAGGGGCGCGGGACGCGAGCGCGACACCAGTCATCATGAAAAAAGGCAGGCCGGGATACCTTGTCACGGTCATCGCCCTCCCGGAAACAAGCGCCGGCCTCGCACGGCTCATGGCCCAGGAACTAGGCACGCTCGGAGTCCGGCGCATTCCGGTCGTCCACCGGTTTGTCGCAGAACGCACGATAGCAGATGTGGAGGTGGAGATCGTCGGGCACAAAAAAAATCTGCCGGTAAAGTGCGGGTGGATGGACGGGCGTATCTACACGCTCAAGGCCGAGTTCGATACCGCACGTGACTGGGCGGCGGAGCTGGACCTGCCGGTGCGTGACGTGCTCCGCGCCATTGAAACTGCTGCGTGGAACCAAGTGCGGGAAAAAAAGCAGGATGCCGGCCCGGGTGATCCATGAAGACCGACCGGCTCACGAGCGGGAATGCGGCCCTCGACCGGCTGCTCGGCGGGGGGCTCGAACTCCGTACCATCACCCAGTTCTACGGTGGCCCTGCAAGTGGCAAGAGCACGCTCTGCACGATTGCAGCCGTCTCCTGCCTGCGGGCCGGGGGATCGGTGGTCTTCATCGATTCCGAAGGCTTCTCGATCGAGCGGTTCCGCCAAGTCGCCGGCAGCGACACCGATGTGATCGCCGACCGCCTCTTCCTCTTTGAGCCCGTCGATTTCGAACAGCAAGGCAGCATGATCACCGAGGCAGATAAAATCCTCAAGCTGCACAAGCCCGGTCTGCTTATCCATGACTCCGCAACAGCGCTTTACCGCACCGACCTCGAAAAGGGGCGGGACGCCATGCAGATGCTCACCCGGCAGATGCTCCAGCTCCTCGGTTATGCGAAACGGTACGAACTTTCGGTACTCGTCACCAACCAAGTCTACATGGACACCATGAGAAATACGTTTGCCGGCCTTGGCGGGACGTCGCTCGAACACATCTCAAAAGCGATCATCCGGCTGGATCGTCTCGAAGCACCCGGTTGGAGACGGGCAACGCTCGTCAAACACCGGTCCCGGCCCGAAGGCGCCAGCTTCGATTTCGAGATCGTGCAGGACGGGATCCGGGCAAAAGATTAATGCCGGCATTATCGGTCCGGGGATGAACTCCGGGACAGGTCCCGGAAAAAAGGTAAATACTGGACTATTAATTAATATCTTTTTGAGTCAATATTATTTCTTTAATGGTTGTGAGCTGGGAGATCACCGCACAGATCAAGGATGTCCTGGCAAAAAACCCACAGGGCCTGAGTATCACCGACATCGTCAGCGAGATCCATATTAACCGGAACACCGCAGGAAGATATCTCGAAAAGCTCCTCATATCCGGTCAGGTGGAGATGCGCCACTTCGGCATGGCCAAGATTTATGCACTCGCGCACCGCGTGCCCGTTTCTGCGGTGCTCTCGATCTCCTCCGAGCTTATCATGCAGCTCTCCAGCAGCATGAGGATTGTTTTCGCAAACGAAGCGTTTGCACACTTTCTTGCCACACCGGTGCAGGCCCTGATCGGGAAAAACATCGAATATTCACCCGTAGTGACGGCCTTTGACGATCTCTTTGGCGGGTTTTTGGTACAGGTAAAAGCAGGGCTCGACGGCACCGAGTGGAGCGGTGAACTCGCTCCCGCGAACCAGGAGATTATCTTCTTCTGCCGGATCGCCCCGACGGCACTTGACAACGGGCAGAAAGGTGTCTCGGTCATCCTTGAAGATATCACCGGGCGGAAACGGGTTGAGCAGATGCTTCGGGAGAGCGAGGAGCGGTACCGCATGCTTGCCGAATCTTCGAGTGACCTTGTCTACGTGATGGGTCGGGACGACCGGGTCGAGTATGTTAACAATCCTGGCGCAGCGATGTTCGGGAAAACTCCCGGGGAGATAACAGGAAGAGCACGGTCTCTCTTTTTCCCAGCCGATGTGGCAGAGCGACAGAAAAGAGTGCTTGAGCATATTTTTGCCACCGGGATTCCTGCTCGTAACGAAGGGCCAATACCGGTTGAAAGAGGGATACGGTGGTTCGACCATGTTCTTGTGCCGCTCATGAACCCTGATGGATCGGTACAGTCTGTTCTCGGCGTGGCCCGTGACATCACAGAGCGCAAACTATCGGAGGATAGAGTAAAAAACAGCGAAGCCCGGTACAGCAGGCTGTTGCAGCATTCGTTTGATGCGGTCGTAGTCCACCAGAACGGCATCATTACTCTCGCAAACCAGATTGCGGCCAACCTCGCCGGAGCATCGACCCCATCAGAACTCATCGGAAAGAACATTTACGACTTTATCCATCCTGATTCCCGGGATATTGCCCGGGAGCGAATTGTAGCGATGACCAGCGGGGATGAAACAACTACTGTCGATGCTGTCGAAGAAAAATTCTTACGAATTAATGGAAAGGCCGTTGATGTCGAAGTTGTCGCCACCGGTTTTCTCGATGCCGGAAAACCCGCAGTCCAGGTTGTATTCCGGGATATTACCCGACGCAAGGAACTGATGGAAGCACTGGGCCGTTCGGAAGAAAAATACCGGATTCTTGTCGAACACAGCCAGAGCGGTGTGTTCATCATACAGGGCCGGCTGATCCGTTATGTCAACTCGGCATTTGCCTGGATTCTCGGTGGCGTCCCGGAGGATTTCATCATGCATGATTTCGCGGGGTACATCGCACCGGAAGACCGGGACTGGGTACTTGACAGGGGCCTTTGCCGGCAGCGGGGCGGGACTGTACCTGATAACTATGAGTGCAGATTGCTGCAATGCGACGATACTACCCAGGTTTTTGTTTCCCTTGATACCGGGCTCATCCAGTACGAGGGGGGCCCGGCAAGCATGGGAACCATACGGGATATCACGGAACAAAAACGCGCCGCGGAGGCGCTCAGGGAGAGCGGGGAGGAACTCAGGGCGGTCTTTGACAGTACGTTCCAGTTCACCGGTATGATGACACCCGAAGGGATTCTCATTGATGTCAATAACACCGCACTGGAGTTTGGGGGTGCCCGACGGGGAGATGTGGTCAACCACCCCTTCTGGGAGACCCCTTGGTGGCAGGGGAATGCGGCGCGGGTGCAGAGGCTGCGGGAGGCCATCGGGAGTGCGGCATCGGGTAAATTTGTCAGATATGAAGCCGAACTGCAGGGTGCCGACAATACCACCCTACTTGTCGATTTTTCCATCAAACCGGTATTCAATCCCGAAGGTAAGGTCCGGTTGCTCATAGTTGAAGCCCGCGACATTACCAAAAGCAAACGTACCGAAGAGGCGCTCAGGGAGAGCGAGGACCGGTTCCGGAAGATATTCGAAGACGGCCCGCTCGGTATGGCAATAGTAGGCAGGGACTACCGGTTTGCCATGGTGAACCGGAGGTTCTGCGAGATGCTGGGATACACTGCCGAAGAACTGCTGACCCTGACATTTGCGGATATAACCCACCCTGATCATGTGGATCAGGAGATAGCCGAGATCAAAAAACTCTATACCGGCGAAATTCCCAGGTACCGCACGGAAAAACGCTATATCAGGAAGGATGGATCCGCGATCTGGGGAGCGCTGACGGTCAGCCCGATCAGGGACCGGGACGGTTGCATTGTCTCGACACTTGCTCTTGTAGAAGATATCAGTGAGCGGAAGCGGACCGGGAAATAAGAGAGGCGCAACCGGAATGGTCAGAGTGCCCACAAAACACCGGACCGATTCCCTGAAATGAACGGATAACAGGAAGTACCGGTCACTTTCACTCCCCGCCCGCCGCCACGTTATATGCGACAACCGTAAAACGGGAGTACATGTCCGGGTGCGGGGAGAAACTGGCAAAACTGACGTCCGGCAGCCAGTATGATATCTGTATGCCCGGGGAATGCATGCAGATGCTCACCTCGGGGGCCTGCATCACGTACAACCAGAACGCGGGTGGCTGCAACCGGATGCTCAAGGTACTCCTCCACGGGAGCTGCTCGTACGACTGTGCATACTGTCCTGTCCGGGCCGACCGGTCGGGGCTCACATTTGCCCCCCGCGAACTGGCAGAGACGTTCCTTGGGCTGTACCGAAAAAAACTTGTCGGGGGCCTCTTTCTCACCTCCGGGATCCCGTATGACACCGATGACGTGATGGGCGAACTCATCGAGTCCGCCCGGATCCTCAGAAACGAGGGGTACGCAGGATACCTCCATCTCAAGATCCTGCCCGGGGCACGGCGGGAGGATATCTGCGAAGCGGCGCGACTCGCGGACCGGATCAGCCTCAACGTGGAAACAACCGGTGAGAGCCGGCTCCGGGCCCTCTCGGGGATCAAGGACTATGCCAGCGATATCATAAAACGGCTCGGCTGGATTGCAGAGGCGGCGCCGGGAACTCATACCACGCAGCTCGTGATCGGTGCGGCAGGAGAAACCGATAAGGAGATCTTCGATTGTGTCACTGCGCTCTACGAACGGATGCTCCCCTCGCGGATCTATTACTCATCATTTAAGGCGCTCCCAAAAACCCGGCTGGCCTCCCGGGAAAACACGCCCGCCTGGCGCTCGCGCCGCTGGTACCAGATGGACTATCTCATCCGCGAGTACGGTTTTAACAAAACAGAACTGCTGCCCCTGCTCGACGATTGTGGTACGCTCAAAAACGATGACCCCAAAGCCCTCCTTGCCCGCAACCGGGAACCGGTCGATCCCAATTTCGCATCGTTTATCGATCTCCTCCATGTCCCCGGCATCGGGACGAACACCGCACATGCCATTATTCAGGCCCGGGAATACCGTACGATCCGGACGCCCCGGGATCTTGGTGTGTCCGGTGCCTGCCTGAAACGGGCGTTGCCCCACCTGGCATTTTCCGGCTCGGCCCGGCAGGTGACCCTTGCAGGGTTCCGGTAAAGACGGAACAAATAAAAAAAGAGGTTAATACGTGATAACGCCGGAAAAAACCGTGACAGCCGGACCTTCCATCTTTACGCCATCGTTGAAGTGAATGGTGAGCGGGCCGCCCTGGGTCTCGACACGGATCTTATTGCCCATATACCCGAGATGGTGCACGATTACGGCAGATGCGGTCGCTCCCGTCCCGCAGGAAAGGGTCTCCTCCTCCACGCCACGCTCAAAGGTCCGCACCCGGATAGAATCATCACCGGTCTTTTGCACGAAATTCACGTTGGCTCCGTTTTTAAACGACGCGTGATGGCGGATCGGCGGGGCGGTCAGAGCGATGTCGACGCTGTCAACTGCATCAACGAGGACCACCGCGTGGGGGACACCGGTGTTTACAGCATAGACATCGAACTCCCCGATACGCTCGTGGTATTCGCCCTCCCCGATGGCCGGGATATCCCTGCGTTCGAATTTCGGCGTGGGCATGCGAATTGTCGCGGTAAAATCCTCATCGGTATACAGAAGAGCCACACCGACTTCACCGGCAACAGTCTCGACCGTGCATGACTCTTTGACGTACCCGGCATCGAACGCATACTTTGCGATACACCGGATCCCGTTGCCGCACATCTCCGCCTCACTCTCGTCGGGCTGGAAGACGCGCATCCTTATATCAGAGGTTGTGGACTTCAGGAGGTACAGGATACCATCCGCTCCGATCCCGAACCGCCGGTCACAGTAAAGGGCGGCAAAATGCGCCTTCATGTCATCGGGAATGACCGTTTTCTCATACTCATCAATGAGCACAAAATCATTGCCGTTCCCGTGCAGTTTGGTAAAGGGTATCTCCATCACATATCCTCGGTAATCCAACATATTGTCCTTTATCCGGGTGTGCTGGTGCACTCCGGATAATTTATTATTCTTTGGGAGGCTTTCCCTCAATAAACGCATCGGCCGGCTCGTGGCAGGACAACCGAAAATTACGCTATCACTCCCCGTTGAAACCCGCCGGCCCGAACGGAGTGTGGAACTCGTCAATCCCCCAGCCAAGGTAATCCCGGATGATGACATAGGCCATCTGCGGGGGGATCGCTCCCTTCTCGGTCACGATCAGGTCGACATACTCTGCCGGCGTCACGTCAAAGGCCGGGTTTCTCACCGTCACATGGGGAAGCGTCCTGACAATATCATCGGGAAGCACCTCGCTTCCGGCCCTCTCTTCGATCCGTATGAGTTCCCCGAGGATCGTGCGGGGCGCAAACTTGTAGGTCTCGGCAGCGATGACCATATTCACCCGGGCCTCGCGGGCGGAGTGAGCGACCTGCGCTGTCCCGATCTTGTTGACCACCGCACCGTTCACGGTCACCGCATCGGCACCGACAATCACGAGATCGACATCGTTGATGAAGGACCTGACCGCAGAGTCCACGATGAAATTCGTTTTTATGCCCGCATCGTTCAGGGTCTGGATCGTGATGAGCCCCTGGTTCCTCGGACGGACTTCCGTCGCAAAAACCTCGATCTCCTTACCCTGCCGGTGCGCCTCGATGATACACCCCAGCGCGGCCTCCGAGTTGCAGTGGGTGAGGATCACATCGCCGTCACGGATGTGACTCGCACCGAACCCTGCAATCTGTTCTACCGCATGCTGCGAGGACCTGATAAACTCATCAGCGCGCTGGACCACGCCGGCCTGTGCCTCTTCCGTGGTTTTAGCATTTTCGAGACCGGTCATCAAGATATGGACGGCATTAGGCAGGGAGACGGCGGTCGGGCGGGTGGCAAGGAGCAGGGATGCGGCATGCTCCATCTCCCACCGGAACGCATCACGTGTCGGAGCCCGGACCGAGAGGGCATGATCGCGCAGGGCTTCTGCGACGGCCCGCGCAATCCTTCCTGCCCCTCGGATCTCCATGCTCTTTATCTTGTCTGCAGTTTCAGATACGATCATCAGCTTTCAGTGATTCAATAAAAGAGGGGCATCTACATAGAGTTTATTGCCGGGTGAAACATGACGGTCGCCGTGGTTTTCGATAGTGCCGGGACGCTTTTAAACACGTACCGGGTCGCAAAAGACGTCTCGCGACAGGTGCTCATGCCCGGTATCGAGACGACGACGCTTACCTTCTCCTGTCCTGACCGTGTCCTGATTGTCATTCCGGTCCACTCCAAGCATATCATCACCTCCCCACCCGATACGCTGCTCTCCACCTATCTTTCAGACAACAACGTGGGATTCGGGATCAGCTGCACCCGGAAAATTATGACTGCTGAAGAGATCGGGGACATGCTGTATACCGACAAAAAGACGCGGGTTGGCGATCTCCAGGAATGTATTCGCGATGTCTGGCGGGTGTGCAAGGATGAGTCCACGCTTACACTCAACAGCGGGGCGATCCTCAACATGGCCAAAAAATCCATTGAGTTTACCATCACGGCCGGAGGTTGGCCATTTGAAGGGGCAAAGGAAACGATCACTGCCCTCCATAAGATGGGCATACCTACGTTCATTGCATCCGGAGACCGTTCGACAAAACTGGAGATCATGGCAGATCACCTCGGCATTCCCCGCGACCGGGTCTATGGGGTGGCGACTCCCACGGTCAAGGCGCAGATCGTTATGGATCTCAAAAATGAGTACGACCATGTCATCATGATCGGGGACGGGATCAACGATCTCGATGCCTTTAAAAAGGCCGATACGGCCATACTCACCGTTCAACAAGCCGGCGATCGTCCCGAGGAACTCTTCAGGGCCGCAAACTACGTGATCAGCCAGGTAGGTGATATTCTGCCCATCATACAGGGTCTGATTAAGAGCCTATGAATTCCCGATCGTGACGACAGCGTGCATGATATAAAAGGTAATATGACACCAGTATCACATTAGGTACAAGGGAATTATGAAGGCTCCACTGATCACGGTCGACAACATCTGTATGGATTTTGACGGCACGCATGCTCTCAAAAATATTTCATTCGAGATCAGCGAGGGGGAGATCCTGGGGATCATCGGGAGAAGCGGTGCCGGCAAGACCGTACTGATGCACCTGATGCGCGGGGTAGACCAGCCGCCCACAACCGGCAGGATCGTCTACCATGTTTCTGCCTGCCCGGGCTGCGATTACATGGACGTCGCAAGTTCTGCCGGTAAACCCTGCCCGCATTGCGGCGGCACGCTTGCGGCAATCGATGTGGATCTCTGGAACGAGACAAACGAAGCATTGAAACGCCGGGTCATGCGCCGCACGGCTATCATGTTCCAGCGGACATTCGCCCTGTACGGCGATGACCGGGTGATCGAGAATGTCCTCCACGCACTCGACGATATCGATTATCCGCAGGACAAGGCCATCAACCGGGCAGCCGACCTCATCGACCAGGTCCGGCTCTCCCACCGGATGATGCATATCGCCCGCGACCTCTCGGGTGGCGAAAAGCAACGGGTCGTGCTCGCCCGGCAGCTCGCAAAAGAGCCGTTTTTACTCTTTGCCGATGAGCCGACCGGCACGCTCGATCCCGGCACTGCAAAAATTGTCCACACGATGCTTGCGGAAGCGGCGAAGACCAACAATATGGGTATCGTCGTCACTTCTCATTTCTCGCAGGTGATCGAAGACGTGGCCAGCCGTGCCCTCCTGCTCGTAGATGGCTCCATCGCAAAGATCGGTACACCAAAAGAAGTGATCGGCGAGTTCATGAAAGGCTGCGACGACACGGAGACCTTTGAACACACGGCAGCGGGCGAGAAGATCGTAGAGGCACGGGATCTTATCAAGCGCTACATCTCTGTCGACCGGGGTGTCGTAAAAGCGGTAAACGGCGTCAGTTTCGAGGTCTATACAAAGGAGATCTTCGGTATCATCGGGAAGAGTGGCGCAGGAAAAACGACGCTCTCACAGATCATCGCCGGCCTCATCGAACCCACGAGCGGGGAGATCAATATTAAGATCGGTGAAGAGTGGGTGGACATGACCAAGCCCGGCGTCGACCAGCGGGGCCGGGCAAAGGAGTACATCGGCCTCCTGCACCAAGAGTACGACCTCTACCCGCACCGGACCGTGCTCGACAACCTCACCGATGCAATCGGTCTTGAATTCCCCAAGGAACTGGCCATGCGAAAGGCGATTGTCACGTTAAAGATGGCCGGGTTCTCTGAAGAGAAGAGCAAAGAGATCCTTGACCGTATGCCGGCCCAACTCTCGGAGGGGGAGCGCCACCGGGTCGCTCTTGCACAGGTGCTGATCAGGGAGCCAAAGATCGTAATCCTTGACGAACCTACCGGGACCATGGACCCGATCACAAAGATCGATGTGAAGCATTCCATCATGCACTCCCGGGACGAGATGGATGAGACGTTCATCGTGGTCTCGCACGATATGGAGTTCGTGCGCGATATCTGCGACCGGCTTGCCCTGATGCGGGGCGGGAAGATCGTCGAGATAGGAACGACCGCCGACGTACTTGCGCACCTGACCGAAGATGAGCGCAGGGTCATGAGCCAGCCTCCAGCCTGATGAGAGGGGCACATGATCCGTGTTCACCTTGACGGGGAGATCCGTGAAGTCGGCGAGGGGATTCCGCTTTCCACACTTGTCCCCGGCCAGCCTGCCGGGTGCGCTGTCGCCATTATCCGGCCTGCAACACAGGAGCAGGAAAAAACCGGGAGCATCACGGTCAGTACGACCGCCGGGGAGATAACGCTCGAACTGGCCGGCCGCGAGGTGGATATACTCGAACACCCGGAGGTGGAGAAAAACCTTGCTCTCCACTGGACAGACCGGTACGCCGCGGCGTTTGGGCCGTTTCCATCTGAGGTCAGGCCGGAGCGCAAACCCCGGCTCTATGAGCGGGGCGACGTCATCCTCGGCTGCGGCGGATACGACCCGAAGACGTCGTACCTCATTTTTTCAAAAAGCCACCACCTCGCGGATCATGGCGCCGATGAGACCGGCGGCGTGATCGGCCGGGTCGTGAGCGGGAAAGCCGTGCTCGACCGGTGGGCGACGGGTGACCGGGTGACCAAAACCGAGCCGGTCATCAGCTGGGCAGACACTAGCCGGTCGTTTACCACCACGGAAATGACCCTCCCTCTTGAAGAGGGAATGCAGATCGTGACCCGGGTCGATATGATGGCACAGGGGTATACCCCGGAGCGGATCACAACCGAGGCGGCAGGAAGCGTCGAGCACCTGCTTCTCGCCCTCCATTCCGGGAGGTTTGCGGTCGGGCGTGCGACAAGCACCCATATCCTCGACCAGAAACTGGTCGGTACCGATGTTCCCTCCCAGTTCAAACGCCCGCGGCGGGAGGGCACGGTGACCGTCCGTACGGGAGGGCCATCGATCGGGGGCGTGTATATCTATCGTGCAGATGTTCCGAGCAGTCCCGCTCACAGCGTGGTCGGGCAAGTCGTGCATGGGATCGAACTCGTAAAACTCGCAAAAGAAGGCGATATCCTCTCCACACGGCTGGTTCCTTCGCGTATCGATCTCCTTGGCCTGCCGCTTGAAGAGGCAAAGAAGGTGGCCGCAGACCGGGGGATCACCCTTGCAATCGATAACGACAGTGCAGACCGGATCGTGGTGTCGCAGGAACCGGGAACGACACTGGACGTGCTTGCCGAACGTTTGGCAACAGTGACGACAGCGCCGTTCGCCCAGGTGGTTGATATCGAGCTTGACGATGCACATGCCCCGGAGAGCTGCATCGTGTTCCGCAAGATCACCGGGCTCGCAGAGCACGACGCCGGGATGATGCCGGCGTTCTTTGTCTTTGACGATGTATATCTTTTCAAACCGAAGATCCCGACCACCGTCAAGATCTATCCCGAGAACTGCCCGACGGACGAAGTCCCTGCCGCAAGCCTTGCCATCACCAACGATTCGCGCAAAGGCACCGGGCTTGTGGGGGTGCGGTTATCGGCGAACCGGGAGTTCGGCCCGACATCGGAGCCGTTTGAAGGCACCAACATTATCGGGCGCGTGATCAATACAGGCAAACTCAAAAGTGTAAAGGAGCGGCAGACGGTGTATATCCGCGAGGTGAAACAATGACTAACTACAACCCGGCAAATGTCGGGACCGTGACCCGGTACGTGGTGGTGGAATCGTACAACGTGACCCCGTCAGATGTCGCGATCCGGGCGTACGAGGTGGCAACGGGCGTGATGATCAAGGAGAACTGTTTTGGCCTGGTCATCATGGGAAAAGAGGCGGATGTCGACCGGGTGATCACCGAAGTCAGGAAGATGGACCCGGCGCATATCTTTGTCAAGGACCGGGGTTTCCCGCCCGGCGATGCACGGAGGTGTCGGGCGTCACTTGGCGGGGCACGGCCCGGCTTCCATGGGATCGAGTTCGAGATGGGAATTCTCCCCTACATCTCCCACGCCCTTGAAGAACTGGACAAGCGCGACGCCGCGACCGTCCCGGCACCGGTCCAGACACTCTCCGCACGCCGTCTGGATGTCTATACCCTAAAGAAAATGATCGATGCACAGGAGCCCTGACCATGGCAAAAATATTTATCTACCCCGCAACGAGCCTGATCCTTTCAGACATGGTGACCCGGTTCGGGCACACCCCGCTCGGCTCTGCGATTGCGATCCGCGAACGCGTCCAGACCCCGGGCCTTGAATCCGCACCGCTCCAGATAACACCGGAAGAACCAAAAAAAGGGCTCCACTGGGCGGCCGTGGAAGTCCCGAGCGGCGTGAGGGGGCGCATGTCGCTCTACGGCCCGATGGTTGAGGAATGCGATGCCGCAATCATCATCAACAACGCCGATCTCGCGTTCGGCTGCATGGGCTGTGCCCGGACAAACGAACTTCTGAAATTTTTAATCAGGCAAAAAGATATGCCAAAACTCGAACTGGAATACCCCAGAAACGAGGAAGAGGGTACGCAGTTTGTCGCGGCAATCAAACGGTTCCTTGTCGATCTCGGAGGAAAGAAATGACCGCCCCGGTACGCATCGCCCAGCTCTCCTGCGGCGCGGAATACTCAGGAGTCCAGCATGAAATTGACATGGCGGCAAAATCCGTCAATGGTGAGATCTTCTACCCTGACGTTGCACTCAAGGATATCGTGCGGGACTTTGACAAGTTCGGCCTTGAAGTCAGGAGTCCTGACTTAAAGCTCGCTATCGCACGGGCGATGGCGCTTGTCGAAGGCCGGGTGGAAGCCGACGCAGTCTTTATCGCAACCTGTTTCCGGTGTGCTGAAGCCGCCATCGTGAGAAACGAACTCAGGCGCTATATCCTCGAGCACTCGAAACTCCCGGTCGTCAGTTACTCGTTTACCGAACGCACGACATCAGGAACGCTCCTCACCCGGATGGAGGCACTCACGACCATTGCCCGGAGAAGGGCGCTTCTGGCCCGGGAGGTCCAAGAGGGAATCACGCTCGGGATTGACTCCGGCTCTTCGACTACGAAGGCCATCCTGATGAAGGACAACAAGATCATCGGGAAAGGATGGCAGCCGACAACCGAGGTACTCAAGTGCGCCCACGACGTTGTCGATCATGCGCTTGCCGAGGCGGGAATGAAACTCGAAGACGTCCAGGCAATCGGCACCACCGGCTACGGTCGTTTCCTTGTCGGGAAAGACTTCAACGCCGACCTGATCCAAGAAGAGCTGACCGTGAACTCCAAAGGGGCGGTTTACCTTGCCGGTAAGCAGCACGGGCCGGCGACCGTGATCGATATCGGCGGCATGGATAACAAGGCGATCACGGTCATGGACGGTATCCCGGGCACCTTCACAATGGGCGGCATCTGTGCCGGTGCAAGCGGCCGGTTCCTCGAAATGACCGCGAAGCGTCTCGGCGTCGATATCACGGAACTCGGGCCGCTTGCGATGAAAGGTATGGGCAACCGGGTGCCCATGAACAGTTACTGTATCGTGTTTGGCACCCAGAGTCTCGTGAACGCCCTTGCCGCCGGCAGCACCCGGGAAGATGTGGCGGCGGCGGCCTGCCATAGCGTTGCCGAACAGGTCTTCGAACAGCAGCTCCAAGAAGTAGATATCAAGGAGCCCGTGATCATGGTCGGCGGCACCTCGCTCATCGAGGGGCTGGTGCACGCGATGGGCGAACTCCTCAAGATAAACGTCGTCGTTCCGCCACACTCGCAGTACATTGGTGCGGTCGGTTCGGCACTGCTGGCATCAGGGTTTGTAAAGGACGGGACAGATGCAGGCCATTGAGTACTTTGAAGTGGAGTGCACGGAGAAGCTGGGTGGGGAGTACTACCGGCAGATCGCAAACGACGTGCTTCTCGACCACAACCTCCTGCGGGTCATCCACAAAATGCATATCTACATCGACCCGAAAGTGCCCATCTTTGTCGCCGTCGGGGTCTTAAAAAAAGTTACCACTCTCGTTCGTGTCGGGGATATCGCAAATGTCAACCCTCAGGAGGGGAAGATGACACTGGCGATCTCTGACGAGACCTGGCTTGCACCGATGCTCAAGATCTTCTGGGACCGGTTCGGGAAAGATCACGTAGAACAGCCGGACCGGTTCACGGTTATCCTGTACGGCGTCACGGCCGGGGCCCGTGAGATAGAAGAGATCGCGATCGCCGACCCGAGCCAGGCGCTGTACAAGGATCTCATCTACGCCCTTAAGTGCACCTGTCCCGAGGGGTTCCGGGTCAGGAGCGAGAACTACGGCGCCGAGAAGTTCTCGTTTGTGGCAAGCGAGGATACCTTAACAGACGCTGGCATGGCGCTTATAAAAGAAAAATTCGCATTCATGGGGGAGACGCCATGATCCTTGTCCCGATCACGTACAGGGGCGGGGTCTACCGGCACAGCGAGATCATCGATCTTATAGAGGATCTCGGGGGCTACATCGTCCAGAAACACATGATCGCACAGGAAGTCGTGATCCAGTGCTTCGTGCCAAAGGATGACGTGAAACTGATCCGTGCGATCGGAAAACCGCTTGCCGGGGAGGTGACTGATTCGCCGCTCGTGGGCACCGAGATCGCGGTCGTGAGCATGAGTCTTGAGATCCACCACCTGCCGCACCCGTCCTGCGATATCGCCGAGTACGTGCGCCGGCTTGGGGCGAAAAGCAACATGGTGGGGATGGCCCGGGGCGTGGGCAAAAGGATCGCGGGCCTCAATGACGAGGAGCGCGATGTCATCAACGAGCATGACATTGCCGTGTACCTGCTCGGGAATTTCGAGACCTGCATCGAGCACAAAATGCCGGTGCTGCTCCGGGGGATAGAGGTGCCGGTCGTTCTCTGTGGCGGCCCGGATAAGGACGTGCTCGAACGGATCGTCGAGCCAAAAGTAGACGGGTACGTGGGAAACGTCGGCCGGTTCATGCACCGGACAAAAGAGTCCGAGGAGCTCTCCAAGCTCGATGAGATCATCGCGGAGATCACCCGGGTGCTCTCGAAGCGTCGGGAGGAACTCGCAAAAGACCCCCTCTCGGTCTCCCCGGCCCGGCTCATGGACGTGATCCGGGAGCAGGTGCCGGCCATTCTTGACGTGACCTCGCCGACCCCGCTTACCGTGCAGATGTCGGGCCTGCGGGTAAAGCTGCCGTACGACACGTACGCGGACGTGCTCAGGAAGACAGAGATCGAGGACGGTATAACCATCGGCGACATCGCGGCAATCGAACCTTCACGGATGCGTGACTACATTATTGTCCGGGTCAGACCGTTCTCTGAGACGAATATGGTGATATGAGGGATCATGGGACGCAAACAGGAAAACGAGTTTGAAGACCGGCTGAGACAGATTGTCGAGTTAGGCGCTGATGCCACGGCCGATGAATGGATGAAGGTAATCGAGAGGGAGTACGGCAAGGTGCCGCTTATCTTCAAACGCATGGGGGAGCGGCCCGAAGTGCTCATCTCCCACCTCCTGTACAAAAGTACCGTGGCCGAGACGAGCCAGCTCGACCCCAAGTACGTGGAACTGATCAGCATGGCGGTGGGGGCAGCCTTAAAATGCCAGTACTGTACGAGCTACCACATGCAGGCAGCGACAAAAATGGGTGCGACCCGGGAGGAGATCCTTGAAGTGATCCTGCTCTCGGGCATGATTGCAAACGCCTCGGTGCTCGCCAATGCCTACCGTGTCATTGACGACCGGCTGGAGAAGTGCTTCCCCTGCGAGGTAAAAGCGGTGCCACAGAAGAAAGCAGCCGGCAAGACTGCCGGGAAAACGAGGGGCGTGACTGCCCGTACGAAGAAGTGAGTGCGTCTTTTTTTCATGGCCCCTGAACTCTTCAGGAGTTAGCACGGTTTTTCCGGGGGACTTCCCCGGGAATTTTCGATAATGATCTCATCTGTTTTTCCTGCGTGAGTGTTCCGGCCTGGTAGTTCCCGGAACGATGGGTACGAGAAACAGGGGGACAATAGCCAATGGTGGCCGGCAGGGAAGCCCCCCCTGAATTTCCCCCACTGACCCACCCATATTATGACAGGCACAGCCCCTGCAAGTAAAGATATTTTACCATCGTAAAAGTGTCCGATACCACACTAGGAACCGGATCGAATCCTTGAGGGGTCAGTGGGGGAAAATTTTGTTTTCGTGCGGGATCTGGTCATGAAAATATGGATAAATTACGAGTGATAATGCTGAGGATATCCTGTGTGTGAAAAAACAAAATTACTCCTGCTGACCCCCCAACATCCCCCGGACAAAAATCATGAAAGCGTAGTACACACCCTATATCAGCTTTTTAATTCTCCAAGAAACCATAGATCAAACGAATGTGCGGGATCGCAGGGCAGTACTGCTATACGGGTGGCAGGCCGGATCGCCGGCTCCTTGCTGCCATGTCGGAAAGGCTCGCCCACCGGGGGCCCGATGGCGAAGGTTCGCATATCTGCGAAAACACCGGGCTTGTCCACCGGAGGCTCGCCATCATCGATCTTTCCCCTGACGGTCTCCAGCCGATGACAAACGAGGACAGCTCGCTCTGGCTGGTCTTCAACGGCGAGATCTACAACTTTGTCGAACTCCGCGAGGAACTGGCGAAAAAAGGGCATACGTTCTACTCGAAGTCCGATACAGAGGTGATCCTCCATGCCTACGAGGAATGGGGGCATGACTGCCTTGCCCGGTTCAACGGCATGTGGGCGTTTGCCCTCTGGGACGAAAAAAAGCAGGAACTCTTCTGCGCCCGGGACCGGTTCGGGATCAAGCCGTTCTATTACACCACGACCGGCGGCTCGTTTTTATTCGCATCCGAGATCAAGGCGCTCCTCGCCCACCCGGCAGTCGGGAAGAAGCCGGACGACAAGATGCTCTGTACCTACCTCGCGTGGGGCGTGCAGGATCAGTGCAGCCGTACCATGTTCGACGGCATCCTCCAGATCGAGCCGGGCCATGCCCTGGTTGTCACGAAAGACGGGATACAGCCGCCGTTCCGGTACTGGGACGTGAAGGTGAACCCGGAGATTGGGGGGAAAGAAGACGATGAGGCGATTGCGGCACATCTCCGCGAACTGCTCCTTGAGGCAGTCCGCATTCACCTGAGAAGCGATGTGGCAGTCGGCACCTGCCTCTCTGGAGGGATCGACTCCTCAACGCTGACGATCCTGATCAATACGCTCATCAGGAGCGAGGCGCCGGAGAGTGTCGGGGCCCGGCAGAAGACCTTCTCGGTCGTCTTCTCTGACAAAAAGTTCGACGAAAGCCGGTACATCGACGAGGTCGTGACCGCAACCGGTGTCGACGCGGACCGGACGGAACCTGCACCGAACCAGCTCTGGGAGGATATCGATCGGCTCGTGTACCTGCAGGACGAGCCCTTCGGTTCGCTCTCCATCTATGCCCAGTACTGCGTCATGCGGCTCGCCGCACAGAAGGTCAAAGTGGTGCTGGACGGGCAGGGGGCGGACGAACTCCTCGCCGGGTACCTGGGCTACCAGGGCAGTTACATCAGGGGGCTCCTCCGCACGTATCACTGGGGAACCGCACTCCGCGAGATTGCAGGGAGTGCGAGAGAACACCGGGATTTCTTCCAGTCCGCACGGCAGCAGCTGCATATCCGCAAAACGAGACGGGGTCTCCTGAAGTGCACTCCGGAAACAATCGACCGGTACCAGGGCACCCTCGACGAGGTCCTGCACCGGGAACTCCTCTCCACCAACCTTCCAGCCCTCCTCCATTATGAGGACCGGAACTCGATGGGATTTTCACTGGAGTCCCGGGTGCCGTATCTTGATGTGCGGCTCGCCGGGTACATTGCATCGCTCCCCCTCTCGCAGAAGATCCGGGCCGGCGTGACAAAAGTCGCCCTGCGCACGGCGATCCGGGACAAGGTGCCCGAGTCCGTGCGGTGCCGCCGGGACAAGATGGGTTTTGTCACACCGGAAGAGTGCTGGATGAAAAACGAGCTCCGGCCGTTTATGCTGGAAATTTTTTCATCGAAAAGGTTCAGGTCCCGGCCGTACTGGGATGCCGATGCGGTCGCACAGGATTACCTTGCATTTCTGAACGGCAGATCGACGTATTCCCCCGAGATCTGGCGGATTGCATGCGCCGAGCTGTGGATGAGGAAATTTATCGACGCTCCGTGTGAGACTGCCTCGGTTTCGTGACCTATGCCTGCGGGATCGACTTTTATAAGGGATAACTCCGGACACAATACTGTACGAATACGGTGTCGGTATCGCAAAAAGAACCGCACCCGGTGCAGATACCAGGCGAATACATGAAGACAATTATCCTTGCCGGCGGCGTGGGAACCAGGCTCTGGCCCCTCTCGCGCGAATATTTTCCCAAGCAGTTCATCCCGATGGATGGAAATTCCCTGTTCCAGAAGACTTGCGAACGGGCGGCAAAACTCTCGCGGGAAGACGAGATATGGGTGGTGACAAACGAGATCCACCTGTATCTTGTCAAAAACCAGATGGATGATCTGGGCTACGCGATCCCGGACAACCACGTTCTCGCAGAGCCGGAAGGAAAGAATACACTGCCAGCTATCGCGTGGGCGATGCAGCGGATCAAAAAAGAGGACGAGAACGCAACTGCGGTCGTGTTCCCCAGCGATCACCTGCTCGGCGACGTCGCGATCGATCAGATCAAGGCTGCCGAGCCCCTCGCCCGGGAGTATCTTGTCACGTTCGGTGTAAAACCTACATCCCCCCACACCGGCTACGGGTACATCAGACCGGGAAAGGCGCTTGCCCGGGGTTTTTTTGTCGACCAGTTCAAAGAGAAACCTGACGAGAAAACCGCCACGATCTATGTGAAGAAAGGATACCTCTGGAACAGCGGGATCTTCCTCCTTTCTGTCAAAACCTTCTTCGAGGAACTTAAAAAGTACCAGCCGCGCCTCTCTGCTGCCTTTGGCAGTACCAGCGTGCCCGAGTACACGAAACTGGATTCGATCTCGATCGATTACGGCCTGCTGGAACCGTCAAAGAAGGTAGCCGTAGTGCCACTCGATGCAGACTGGAATGACCTCGGGACGTTCAAGGCGCTTTACGAGGTTCACCCGCACGATGCAAAAGGAAATGTCGGTACCGCCGAATACCTGTCGGCAAGGGACAATTACGTACATGCCCCGGGCAAACATGTGGGCATGATCGGCGTGAACAACCTCGTGGTGGTCGATACGGCCGATGCACTCCTCATCTGCGACAACCGGCACACGGAGCAGGTCAAGGATCTCGTACACCGGTACAATGAGCGGGACGACCCGGTCACTCAGTTCCACCGGCAGGTTCACCGGCCCTGGGGATCGTATACGGTGCTTGAGGATGCGAAAGGGTACAAGATCAAGCGCATGACGGTAAAACCCGGCCAGAAACTCTCCCTCCAACTCCACCACCACCGGAGCGAGCATTGGGTTGTCGTGAGCGGCACGGCAGAGATCGAACTCAACGGTGAGACGACGCTGCTTCGGCAGGGGGAGAGCACGTTTGTGCGGAGCGGGATCCGGCACCGGCTCAGGAACCCCGGCGTCATCCCTCTCGAAGTCATCGAGGTCCAGCTCGGGGAATATCTCGAAGAGGATGATATCGTCAGGTACCAAGACGATTACGGACGAAAGTAAGGATCACTTCCCCGGTACCGCAGGCCGGAACCGGTCCCCGCGCCCATTTCCGGCAACCAGACATTTTTTTCCAAAGCCGATCAGATCGCTCCTCCCCGCCATGCGAAGCCCTTCGAGCACGAGGTTCCGGTTCCCCGGTTCCCGGTACTGCATCATCGCCCGCTGGATCTTTTTCTCCTGATCTTTTGGCACATACACCGGTTCGAGGGTAAACGGATTGAGACCGGTGTAGTACATGCACGTGGAGACGCTCATGGGTGTCGGCGTGAAGTCCTGTACCTGCTCGGTGTAGAGCTGATGGTCACGGATGTATTCCGCGAGCTCGACCATGTCCGCGATTGTGCAGCCCGGATGGCCGGACATGAAGTAAGGGACAAGGTACTGGCGTTTTGGTTTTCCTTTCTGGAGTGCTTCGAACCGGTCGCGGAACCGGTCGAAGACTGCACCGTCAGGCTTGTTCATCGCAGTGGTGACCTTTGGGCTGATATGCTCCGGGGCGACCTTGAGATGGCCGGAGACGTGCCGGTCGCAGAGATCCTCCAAGTACCGGGAACCTGGATCATCGGCGAGGACAAGATCGTACCGGATGCCTGAGCCGACGAACACTTTTTTCACGCCCGGCACCTCGCTGACCTTTTCCAGAAGTTCGGTGAGCTGCCGGTGACTCGTCTTGAGGGGCTTGCACGCCGGTGAGCAGGACTTGTCCGGGCAGGCGCCCGCCTTCTCCCAGCGTCTGCATTCCATCGCGTACATGTTTGCCGTCGGGCCGCCCACATCCTGAACAATGCCTTTGAACTCCGGCATCGCGGCCATCCGGTTCACCTCGCGGACAACGGATTCAATGCTCCGGTTCTGGATGATCCGCCCTTGGTGGTGGGTGAGGGCGCAGAACGAGCAGCCCCCGAAACACCCCCGGTGGCTCACGACCGAGAACTGCACCGGTTCAAGCGCCGGAACCGGCTTCTGGTACGAAGGGTGAGCCCGGCGGGAGAAGGGTAGTTCGTAGATGTGGTCGAGCTCGGCCGTAGAGAGAGGCTGGGCCGGGGGGTTCTGGACGATCACCGTCTTTGGGTGTGGCTGGACAACCGGTTTTCCCCGGACCGGGTCCTGTTCGCAGTAGTGGAGGGCAAACGCCCGGGCGTACGCGGCCTTGTCCGAACTAACGTCGGTAAAACCGGGGATCTCAACAACCCCTTCCGGCCGGGCGGTTCGCCATTCGGCAACTTCCATCGCATACGCAGTTCCCCGGATATCCCGCAGCGACCGGGCAGGTTCTCCCGCGTCCAGCCGCCGGGCAATCCCGACCATCTGCCGCTCCCCCATGCCATAGACAAGAAGAGTCGCCGGGGCATCGGCAAGGATCGACTGGCGCACCCGGTCCTGCCAGTAATCGTAGTGCGCAAACCGGCGCAGGCTCGCCTCGATGCCCCCGATAACAACCGGGACTTCGGGATATGCCCCGTGCACTCGGTTTGCGTACACGATGGTCGCCCGGTCCGGGCGCCGGGGCACCCCGCCGGGCGAGTACACATCGGAACTCCGTCGTTTCAGGTTCGGCGTGAAGTTGTTCACCATCGAGTCGACGTTGCCGGACGAGATGCCAAAAAAGAGCCGAGGTTTCCCCAGAGCCGTAACGTCCCGGTCGGTCTTCCAGTCAGGCTGGGCAATAATGCCAACGGAAAATCCCGCATCCCAGAGGACCCGTCCGATAAGCGCCGTCCCAAAGGAGGGGTGATCGACATATGCATCGCCCGAGACAAGGATAATATCGAACCGGTCAATGCCAAGGGCCGCTCCCTCATCAAGGGAGAGGGGAAGAAACGGGGGCTGGGTGCTCATAAAAACCGGGGATGTGCGAGGCTCATATCCGTGGCCGCCGGGTCAGGTCGCGGATAATTTCGGCAAGCCCCCCTTGAGTGTCCTCTTCTTTTGTTGCCTTTTCTTCCTCTTTGGGTACGGGTTCTTCTACCGGTGCGCTTGCCTTTGGAGTACCCTGGGACTGCCCGAGGTTTCTGTCATCGTTTTTGTGGAACGGCAGGGATACCTGGGTTTTCTCATCGAACTGGCGGCTGATGTCAAGACCGGTAAATTCAAGAACAATCGCTTCGGCGACGATGTAGGTGATGGCCTTTTCCCGCAGGCACCCGGTCAGCGCGTATCCGGCCCGGCCAACCGATGCATGGTAGTGGATTGCAGGACCGTCGTCCCCCGGACAGATGGTGCCAAGCCCTACCATCTCCCACCCGCCTTCAAACATGACAAAATGCGGATCCGGGGGAAGGACCGCTTCTTCAGGACCTGTCACCATCCGCCCCTGCCGGAGTGCGCCAAGAAAAAGGATGGTACCGGTTCGTACGGATTTGATGCGGACGAACTCGTGCATGACAGCTAAAAAATCCTCGCCGTCATCGATTCTGACGACAAATACCCTGCCGAGCCGACCTTCAGAATATTGCATATGAACGCCTTTGTTTATCCGGGTATTCATAGGATTGACGCGGATTTATATCTCTTTTCCCCTTAAAATACGAAAATTTGCGGTTATTGACCACGTATGTGTACGTGCAGCGGGTGACGGCCGCGCAAGCTTCTTTTCCCCGGCGCTGCCACCACTGAATCCTTAAAAAAATACAGTAGGTTACTCTTATGTTCAGGTGAATAAAGGGCGAATGCCGGAGCAGGGAATTTTTCGCTGTTAAAAAGGGGAGTTTCCCAACAATCTGCCCGGATTCACCTGTAACAAATCCTTTTTCAGAACTCAATTTTTAGAGGGGTCTTGATCTCTTCTTCGAACTGGAGGTATTCAAGTTTTGACAGATGAATCATGTGCCCGATAAACGTTGACGGGATCGTGTCCATCATCGTGTTGAACTCCTGCGAAATGTTGTTGTAGGTATACCGCTGGCGGGCAATCTCTTCCTCAAGGCTCTTGACTGAGTCCATAAGCGAAGTGACGGTCTGGGAGGTCTTTAATTCAGGATAGTTTTCAGCCACAGCAAACAGGCGCCCGAAGATGGAACGGGACTCTGCCTCGACTTTGTTCAAGTCACCAGGCCCGGCCGTTGCCACTGCTGCCCGCATGGCGGTGACCTTGGTGAAGGTGTCCTGCTCGAACTTTGCGTAGCTCTTGACCGCACCAAGCAGCTGCTCGATCATGTCGAGCCGTTTCTTCATCGCAACCCGGATCTGCCCGAGGGTTGCCTCTGATGAATTCTTCAGGGAATAGAACCGGTTATATATCCCGACGGCCCACAGAACAAGCCCGATTATGACAATGACGATAACGGCAAGGATAATCCAGCCAATAATATCTCCAAGCATGGTTTATCAGAGTACTGATGATCCCGGCACTAAATAATAAATGAGGTTCCCTGAGAGTATTGATAGAAAAACTCAGATAAAATCATTTCTTAAAAAAAAAAAGTTTCGGAAGGTATCGCAGTCCTATGGGAGCGTAAGGGTTCCGACGACCCTGAGTTTGCCGCCTTCGAGGTAGTTGAGAACGACCTTTGCACCCGGGGGAAAAACCAGATCTTTTTCAAGTGTGAGCGTCAGCTCGGGCATCCTCCAGTCTCCATCCGCGGAAACTTTCGTTAACCTGGATGGCAGGAACTGCATCCAGTGACCCACATACAGGACCATATCTTCTTTTAACGGCGCCGGCCAGTACTTGACCAGCTGCGCTTTGCCGGTGATGGTCGACGAACTCTTTATTGCAGGATCGTTTGTGAGGACGTAGCCCCGGTCGAGATCTTCGGTCTCGACACCTTTGAGGGCCAGACCGACACGGTCCCCGGCAACCGCGATCTCCGCGTCATCCTCATGCTTCTGGATGGAGCGGACCTGTGCGGTTTTTGAGGTGGGGAGAACCTTTAAGGAGTCGTGTTTTTTGATGACTCCGTGGGCAACGCATCCAAGGATGACGATCCCGACTCCTTTGACATTGAAATGGTGATCGATCGGGACTGCTCCGTTACCGGCTCCTTCCTTTACCTTCTGGTGGGCGGTCATCTTTGCCGCGATATCGAGCAGTTTCTCCCGAAGGCCGATCGGGTCGTTCTCGATGACCTCGTAATGTTCAAGGACGGTGCCCTTGATGAGCGGGGCGATCTGGTCGGGGGAGAGATAGTTCTTGAAAATGATATATCCGCTCGCTTTGCCGGCGCACTGGAGCATCAGGATGGTCTCCCCGAACGTCGCATTAATCTCCTCAACTACGAGAATCACGCGTTCCGCAAGGGTGATCGCGTAGAACAGGGAAGAGAGTTTTTCAGGATACCGGGTGGGTTCGATGAAGGTGACCGTGGATCCGCCTTTTTTGAGGTTATAGAAGGTGATATCGCTTGAGGTGCCTTTCTTTCCCAGATCATCTGCATAGCCGTTCGGGGCCAGGACGGCGACGGTGATATTGGACATGATACAGCGTATTGGAGTTCATTGGATATGAGGATTTTTTATAAGTATTCATATTGGTTTTTGTGGGAGGATGCCATTTGAGATCTCTCGGAAATTACCGGAAAAAATCGCTTAACTCCATCGATCAATACCATTCTCTGATCGCTCCGTGTCGGATCAATCCCATGTGAAATTTACCTCGGAAAACCCGTTTTGTGCTATTGGTTTAAAAACAATTATGTATAAGTATAATTATTGGTTTAGAGATGAAGTTATGAAGACCGAATCGATGAAAGTAGTGATCCTCGCCGGGGGGTTGGGTACTCGCCTCAGTGAAGAGACGGTTATCAAACCTAAACCAATGGTGGAGATTGGCGGCAACCCAATCTTATGGCATATCATGAAAATTTTTTCTCAATATGGTTTTAACGATTTTATAATCTGTCTGGGGTATAAAGGGTATGTTATAAAGGAATATTTTGCCAATTATTTTCTCCATATGTCCGATGTCACGATTGATATAAAAAATAATAAAATCGAGATTCACCAGAATTATTCAGAGCCATGGAAAATTTCGCTTATTGATACCGGCGACAACACGATGACTGGTGGTCGTGTTAAAAGAATCCAGTCATACATTGGAGACGAGACATTTATGCTTACGTACGGAGATGGACTATCCGACGTCAATATTCCAAATCTGATAAAGTTTCATAAAAAACACGGCCAAATCGGAACGTTGACCGCCATTCGTCCTGTTGGGAGATTTGGGGCGCTGGAGCTAAACGGTCCAAGCGTAACAACATTCCTGGAAAAACCGGAAGGAGAGGGAGGATATATAAACGGCGGATTTTTTGTCTTCGAGCCGCAATTATTCGATTATCTGAAAGATGATGCAACAATCCTCGAGAGAAATCCCCTGGAAACACTGGCAAAAGAAAGACAACTCAATGCGTTCAAACATGAGGGATTCTGGTATCCGATGGATACGTTAAGAGACAAAAACTATCTCGAAAATCTCTGGAGCTCCGGTAAAGCGCCATGGAAAGTGTGGGACTGATGAACTTCAAGGATAAACTTTCAGCTGCCTTTCGGGGAAAGACCGTCCTTATAACCGGGCATACCGGGTTTAAAGGGGGATGGCTGGCATTATGGCTGCACTCACTGGGTGCAAAAATTGTCGGCTACAGTCTTGATCCCCCCACAAATCCTTCATTTTTTCAGGAGACTGGACTAAAAAACCTGATAACAGATATACGGGCGGATATACTACAGAAGAAAAAACTGGAAGTGGTTTTGGAAAAATTTCATCCGGATTTTATTTTTCACCTCGCAGCGCAGCCACTCGTCCGGGATTCGTACAAGAATCCATGGGCGACATTTAACGTAAACGTTATGGGAACCGTCAATATTCTTGAAGCTGTCAGGCAGTCCCGATACCCGACAACGTGTGTCTGTATTACCAGTGATAAATGCTACGAAAACAGGGAATGGGTCTATGCCTACCGGGAAAACGACGCTCTCGGGGGCTATGATCCGTACAGCGCCAGTAAAGGTGCGGCTGAAATTGCGATTGCATCGTACAGGAAGAGTTTTTTCAATCCGGAATTAAAAGCACCGATAAGCGCAGTCTCATCGGCACGGGCAGGCAATATCATTGGCGGGGGGGACTGGGCGGCAAACCGGATTGTCCCTGACTGCATACGATCTCTTGCAAAAGATGAGAGCATTCGAATCCGCAACCCTGACGCCATACGCCCATGGCAGTTTGTGTTGGATCCCTTATCCGGGTACCTTTTACTTGCGCTCAGGATGAAAGAAGATCCAATCCGATACGCGGATGCTTGGAATTTCGGCCCGAATTATTCAAATAACATTACGGTCCAGAAAATCGCCGAAATGGTGATACGTGAATGGGGCACGGGAAGTTGGGAAATTGCGTCGCCAGATGGAAATTTAGTCCATGAAGCAGGTTACCTTAAACTGGATATTGCAAAGGCGATGACGAGACTGGAATGGAGGCCGGTGTACGGAATCGATACTGCGATTCAGAAAACTGTTGAGTGGTATAAGCATTACAACTCCGGAAATAAAGATATGATGACAGTTTCTTTGGATCAAATCAGGGAATTTATCAGCCAGGCAGAAAAAAATTTGAAGTTCAATCGCATCTGAAATCTGAAATACTATACTCAAACCAGAACACAGGAAAATATTGTTTAAAAAACAGATGAGGTCAATTTCCAATTTTTATTCTTCTCTGGGTAAGACCTGAATTATGGATTTTTTTTGAAAACATACAATCGGGACAATATAAAATTGAAAAATGTACCCGAAAGCACTCCGGCTAACTGGGCTATCGTTTTTATGGCAGGATTAAATTCAATGAGAACCAGATTCAATACTATCAGATTAATGATTAGACCAAAAATATTGACAAAAACGTATTTTATGTAACTTTTCCTGTTTATCTGGAAGTTTACAATATTTTTGAAACTCCATACATGATTCAGAACATAATTTTGGGTGACAGCTATAACAAATGCAATGACCGCTGAAAAACTGGCGTTAAAATGTAATATATCTGCACATATAAAAAAAATCAGAACATTAACAACAGTACCGAGTGCTCCAACCATTAAAAATCTCAAAAAACTGTTATTATGCAATTCCACAATTTTTCCATGGCAGGTACGGAAAAAACCGATATCATTACGGGGAGGCATTAAAAATCAAACCTCAGTCTGACAATTGTGACAATGTATGTCAAAATGAACAAAAGTAAATTTCTTTTTGTATGACCGAACAGCCGTTGTTTAAAAGAATATGGAATTTCCAGAACTTTTAATTCCTTGTGATCTTTTTTAATTTTATATAATATCTCCTCGACAATGTCAAAATTTTTACATTTCAGGGTCAGTTCCTTCAGGTGGCTTGTTCTATATAATTTGAAACTATTAGAGATATCTTTATACCGTAAATTCAGAACTACGGAATAGGTCATATTGGTTATGTAGCTCATCAGGATCAATAACCAGTTATTATCTGTCGAACCACCATCGATGTACCTCGACGCGATAACCACATCGTATTCATTTTTGTAGTTGTACAATTTACTTATAAATTCCGGCGAATGTGAGCCGTCTGCATCCATAAAAATAGTATATTCTCCCCGGGCGCGATCAATACCGGTCCTTATCGCATCCCCGTAGTTATTTCCGCCTGTTCTTTGGATATATGACACATTGTTCTCTTCGCAAACCTCTTTTGTGTTGTCCATTGCATGCCTTGTGTCGATTATAAGTATTTCATAAGGATCTCCAATCTTCGTAATTTCTGATACCAGTCGCGGGAGCAGTAACCGCAAATTTTCTTCTTCGAGGTAACACGGCATTATTACGCTTAATTTTATTGAATTATTCATTCGAACCGGTCCATTCCAGCATTTTATCTATCCCATGTATTTTATCCGTTTTGGGTTCCCATCCAATAAATTTTTTAATTTTACGTATATCAGCAACGAATATTTTTTGATCGCTCATCCGGGCAGGGATTATATCGTATGTTAATTTTATATCAAGCCGGGCTTCAAGAATGTCGAAAAGTTCCAGCAGGGATAAACTGTTCCGAATTCCTCCGCCGATATTAAAAACCTGTCCCTTTGTCCTGTCGATATTTTTTATTACACCAAGATAGAGATCAACCATATCATCGGCATACAATACATCCCTGACCTGTTTTCCGTTACCTGATATTGTAAAAGGTTCTTTTAATGTACCCTGTTGTGTTTCAACAGCTTTTTGGCAGAACCAGCCAATCCAGCCCTGGTCTATTGTCGAGAACTGCCGTCCACCAAACATTGACGAATGTCTGAAAACAACGGTATTCAGACCAAAGATCCTGTAGAAATCCAGCATGTACTGGTCTGCACATCCTTTGGAACACCCGTACGGTGAATGAAAGTCCAGATGAGTTGTCTCAGAGAATCCTTCAGGAAAATCTCTTGCAATGTACCTTTTATCAGTTTCATCGTAGTCTACCCATTCGAGATCACCGTAGACTTTGTTTGTTGACGAATAAACCACGGTACTATCGGGGGAGTAATCTTTTACGGACTCCAGCACGTTAAAAGATCCCAGAGCATTTATTTCAAAATCCAGCCGGGGGTTGCTGATAGAGGTTGTCATCGCCACTTGCCCGGCCAAGTGGAAAATAACATCCGGTCTCACTTCCTTTATGACGTCAGAAACCGAGTTTTTATCCCGGATATCGCGGTGAAAAAAGGTGAAATTTCCCTGACCTTTTAACCATTCCAGATTTTTTTCTGATCCGAAACGTGACAAATTATCAAAAATAAAAAGATCGTCACCCGTTTCTAAAACTTTTCGGGCGATATTGCATCCAAGGAAACCGCAACCACCGGTAATTAATACTTTCATGATAGATCGTGCCTTATTAATCGTTTTTCTGATTCAAACATCTTTTTTAGTCCTTCCGCTGGAGAAATAGTGCATTTCCACCCCAAACGGGAGATTTCGGTGATATCCGCTTTGTGATCCATTATTTCACTTTCCCGATAGGGTATCGCACCAAAATTAAGAGCCGTCGTGGTATTTCCGGATATTTTTTTTGCCAGTTCGACAAATTCCCTGATAGAAAGAGCGTGATTGGTACCTACTTCAAACTCATAGAAATCTCTCAAAAAAGCGTCTGATGAATTGACTATTTTTATAAATGCATCAACAACATCGTCTATATAAATAAAATCTCTTTTTTGTTCGCCTTTCGTCAGATCAATCTTGTCAACATTTTTTAATAAATTATGTACGATATGAGTGACGAATCTGGTCGGATTGTCCCCGGGTCCATAAAAATGTTCAAGTGCGACATTAACGCAGCCAAAGTTTTGTCTGTAGACAAATAACCACTCCTTAAATTGTTTTTTCGACAGGGAGTAACTGTCTATTCGCTTGTCTAATATGGTATCCGTATTTACGAAGCAGGATATATGGTATTTTTTACCCAGCTCAAGCAACTTTAAAGGGAATAAAAAATTAGCTTCCACAACAGGAAGAGGATTGGTTTCTGATCTTCCATAATCAGTTGCACAGTGAATGATCACATCAATAGCATTTTCATTAAAAACGGTCTCCAGCGGGACGAGATCGATATCATAAACAGTAATCTTTTTTAAATAATTTTTTATTCTTTCTGTGTTTGAAAAAGATCTTTTAAGAAGTATGATACAATGACCTTCATCTGCCAACCGCTTGAGTATTGTACTCCCAAGGTAACCTGTTCCTCCGGTGAGCAAAATCTTATTCATTCTGTCCAATTATACTGGAAGTTATTCCCTAATAGCATTAATGATCAATAACCTTGATAATTAAAAGAGTTCAAGAGTTTAACGGATTTCTTAGTTCAGGCTTAAATCATGGATGAAAAAAAAATACGGGATGAAATTTTTAAAAAAGTTTCTGAACTATACCAGTTGCGGGAACATCGGTCCGGGTTTGTTCCTGGAACATCATCAATACCATATGCCGGCAGGATTTATGATGCTGAGGAGATGATCGCTTTAGTCGATGCGTCCCTTGATTTCTGGCTTACTGCCGGACGCTTTGCACAACAGTTTGAAAAAGAGTTCGCAGATTTTCTGGGGATGAAATATTGCCTTCTGACAAATTCCGGATCTTCCGCAAATCTTCTTGCAGTTTCAGCTCTTACATCTCCCAAACTGGGTCAACGTGCCTTAAAGGCCGGAGATGAGGTTATCACCACGGCCTGCGGGTTTCCAACGACACTCAATCCGATCCTTCAGAATAATCTTGTCCCTGTTTTTCTCGATGTGGAACTCGGGACCTATAACATCCGGGCAGATCTCATTGAAGAGGCAATTTCTGACAGAACCAAAGCGATTCTTATCCCACATACCCTCGGAAACCCGGCCAATCTGGATACCATTATGAAAATGGTCAGAAAATACGACCTGTGGTTTATAGAAGATAATTGTGATGCTCTGGGATCACGGTACCGGGGTCAGTTCACCGGAACATTTGGCCATATTTCCACGTTTAGTTTTTATCCGGCACACCACATTACGATGGGAGAGGGAGGGGCGGTGCTCACAAATGATCCGCTGCTGAAAAAAATTATTGCCTCGTTTCGCGATTGGGGAAGGGATTGCTGGTGCGATCCCGGGTGCGACAATTCATGTAAGAAGAGATTTGGCTGGCAGTTTGGAGAACTTCCACAAGGATATGATCACAAGTACGTATATTCCCACATTGGTTACAACCTCAAGGTGACCGATATGCAGGCAGCAATCGGGGTTAAACAGTTAAAAAAATTACCAGGATTTATTGACAGGAGAGAGGAGAATTTCAATATATTATACCAGGGCCTGAAAAAAAATGACGCCCATCTGATCCTTCCTCAGGCAACAACTAATTCGGATCCAAGCTGGTTTGGTTTCCCGGTCATGGTGAAAAACAACGCACCATATACCCGTGATGAAATTGTTCACTATCTTGAGAGGAACAATATTGCAACGCGGATGCTTTTCGGGGGCAATTTGATCAAACAACCCGCTTATTCATCTATGAATTACCGGCAGGTAGGCACCCTTGAAAATACCGATCTCGTAATGAAGAACCTGTTCTGGATAGGGGTATACCCCGGACTCACTGGTGAGATGCTGCAGTACACATTAGATACCCTTTCCAAAGCATTGAAACCACCCAAGCGGCCACAGGGTAGAATCCCAAAAGAATAAGAGTCTGCGAATGTCTGTCGGTTCGTTCTTGAGATATCTGAATAGTTTCTTTTTTTAGATCGCGAACAATCCCGATGGCCCCGTCGGAAGAGTTGTCGTTTTCGATGAGTACTCACCATTGATGATATTTCAGGAGGCGCTTCTATTCCACCCGCAATGAAGGTACCGATATTGGATTCTAACCTGAATGTCAAGATAAATACGATAAGAATGTGTATATATAAACTCGCGTATCAAGAGGAAGTGAAGAGGTAGATCCCGGTATCCTGACCTGCCAAACGGGTATTATTTTGGAGCCACGCCAGTGCATCTCCATCCGGGTCTGCAGCACGGATATCACCTGTTACGACAAAATATATCGTACGGTTGCCCTTTTGGGCGTAGATCTTTTCAAGGTCTTGGCTGGTAGTGGCCCCGTATTCCTGCGTATTCCCTTTTGCCGATGAGTAATAGTAATCGAGGGGCTGGTCATTGTACCCGGGAACCGACACGACAACATCGCCGGGAACGGTTTTTTGCTGAAGTGCTTCAGAAAACCCTCTCCAGTCATCTTTGGAATAACCGGAATAATAGCCGGCGAGTACCGGCGAACTGATGAGAAAGAGAACAACGATAAACCCGTACACCACGGCCTTGGTATTCCACAGGGAATAAACGGCACGGTAGGATACAGCGATGCCAATGGAAAAGACGATGCTCAAAAATATAAGATACCGTGGGACCAGTGGCATCTTAAACGAGAGGATATAGCTGACAACAAAGGTTAGGATGGTGAGCAGGACAAGGAAGATCCCTTTATTTTTATCGATACGAAATGCCTGAATGATGCCGACCACAAAAAGTGCGACCAGCACAAACGTTACGATGTCATTAAAACCCGAGATCTGACTGAATGTTTCCCAGATGATCTCCAGCCCCTGGATCCCGTATGTAGGCGCCGATGCAGTCCGGGCTATTAAGAGCTGGAGGGTGACAAGAATTAAGGGGAAACACATAACCGCAAAAATAACAACGCCCAATATCAGCATTTTTAAGTTGTTGAGTTCCGTACGGATCCGAGGTGCCAATTCAATAAGGGCAAAGAGGATCAGTGCTGCGATCATCACGATCGCATAAAAGTGCGACCAGAAGGCCAGCGCTGAAAAAACGCCGAAGAGCGCCCAAGGGGTAAAACTGCCGGATTTCATGGCCTTAAGGAAAAAAATCGTCGCCAGTGCCACAAAAAAGAGCATCATGGAATATGCCCGTGCTTCCTGCGAGTAATAGATTAAAAACGGGGAGATCGCGCAGACAGCGGCGGCAATAATACCAGTATTCCGGTCAAGAAATTCCTTTCCGATTACATAAAAGAGCGGGATCGTAAGGACACCAAGCAGGGCAGGGATAAAGCGCAGGATAAACTCGTTATTGCCAACCATGAGCATGATGTGCTCAACCCAGAAAAAGAGCGGCGGGCTGAATTCACCGGGGCTTACCTGCCAGATCTCCACAATGGACTTGACAGATGTAGAATAAGTAGTGGCTTCATCAAGCCAGAGAGAGTTGTACCCGAGATTGTAAAACCGCAGGAAAAAACCGATGATGGTGAGGACAATAAGGGTCTGGAAATACCGGCTCGCAGAAATAAGCGATTTTATATTTTCAATGGAAAGATCACGGAACGTTTTGATGGGAGAAACATAACCCCCGTCCAGATCGCACTCCCCGGCCACGTCCTGCTTTTTTCCCGCTTCCCGGCCCTCTTTTTTCTTTGCCATCGCACTCACTATCTATTTGTCAAGATTCAGATATAAGTTGCCAGCCTTTCCCTAAAAAAAGAGCACCGGGCGTTCTGACAGCAGGGGCAAAACCGCTGGTTATGTGGATTTCTTTTCCGGCTGATGTGCATGAACAAGAGGGCATCCCAGTGCTTCGAGGAGGCCATTTTTATCTGCCACCACCCGTGACTCCTGTTCGAGCATGAGGTTCACCCATTCATGACTCCCGGTCATCCTGAAATCGGTCCTGAGTGCAATAACCGGTTTTTTAAGCGCTGTGGCATAGCCCATCTCCCATGCAGTCCCGGAATCTGCGTCCGCCCCGTCAATGATCGCAACCATGATGTCCGCATCGCGGATCGCTCTCCTGTTGTGATTGTAAATCCGCATATGCTCCTTTTTATCTCTTACGGCATGGTCGTCCCCTGCATCCTGAGGGAGTGCTACTTCATAATAGTGAGCACGGAGCAGCTCTGCAATGACGGTATTGTAGGAACGCTCCGCTTCCGAAAAGAGCGGGGCGGCAATGTAAATCCGGTATTTCGAGAACTCGGCGACATCCTGTGCTGGGATATCGGGAAACTTTGCATAAAATACTCCCCGGTTTTCACGTAAGGCCGGTTTGTCGCCTTCGGCCCCGTAATACGTGCTCGTAACGCCGCATGTGGGTGACGAGTTCACGCCAAGGATACAGAGTGGCGGTCCCCGTTCTTCGATAATTTTGTTCACGTTCCCGCACAATCCCTCCAGAAGCGTGGCAAATTCGGGGGTATTGAGCCGTTCAAGGTACGTGCCCGGCTTCCGGTCCGGGCCGAGATACTGGGTCTCGGGGCACGGAAGGGGCACAACTTCGATACCGAACTTTTTGCAGCGCCCGATGGACCGGGCGAATAATGCAATATCAGAGGGATGCGTGATACCTTTTGCACGCAGGGAGGGGTTGAGGATGCAGGGAGAGCAAAGGACGTACATTATTACAGTGTGTGCACGCACACAATAATCAATGATTCCGCTTGTTGCCTACCGGGACAACAGCTGCGATCCCCGCAAATGCACGGTAAAGAAACTGGAGCGGGCCGGCTTTTTGAGGATCGTTAAAAAAATTTCGCAGATCCCCAGAAACACCCTGCTGCTCGACCCAACCGCCGAGCAGGCGCTCTCTCCTGCAGACAAGTACGTAAAATCCATTACCGCTCTTGACTGCTCTTGGGAAGTGCTCGATACTGGCGCGGTCAGCTCGTGGAGGATCCGGCGGGCTCTTCCTTTTCTGATGGCGGCAAACCCGGTCAATTTTGGCAAACCCTGCAAGCTCACCTCCATCGAAGCGATTGCCGCATCGCTCTATATTCTCGGGGAGCAGGAACGGGCGGTACAGATCCTCGGCTGCGTCAGCTGGGGCATCCGGTTTTTAGAGGTCAACAAAGAACCGCTGGAGTTGTACGCCACGGCAAAAGACAGCACCGAGGTCGTGAAGTTCCAGGCGCTGTTTTTGTAAAAGGGAACGAATTTTTTGTAATATTCCCGGCCCCGGTCGATCCCGCACTTTTTAACGATTTTCTTGCCGGTTAAGGCAGGTACTACCATCGGTACTGGGATAAAAAAACCAGAGCAAGCAACCTTTATCTCATCTCGCTCATACAGTTTCGGTATATGATCAAGGTTGCCATCAACGGGTACGGTACCATCGGAAAGCGTGTCGCCGATGCGGTTGCAGCCCAGAAGGACATGAAAGTAATCGGCGTCTCAAAGACCCGCCCGAACGCCGAGGCATTTATCGCAAAACAGCGGGGATATCCTCTCTACATCGCGGATCTCTCAAAAAAGGCGGCATTTGAAAAAGCAGGCCTTAAAGTTGCCGGTTCGGTCGAGGACATGTGCAGGGCAGCCGATGTGATCGTGGACGCGACTCCCAGCGATGTCGGTGCGACCAACAAGCCGCTCTACGAAAAACTCGGGAAAAAGGCACTCTGGCAGGGCGGTGAAGAGCACGAGGTTGCCGGTTTTTCCTTCAACTCGTCCTGCAACTTCAAGGATGCCATCGGTCGGCAGTTCGTCCGGGTGGTCTCGTGCAACACCACCGGCCTCTGCCGGATCATCCACGAAGTTGACAAGGCATTTGGCGTCGAACACGTCCACGCGATCATGGTGCGCAGGGGATCCGACCCCGGCGAGATCAAAAAAGGACCGATCGATGCCGTTGTTCTCGACCCGGTAACCGTCCCGAGCCACCACGGCCCCGACGTACAGACCGTGATCCCCCACATCTCGATCACGACCATGGCGATGATCGTCCCGACCACGATGATGCACATGCACGCGATCCGGATCACGACAAAAAAAGACGTGAACCGCGAGAAAGTGATCGAGCTTATCAATAATCACCCCCGCCTGGGTCTCGTGAAGAAGACGGCGGCGATTAAAAGTACCGCAGAACTCAAGGAATTTGCCATGGATCTCGGCCGGCAGCGGGCGGATCTCTACGAGAACTGCATCTTCGAGGATTCCATATACGCCAACAAAAACGAACTCTGCTTCTTTCAGGCCATCCACCAGGAGGCGGATGTCGTCGTCGAGAATGTGGACGCGATCCGTGCGATGACCGGTCTGTGTAAAGATGCAGCAACCTCCATAAGACTCACCAACGACGCCCTCGGGTTTACTCCAATCCAGAATAACCATTAACTTCCTTCATCACCCATTATTTTTAATGGACACATTCGAACGGGTTACCCGGAACACCGTTGAAATCGTCACCGAAGACGAACTCCGCGCTCTCCTTGCCAGACCTGTAAAGAAGGTATACGCAGGGTACGAGCCAAGCGGCGAGATCCACCTTGGCCACCTTGTCACGGTCAACAAGCTTGTCGATCTCCAGGCGGCAGGCTTTGAGGTCACGGTCCTCTTGGCCGACCTGCACGCGTTCCTCAACCGGAAAGGAACCCTGGAAAAAGTCGGGGAACTTGCCGAATACAACCGCCGCTGTTTTGAGGGGCTCGGCCTCAAGAACGTGAAGTACGTGCTTGGCTCGGATCTCCAGCTCAACCGTGACTACGAACTCCTCGTCCACCAGCTCTCCCAGCAGATCACTCTTGCCCGGGCGACCCGGAGCATGGACGAGGTCGGTCGGCAGATGGATCACCCGACCGTCTCGCAGATGGTCTACCCGATCATGCAGATGGCGGATATCGCGATGCTTGGCGTTGACGCGGCAGTCGGTGGGATCGACCAGCGGAAGATCCACATGCTCGCCCGGGAGCACCTCCCCAACTTCAAGTACCCTTCCCCGGTCTGCATCCACACGCCGATCCTAAACGGTCTCGACGGGAAGAAGATGTCCTCGTCGCAGGGCAATTATATCTCGGTTGCCGACAGCGAGGACGAGATCAGGAAGAAGTGCCAGAAGGCATTCTGCCCACCGGCGATCGCTGATAATCCAGTTCTCCAGATCTTCCAGCACCACATCTTCCCCCGCCTCCCGGAGATTACAATTAAGCGGCCGGAAAAATTCGGCGGCGACCGGACCTTTGCCGGGTATGCAGAGCTCGAAGCGGCCTATGGTAAATGTGAGATCCACCCGCTCGACCTCAAGAAGGCTTGTGGTGAAGGCCTCGTGGAGATCCTCGCGCCGGTGCGCGACTATATACGCTGAACGCATAAGATACCAGTCAGTTACTATTTCGGGGACTGCCCGTGAGCATCGAACAACAGGAAGAAGCATTTGACCAGCGCCTCGCTGAGATGGGGATCCGCATAAAAGATGCGAATAACCTTAAGGTCAGCGAGAATGTCTTTGACGAGGTCACGCTCCTTGCCCTGTACAAGCTCGTCCACAAGAAATGGCTCACCGCGATCGGCGGCTCCATCAGCACCGGGAAAGAGGCCAACGTTTTCCTAGGTGAACGGGAAGATGCGGCAGTCGCCATCAAGATCTACCGGATCCAGTCAGCAAATTTCACCACCATGAGTTCCTACGTTACGGGAGACCGCCGGTTCTCCCATGTAAAAAAGTCCAAAAAGGAACTCATCTTTGCATGGACAAGAAAGGAGTTCTCCAATCTTGCGCGGGCCCGGGAGGCAGGACTTCCCGTGCCGGAGCCGCTTGTGTGGGATCGAAATATCCTCATCATGTCCTTCCTTGGAAAAGGAGAGTGCCCGTATCCCCAGCTGAAGAATGCGGCAATTGACGACCCTGCTCAGGTTTATGACAGCATTATGACAATGATTGATACGCTGTACAAAAAAGCGGAACTCGTGCATGGTGACTTAAGCGAGTTCAATATATTGTACCATGACCAACCATATCTCATCGATATGGGCCAGTCAGTCACCCGCGATCACCCGCGAGCTCTCCAGTTCCTGATGCGGGACATCCGCAATATGAACAGGTTCTTTAAAAAGAAGGGCTGCGAAGTAAAAACTGAATATGAGATCTTCAACGCGGTGACCGGTCTCAATGTTTCACAACCATGACACACATCAGCATCATCTCCAGAAAGAACGGTATAACCTGCGACAAGAATGCCGGGCGGTCAGCCGGAAAGGTGAATGAACCATGATACAAGAATTAAAAGTTGCAACAAGCAGGGTGGGCGTCCTCATCGGGAAGGGCGGGGCAACAAAAAAAGAGCTCGAATCAAAGACCCACACGACTATTTCTATCGACAGTAAAGAAGGGCAGGTGAAAGTAGAGGGAGCAGAAGAAAACGCCATTCCCCTCCTCCGGGCTGTCGAGATCATCAACGCCATCAATGCCGGGTTCTCACCCGAGCGCGCCTTCGAGATGATCGAAGACGAGGATCTCCTTCTCGATATCATCGATCTCTCCCGGGCGGCGGACAATCCCCGGCAGCTCGACCGGCTCCGGGGCCGGATCATCGGGAAAGACGGCCGGGCCCGCGAGCAGATCGAGAATATGACCGATGTGGACCTTTCGGTATTCGGCCACACCGTTGCTCTCATCGGCTACCCTGAACAGATGAAGGTCGCCCGGGCGGCGATCGACATGCTCATCGAAGGCGTCCCCCACGAGAATGTCTTTGCGTTCCTCGACAAGAAGAAAAAAGAGGCGAAGCAGGACATGATCAGTTATTATTACTAAATCACTTCCGCCTCCCGCACCTCCTCTTTTTTATGCAGTCCGCTAAAACGGTACCGAACAAGAACCGAACAACCGGTCCGGAAACCTGTATGTGATCCGGCACGGGACCACGGGTGGGAAACGCCGCTTGCCGGGTGTAACCCACAAAAATCAATTCATCCGACCATAAATGATAACAGGCAGTTGAACAAAATGCGACACAGATGGGAACCTCTATGAAGATACAGGATCTTGCCATACCCGAACCCCTCAGACAACAGTACCTCGGGCTTGGCATCCTTGAACTCTACCCGCCGCAGGCCACCTGTGTCGAGAAAGGGCTCCTTGATGGTAAAAATCTCCTTGTCGCGATCCCGACGGCAAGCGGGAAGACGCTGATCGCAGAGATGGCGATGCACCGCCACATCGCGGCGGGAGGAAAATGCCTGTACATTGTCCCGCTCAAGGCCCTCGCATCGGAAAAGTACGAGGAGTTTGGTAACAAGGGTGTGAGGGTAGGCATCTCCACCGGGGACCTCGACCGGCGCGACGATGCCCTTGGTAAAAACGATATTATTGTCGCAACGAGCGAGAAAGTGGACTCGCTCCTGAGGAACGGCGCACGCTGGATCCCGGAGATCACGCTCATAGTCGTGGATGAGGTCCACCTGATCGATTCCCCGGACCGGGGCCCGACGCTCGAGATGGTGATCGCAAAGATGCGGTACCGGAATCCCGCCATGCAGATTATCGGCCTTTCGGCGACTATCGGCAACCCGAAGATGCTTGCCGGCTGGCTGGACGCGGAACTGGTCACAAGCTCGTGGCGGCCGGTGGACCTGCGCCAGGGCGTCTTTTTCAACAACCGGATCCAGTTCGAGGAGGGCACCCGGGAGGTCAGGCAGGTTTCGAAAAACTATGACGATCTCAATCTCTGCCTCGACACCATTGCCGAGGGAGGACAGTGCCTTGTCTTTGTCTCGTCGCGCCGGAACGCCGAGGCATTTGCAAAGCGGGCGGCGGCAGCGATAAAAAGCGAGGACCCGGCGCTTGCCGGATGCGCAGACCGGCTTCTGGCCGCTGCCCAGACCGAGATTGTAAAGACCCTTGCCGCGTGCGTGGCAAAAGGTGCGGCATTCCACCATGCCGGCCTCAGCCGGAACGAACGTTCCATCGTGGAAGAGGCATTCCGCAAGGGCTGGATCAAGTGCATCTCCTCCACACCGACTCTTGCCGCGGGTCTTAACCTCCCGGCACGGCGGGTTGTCATCCGCGATTATCTCCGGTTTTCAGCCGGTGAGGGAATGCAGCCGATCCCGGTCAGCGAGTACCGGCAGATGGCAGGGAGGGCCGGCCGGCCCCACCTCGACCCGTACGGCGAGGCCGTGCTGATCGCAAAGGAAGCTGAGCAGGTACCGGAACTTTTTGAATGTTATATCGATGCGCCAGCTGACGATGTCCATTCACGGATCGCCGAGCCGACGGCACTCTACACGCACATCCTTTCCCTTGTGGCCTCGGGTTTTGCGAAGACCCGGGGCGAGCTCTCCGAGTTCATGAACCGCTCGTTTTACGTCCACGAGCACAGGCAGGGCCGGCTCATGCACCGGGCAGTGGATGCCGCACTTGAGTTTTTAATTTCCGCAGAGATGGTCCTTGAAATCGGGGAGCACTTGGGAGCCACCGAACTCGGTACCCTTGTCTCACGGATGTACATAGATCCGAGAAGTGCGTCGCAGATCGTCACGACCCTGCGGGAGAAAGAGGCGTACGCGGATCTCGGTCTTGTCCAGCTCATCTGCAGCACGCCCGACATGCCCAAACTCTATGCCAAGAATTCCGATCTTGACGCGCTCTCCCGCATGATAGAAGACAAGGCAGGTGAACTCTGGCTCCCGTTGCCAACGGACGAGAATGAGGCAGAAGGGTATTACCGTGCAGTAAAAACCGCGATGCTTCTCTCGGACTGGACCGATGAACTCCCGGAAGAGAGGATCTGCGAGCGGTATGCGGTCGGGCCGGGCGACCTGTACGGGATGGTCGAGAGTATCAACTGGCTGCTGCACGCGACATCCCAGCTGGCCCGGATGTTTGCCCCGAAATTCTACCTGCAGATTAACGAATGCGAGATCTGCATGAAGAACGGGACCCGGCGCGAGCTGCTCCCGCTTATCCGGCTCCGGGGCATCGGCCGCGTCCGTGCCCGGCGCCTCTTCAATAACGGTGTGACATCACCGGAAGAGATCAAAAAACATCCACGTGAGGAGATCGCACGGATCCTCGGACAGGGCATAACGGATCAGATTTTTGAACAGTTAGAGCCAAAGAGCAGGAATACGGATACGACAAGCGTGACTGGGGAGAGACCTGCCGGCCAGTCCACGCTGTTCCGTTTCGGGTGAGCCATGGATCCTGTACCATTGTCCTGCGAAATACGGTATGCCGAGATGACGATTCAGGATCGGACAGCCGTTCTTGAGGTGCTGCGGAAGATTGCCAGATATTATGCCGCAAACATCGTCTGTTTTGATGCGGAAAAACTGGCTGGCCGGGCGCATGCAGAGGCCGCACTCCGGCATGCACACCGGTCATTCGAACAGGGCAGTATGATCTCCAACTCGTTTGAGATGGAGGCGCTGCTCTACGCAGCCGGGATCCGGCAGTGCAATGTGGCAGTCTCATTTGGCCTCCACGAAGGCAGGAACCACCTGTTCGTCTGCTGCTGCCCGGCACCGGCGGGCATCTGGAAAGACCTTGCCCTGCGCATGCAGTTTAACGGTGAACCTGCTGACGAGGATATATCCCCGCAGAAAGCCGCCCGGCTTGCAGCCCTGTTCGATATAACACCCGAAGAGATTGACGCAACGGGTCAGGATCGCATCCGGGATCTGGTACTGGAACGGGTGGCACTGCTGGAAGTCAGTAAGTAATGGACGGTTCCCCAACCGCGATTCCTGCCATAATCCTGCAACAGGACTCAAACTTTACAACTGTTCTCCCCGGAAAATCCTGCCACATGGATTCCGAGGCCCCCTCAATCGCCACTCTATGCGATCTGCGATCATTACCCCTCTTTAAATGATCGTATTCATAACAGGAGCTGATCTACACATACTAAAAAAAGGGACATTGTTTTTCGCAGGTATTCAAGATATTTTAACCCAGAAGGCCTTGGAACGGGCAGTTTATCTGAGAGCGTCTTCTGCTCTTCGGAACTGAAATCCAAAAAAAGTGTTATTTGTTTGCATGGGAGAGGATATGCGGGATTTCCGGAACGATGAGATTTTTTGTGGCAAGTGTGACCGCAGGGGTGGACCCCGGAACACAGAAGACTACCCTACCGCGGATCGTGCCGGCGATTGCCCGGGAGAGCATGGTGGAGATCCCGATCTCATCGTAACTTTTCATCCGGAAAAGCTCCCCAAAGCCATCAATCTTCTTTTCAAGGAGGGGGGCGATCGCCTCAATCGTACAGTCATCATGTGTCAGACCGGTGCCACCATCGATGATGATGCAGTTGCAGGTTTTAAGAGCCTGGTACAGCTCGAGCCGGATGGCTTCGATCTGGTCTGGAACTACTGAATAATACTCAACAGGGATCTTTGCATCTGTTAAGATTGCTTGGATCGTTTTACCGCTGGTGTCCGTTTCCTTGGTTCTTGTTGTGGACACCGTGATTATCGCACCGGTTATTGGGATGGGGTGGATATGTTCCTGCTTCATGGTGATAAAGATCATAGTTATTGCTCGTTAATAGACGCATAACATCTGTAATCCTCTGCCTTCACTTAACCCCATTTTATGATCCTGGGGCTCCCCCTTTGTTTCCACTGGAGATATAATTCTTCACGACCACCGGATTTGCATTCAACCTAACACAGAGATCAAATGAAGCTGGGAAAAAGGTTAGCTCAATGATAGTTGACACCTCGCTGTTTGCGGCTCTTTCATCTGACTTGCTGGCATTACCTGTTGTAGTATGAATCAAATTGTGCCATTAAAGGATTAATACTATTACAGTTCTGTATGATAGTTTTTATTTGGAGAAACTCCTACAAACATATTTCGAATACCTTAAATAGATCAAAAATTAGATTCACAATGACTATTTTCTTTTAAAAATTTTAAAAATGATTTAGTATCTCTTTCAAAGTTCCATACGAAATAAAGGGGTGTCCCTGATCATCATCATTTGTGGGAGGAAATAAAATTATTCTTACAAACTCTTTCTTTCTGCACAGTTCAAAAAAAATAAAAATAGAATTTTTGAAATTTTTGTTTAAAAGGTTTAAATCTAAAACAAGGCAGTTTAAACGAACTTTCCACAGGAACCGAAGGGGTTTATAAAGGAAACAAACCACGTGCTTTTTTAATCTTATCCCGCTAAGACTCAGCTCCACGTGTCACCATGCCAGAACCAGAAGATCCATCAACCGGATTATTTATAAAATACCTTTCCAATAACCGGATATTCCGTGACCGGGAAGTACTCCGGCACTCATACCGGCCGCAGATCCTCCCCCACAGGCAGCCGCAGATCGATACCATTGCCTCGATCCTTGCCCCCTCCCTCAGGAACGAAACCCCCTCCAATATTCTTATTTACGGGAAAACGGGAACCGGGAAGACCGCAAGTGTACGGTACGTCGGTTCGGAACTCGAAAAGGCCAGCAGCACGATGGGAACCACCTGCAGGATTGTCCACCTCAACTGCGAAGTGATCGATACACAGTACCGGGTGCTCGCCCAGATTGCCAAGTGCATCGATGGTTTTGAAGAAGCATCAAGCGATAAGACCCGTATCCACATCCCGATGACCGGGTGGCCCACGGATCAGGTATATTCAGAGCTTAAGAATCAGCTCGACACCGGTGGCGGTGTGCTGGTGATTGTGCTCGACGAGATTGACAAGCTGGTCAAGAAGAGCGGTGACGACACCCTGTACAACCTGACCCGGATCAACTCCGATCTCAAGAACTCCAAGGTCAGTATCATCGGGATTTCGAACGATCTCAGCTTCAAGGATTTCCTTGACCCCCGGGTCCTCTCCTCTCTTTCTGAAGAGGAGATCGTCTTTCCACCGTATAACGCCCCGCAGCTGGTTGATATCCTGACCCAGCGCGCCACCGGCGCATTTATTGATGGTGCAATTGCTGAAGGGGTGATCCCGCTCTGCTCAGCCCTCGCAGCACAGGAACACGGGGATGCCCGCCGGGCCTTGGATCTCCTCCGGATCTCGGGAGAACTTGCCGACCGGGATGAGTCAAAGCAGGTAACCGAGGAGCACGTAAAACAGGCGCAGGCGAAGATCGAGACCGACAGTATGATCGAATGTATCGCGACACTCCCCACCCAGAGCAAGCTGATCCTCTTTTCCATGCTAACACTGGAACAGCTGGGCCAGAACATCTTCACGAGCGGGGAGGTCTCGCGCATCTACCAGGACATCGCGCCGCACATCCAGCTCGACATCCTTACCCACCGCCGGATCACGGATCTCATTTCAGAGCTCAACATGCTGGGCGTGATCAATACCCGTGTCGTGAGCCGGGGCCGGTACGGGCGCACGAAGGAGATGTGGTTCGATGCAAATACCGTCAAGATCCGCGAAGTCGTGCTCAAGGACCCGCGGCTGAACGGGATAAAAGATCTCGATATAAATCAGATGGAAGCCAAATGGTTAAAAACGTGGTTCAGGTGATGTGTGATGGATGACAAGGATCTTGAACTCCTCCGGATTCTTGAGGAGAACAGCCGGCTGTCTGCGCAGGAAATCGGATCGATGACCAACCTTATACCGGCCGAAGTGGAAGCACGAATTCATGCCCTCGAGGAGACTCAGATAATCCGCAAGTACACAACGGTCATCAACTGGGAGAAGGCGGGGAACAGCGAAGTGTCGGCCATCATCGAGCTGAAAGTGAGCCCGGAACGGGACTTCGGGTACGACAGGATTGCCGAGCGTCTCTCACGGTTCAAACAGGTGCGGACCCTCCGCCTGATCACCGGCACGTACGATCTCCAGGTAATGGTGAGCGGGAAGAATATGCAAGAGGTTTCCCGGTTTGTCTCGGAACACGTCGCCCCGATGGACCGGATCCGCGAGACAGCGACGCATATCGTCATGAAGTCCTACAAGGAGAATGGCAATACACTCTTTGAGCAGCAGGAAACCGAACGCCTTCCCTACTCTTTCTAAAGGTGGCATGATGCGAACGTTTGTCTCAGAGCGTGCCCGGGAGATACCGCCATCAGGAATCCGGAAATTTTTCGATCTGGTTCTCACCATGGATGATGTGATCTCCCTTGGTGTCGGCGAGCCCGATTTCAGGACCCCGTGGAACATCTGCGAGTCCGGTATCTACTCTCTTGAACAGGGCGTGACCTCCTATACCTCAAACCGGGGACTCCAGACCCTCCGCGATGCACTTTCTGCCCACCTCGCGAGCCGGTACCAGCTTAAGTATTCGGCTAATGACGAGATGATCATCACTACTGGCGTTTCCGAGGCGCTTGACATCGCGATCCGCGCCATCGTCAACCCCGGTGACGAAGTCCTGATCGCTGAGCCCAGTTACGTCTCCTATGCACCCTGCGTTAGGCTTGCGGGCGGGATACCTGTTCCCGTTGAGTGTTCCGAAAAGGACCAGTTCCGGCTCAACCCGGATAAGCTCCAGGAAAAGATCACGAATAAGTCAAAGGCCCTGATCATCAACTTCCCCAACAACCCGACGGGCGCCATTATGAAAAAGGAGGATCTCGAACCCATCGCGGATATCGTCACCGACCGGGATCTCCTGCTCATCAGCGATGAGGTCTATTCGGAGCTCACCTACGAATCCTCCCACACCGCTGCAGCAACAGTAAAAGACCTCTGGCAGCGGACAATCACCCTTAATGGATTCTCCAAGGCGTACGCGATGACCGGATGGAGGGTGGGTTTTCTCTGTGCGCCACAGGAGATCTGCGATGCCGCGCTCAAGATCCACCAGTACGTCATGCTCTGCGCCCCGGTGATGGGACAGGTCGGGGCGCTCGAAGCTCTCCGCTCAGCAGAGGATGAGAAGGCAAGCATGGTCAACGAGTACCGGCTCAGGCGCAACATGTTCGTTTCCGGTCTTAACAAGATAGGTCTCTCCTGCCATGTGCCCGAGGGCGCATTCTACGCCTTCCCCTCGGTGAAAGGAACCGGGCTTTCCGATGTAGTGTTTGCAGAACGGCTCCTCAAGGAACAGCGGGTTGCCGTGGTACCGGGCAGCGTCTTTGGGTGTGGGGGGGACTACCACCTTCGCTGCGCCTACGCGGTCTCAAGAAAAGAGCTCACTGAATCCCTCGGCCGGATGGAAACTTTCGTCAGCGGGTTGTAGCCCGGGGAGATGGCCGGGAATTCCTGCCCGGCTGTTCCCGGTTTGTGTGATCCGGAGAAGCTCCACCCGTTCACTGGGAAGGATTTCGTGTTTTTTATGTGGTTCAGGGCAGACTTTATTGCCCTACCCGCCCCACACTACATGATACTCCAATGAGCTGTACTATTATCGTAGGTGGATTTTTTGGAGATGAGGGAAAGGGCAAGATTGTTGCCCACATCGCACATGCGGATGAACCTGTCATCATCTCCCGTGGTGGCGTAGGCCCGAACGCCGGGCACACAGTTCAGGTCGGCGACCATGAATATGGTGTCCGTATGGTCCCATCCGGTTTTGTCTATAAAAAGGCCAAACTCTGCATCGGCAGCGGGGTTCTCATCGATCCGAGAGTTCTCAAGCACGAGGTCGAGACGCTGGGAGTCAAAGGCCGGATCTTTGTCGACAAGCGCTGCGGTATTATCACCGAGGATCATATCGCCCGTGACAAGGGCAGCGCGTACCTCTCAAAGAAGATCGGCAGCACCGGTTCCGGCTGCGGGCCGGCCAATTCCGACCGGGTGATGCGGATATCCCCGCAGGCAAAGGATGTGCCGGAACTTGCCGAGTACCTGCTGGATGTTCCCCTCGCCCTCAACACTGCCATAAAAAGTGGCCAGACCGTTCTTCTGGAAGGTACCCAGGGTTTTGGGATCTCGCTCTATTACGGGACGTACCCGTTTGTCACGAGCAAGGACACCTCCGCCTCCCAGATCGCTGCGGATAACGGTGTCGGCCCGACAAAAATTGACGATGTGATCGTCGTCTTCAAGGCCTACCCGACCCGGGTAGGCGAAGGACCTTTCTCTACCGAGATGACCTCGGAGAAGTCGGATGCGATGGGTATCCAGGAATTCGGCACGGTTACTCACCGGAAGCGCCGGATCGGCGGCTGGGATGGCCAGATGGCCCGGTACTCTGCGATGATCAACGGCTGCACGCAGGCAGCGGTCACCGGGATCGACCGGGTGGACAAGGCCTGCTTCGGGCTCACCGAGTACAGCAAGCTCACCAAAAAGGCAAAGGACTTCCTGAAAACTGCCGAGGACGATATCGGCTCCCCCATCACGCTCATCTCCACCGGGCCGGAACTCACCCAGATCATCGATATCAGGAAAGAATACGCATGAAGCGTTCGCTCATGGACCTCCTCTGCTGCCCTGTCTGCAAGGGCGATCTCGTACTCCGCGTTGATACAGAGACTGAAAAGGAGATTCTTGAAGGTAACCTGCGCTGTGCTGCCTGCAACGCAGACTACCCAATCCACGAGGGGATCCCAAATCTTCTCCCCCTGTCCGCACGATAACCGGTGACGCCATGCATCTCCCGCTGCCTTTTGAACTTCTGGCGGTTACGAATCTCCCTCCGGCAGAGGAGATGATAACAGAGATCTATCTCAACCGGTCGGGCATCAACACGATTGAAGTTCCCCCGCAGAATGCACATGTTGTGTGTGGGAGTCTCCTGAAGGTCCGGTTTGTGAACCGTGGCGCCCCCATCCATATCACGGCAACGACTTCCAATGCCGGCATGTTTACGGATTTTTTCCATGAGAACATGTATGTGATCGATGAAGTGGTGCTCGGCATACCCTTGCGAAAGGAGTGTGCCCCGGGCTTTTTTGACATCGACATAATCGCCGGCTATGGCGCAATGAAGGCTACCCTCCGTGTCGAGGTCATTGTGAAGCCCAGCCGGGGAGAACAGGCACTGGAAAAAGAACCTCCCGTCCAGCCCGAAGCCCACGGCCGGCCTCACCTCATGATGGTGGCGATGGCTCTGGGTCTTATCCTGTACAGCACTTGGTACTATACCAAGATTGAATTCCTCAACATCGCGGCATTCATCGTTCTTATTGTCGGTGCACTGTTCGTATGGTACCGACAGACCTGATACTTGCCGGCGCTGTTCTCCTTCCTGCGCTTGCCGTCGACCGGCTTATTGGCGATCCTCACTCGGCGTACCACCCGGTCACGCTTCTGGGCCGGTTTATCGGCTGGTGGGGTCAGCCCTCGCGCTATTCCCCCCGCGTTCAGCGTGCAGCCGGTGTCCTCTTCTGGATTCTTACAGCCTGTCTTTTTGCGCTCCCGTTCTTCCTGTTCGGGAGGTATGCTCCATGGCCGCTCTTTCTTGTCGGCGCACCGTTCCTTCTCAAGTGCTGCTTTGCGTGGCGCTCACTTGAGGAGCATGCGCTCGGGGTGGTTGCGGCGCTTGAAAACGGCGTAGATGCGGGCCGCAAACGGGTGAAACTGATGGTCTCCCGGGAGACGGCACAGCTCGATGCTGAGCACATCCGGTCGGCCGCGTACGAGTCCATGACAGAGAACCTCACCGACAGCATCGTCTCGCCGCTCTTTTACTTCGCGCTGCTCTCCCTTTTCGGCCTCGGGCTTGCGGGGGCGGCAGTTTTCCGTGCCGCAAATACGATGGATGCAATGCTCGGGTACCGGGATGAGCGGGCCCGGCTGGGCTGGTGCTCCGCCCGGATGGACGACGTCCTCAACTATATTCCTGCCCGGATCACCACGCTCTTTCTCCTTGTCTGGTTCCTCACGACGGGCACTTCTGCCCGGGCATGGGGGGTGATGCGCCGTGACGGAAAAAAACGCCCGGGTTTCAACGGCGGCATCGTGATGGCGGCGATGGCCGGGGGCTGCGGTATCTGTTTTGACAAGCCGGGAGTCTATACGATCGGGAACGGGGAGCTATCGCTTGAGGAAGGCGGCCCGGCAATTGTCCGCGCGGTCAGGGTGGTCACAGTATCGTTTGCGGCAATTATGGCAGGTACACTTATTTTATTGGCTTGGTTGATCCATAGTACTGGTATATGAAATTAGAAGAACTGAGATTTGGCACTGAGCTCCTCAAGCGCGGCTTTGCATCCATGCAGAAGGGGGGCGTGATCATGGATGTCGTCAATGCCGAGCAGGCAAAGATTGCCGAGGCAGCCGGTGCCGTCGCAGTCATGTCGCTGGAACGGGTGCCATCCGACATAAGGAAACAGGGCGGCGTCGCCCGGATGGCAGACCCCGAGAAAGTCCAGGAGATCATCGATGCGGTCTCGATCCCGGTGATGGGAAAGGTCAGGATCGGCCACTTTGTCGAGGCGCAGGTGCTTGAAGTGCTCGGCGTCGATATGATTGACGAGAGCGAAGTACTCACCCCCGCAGATGAGGAATTCCATATCGACAAGAAGCAGTTCAAGGTTCCGTTTGTCTGCGGTGCACGGAACCTTGGCGAGGCGTTGCGCCGGGTCAACGAAGGTGCAGCGATGATCCGTACTAAGGGTGAGGCGGGGACAGGGAACGTTGTCGAAGCGGTGCGCCACATGCGGGCGATCATGGGCGAGATCCGCAAGGTGCAGGGCATGGACGAGCAGGAGCGTATCAGCTATGCCCGGAGCATCGAGGCACCGGCAGAGCTCGTCATTGAGTGCGCGACTCGCGGCCGGCTCCCTGTCGTGAACTTCTCGGCCGGTGGTATTGCCACCCCCTCGGATGCTGCGCTGATGATGCAACTGGGGGCTGATGGCGTCTTTGTCGGGTCCGGGATCTTCAAGTCCTCGAGCCCGGAGAAGATGGCAAAGGCGATCGTGGAATCCGTCAACCACTATAATGACGCAAACGTGATTGCGAAAGTCAGTACTGGCCTTGGCGACGCAATGCCGGGTCTTGATGTCCACACCCTCAGGGCCGATGAGGTGCTGCAGACCCGTGGACGTTAAGATCGGGGTGCTTGCGTTACAGGGTGACGTGAGCGAGCATATTGATGCCTTTTCTGCGGCACTCCGGTTACGGGGCTGCGGGATGGCATCGTCCGTTGTCGAGGTCAGGTGCCCTGCGGATCTTGCTGGTTGCGCCGCGCTTGCGATCCCGGGCGGGGAGTCCACGACCATCTCGCGGCTGATCGATAAGAACGGGCTCTACGAACCGATCCGCACCTTCCCGGGCGGGATCTTTGCGACCTGTGCCGGCATGGTGCTGATGGCGACCCATGTTGCCGATCCCCGGGTGCACACGCTCGGTCTCATGGACATGACCGTGGACCGGAACGCGTTCGGCCGGCAGAGGGAGTCGTTTGAGGCTGATATCCCGGTCGCGGGGCTTCCTGACGGCGGCCCCCCCGTCCATGCGATCTTTATTCGGGCACCGGTCGTGACCGCAGCCGGGCCGGATGTGCATGTGCTTGCGACACTGGATCAGGGCATTGTTGCGGCCGAGAAGGGCAGGTACCTTGCGCTCGCCTTCCACCCGGAGCTTGGCGGGGATCTCCGGCTGCATGAGTGGTTTTTGCAGAATCTGGGGATCTGACCGACTATTTCATTAGTTTTCCGCCAGAATTCATGTTTATGAGACAATACACCGCCGAAATTAAAGAGCAGGCCCACCGGCTTGGGGCGGAGTTTGTGGGCATCGCGGATGCAGCGGGGTTTCTGGATCCCAATTACACCGGGAACAAGCCGCAGGAGTTCATGCCCGGGATCCGGTCCGTGATCGTGGTTGGTGTCGTGATCCCGAAGGGATGCGTCCAGCCCCTGCCTAAGGGCAGGCCGGAATATACCAACACCCTGATGGCGGGAACCGCGACGCTGCGGGTGATCGCGTTCCGCATCACCCGGGACTTGGAAAAACAGGGATATCTGGCCGCCCTTGTTCCCACGGAGGGCAGTGAATTCGGAATGTGGTACGCCGATAAGGAAACCCTCAGGGCGGATATTTCTCTTAAGTATGCTGCATGGCTTGCCGGCCTTGGTACGTACGGCCTCAACCAGCTGCTCATCACCAGCGAGACCGGCCCCCGGATCAGGATGACGGCGATCCTGACCGATGCGCCACTGGATGCAGATCACCCCATAGAAAAAACGTTTGTCAGACTTGAATGTGCCGCGTGCCAGAAGTGCGTAAAGGTCTGCCCGGTCGGTGCAATCTCGGCCGACGGGACCTTCCGGCCCCGTGCCTGCCGGGATTTCATGTTCACGACACTTGGCGGCCTGCGGTGCGGCATGTGCATCCGGGTCTGCCCGCTGTAGCCCTTTTTTGAAGAAGTATCCTTATTTGCCTGGGTGCGATATGTTCCTCTATGGCAAAAAGAGGCCATCCCCGTACCACAATTTCGAAATTACCGCAGGAGGAACTGGTGGCGATGCTCTCTGCAGCAGTGGCAAACCACGACGATTTCGTGCTCGCATGGGAACCACGGCCCGGTGAAGAGCCGGCATCAGGGACAGAACCGGTGGTCCACGTTATGACCGGGAACTTGGTCACTCCGTGCAGGCTGAACGGCCTTAAGGGCAGGGCGATCCTGTACGAGGATGAAGGGGCGCGGATCGTGACATTTAAGGAAAATGACGATACGACCGGCCCGAAAAAATAAGAAGTGTGTTCAGGAACCCGTAGGATCCGTGACCTGACCTGCAAAGAGGATGGCGCCGGTATCATTGTCCTGTATCAGGAAGAGGAACGGGCGATCGGCCCGGAAGACCGGTACCGGCTCTTCAGACCCGGGAGCCACCGCCATCATATTCATTACGACACCGGTGGCTGCCGCCGCCTCGGTGCCCTCCTCGTTCACCTCGATATAGGCCTTATGGTACACGTCGCTGATATACAGGTCCTGTGCCCCGTCCATACCGGAGAACTCTGCTGCGCCGGAGAATGCGGTCGGCATCCCCATCGCGCTGAGCACATCTTTCAGGGAATACTGGTGTTCCAGTTTGAATTTCGGGAGATACACCATGACCCGCCGCGATGAGGCAGACCGTTCCAGTGCCGAGAGGTTGGCCGGGTCGAGGTATGGTGCTGCTGCGGAGAGGTTGTTTTCTTTGGGAAGGAGGACGACCATGGAGAGCCCCGCCCCACTGGTGGTGGTATAAGGCAGGGAGAGCATCTGGAGATCAGGTGTTTCTGCATAGGAATAGACCGCGTCCTCACCGGTCATCTGCATCATGCTTGCGGTGACGACTGTGCCGTCAGATCTGGTGAACGGGGCATCGCTTGTCTGGTTGGCGTCGAACTGTTTTTCCCAGGTACCCTTGAAATAGACGGCGTTGGTGATCACGAACCGGGTCATGGAACTGATACTGCCGGCAGGTAGGAGATCCAGAATCTTGTTGTTGGTTTTTGCTGCAACCCAGTCGTTGATGGTCTGGCGTGAAGCGTCGGGCTCGCCAACAATATCGAGGTTGGTCGTGTTGGCGCTGTAATACTGTTGCGCGATACTGGTGTAGCCGGGGAGGAAGGCAGATGTTTTCTCCGCCCAGAGGGCATTTGCCGTGCTCAGGGTATACCCTGAATCCCCTTGGTTGATACCGGCGGTTATCGCGGCAAACCCTTCCCTGCGGGTGGTATCATTTACCGGGAAGTAAAAGACCGATTGGATCTCGTCGGCGGTTTTTCCCCGGGCCCCTTCGTACGTGAGAGCGAGGGCCGAGGAGATGGAGATGGGTGAGAAGAAGATATTGCCACCGCCGGATGCACGTCCCTGTGCGATCTCGCGGTACAGGCCTGCAGCAAACCGGTTGTTTGCATCGGTAATACTCAGGTTCAGAGTCCCCGGTTGTCCGGGGCCGGCTTGGGCCGGCGGTGTCAGCAGTTCCAGATTACTGTCGTTACAACCGGTGCACGTGCCGGAGGCAGGCGAACTGGTGCACCCTGCCATCATCACCAGAAGAAGGATGAGGAAGGATGCAACAGCCAGTACTTTCCCGGTGCAGGATTTCATGGCAGAATCTGGGTGGGTGTTTATGTTAAATTTGGCGTTGACTGCGGATCTTTTCGCAGTTATCCTTCGGTAATTGTGGCAGGGTTATCTGTACCAATACGCGTATAACTTCTGCCGCTGACAACATTTTCACCGGTACATCCGTGAACCCTGCACGGAGCTTGGGTCCGGCACTGGTGGCCAGAGGGACCGCCCTTGCCCAGCTCTGGGTGTTCATCCTTGCGCCGATCATCGGGGCGCTGGTGGCGGCGGTTGTCTGGAAATATCTCTTTGAAGAGAAAACAGCACCGGCATAACCCGGGCATTTACTTTTTTAGTCCCGCAGGCTCTTTTTTCATCGCCTCTGCCTTCAGATCTTTTGACATCAGCTCGATCGCATATCGCAGCGCCGTCCGGGGCATCACATTCCTGTACCGCATGACATATGCAAACACCTCGGCCTGGTGTTGCCGGCTCGCCTCTTTCAAGAGCCAGCCGTAGCCTTTCTGCACCATATCATCGGTATCGGTCAGGAGCAGATCGGCAATTTCCATTGCCTCGGGGAGAAACTTCCCGTGCTTTGCCGGGACAATCAGGGAAACTGCGGCAGCCCGGCGCATCCACCGGTTCCGTGACTGCGCCCACCGTTTCAGCTCGGCCGTATATTCCGGATATTGTTCAATAAAGTCCCCTATCGTGTGGTTGTAGAACCCGTCGCACGAGGCCCAGTTGGTGATGTAGGTATCGATCCAGCGCCGGAATACTACAAGATCCTCTCGCTCGTACCGGTCTGAGAGGGCATGGGCCCAGTTCGAGACGACAAATGATTCCTCGATGTACCCCGAGCGGTAGAGCTCTTCGCAGAGCGCGAAGATCTCCTGTTTGTCCCGGTATCGTATCTCCTTCCAGTACTTTTTTGCAATCGCCATGACGGTCGCAGTTTTCAGGCCGTAGCACCGGATCTCTTCCCTGAAAAACCGCCGGGACGTTTTTTGGATCTGCGGATCCGCCTGCGCTTTGAGGTCCTGCCGGATGTGTACGATCACCGGGTCCATGAAACAGCGTTGGGAGGGAAGGGGGATAAGGGGTGCGTCAGCGGTAAGGCCGGGACCCACAACCGCAAACCCGAAAATCTCCTCCTCAGCCGGTCACCCCTGTCCCTTTTTTGCTTTTTGCTGCCGGACACTGGCTGGCGGATCCGCTCGTATTTCCATTTTCGATACCGAGATACAGCGCCCCCCAGGCACAGAGTGCCTGCAGGATCGGGATCAGGGTCCTGCCAAACTCTGTTATCGCGTATTCCACCCGGGGCGGCACCTCGGGATAGACCGTTCTTTGGATCACGCCGTCCTCCTCGAGCTCGCGGAGCTGCTTGGTGAGCATCTTGGCATTGACCCCCGGCAGTGCTTTCTGCAGCTGGCCAAATCGCATCACATTATCGCCCAGGTGCCAGAGGATGAGTGGTTTCCACTTGCCGCCGATCACATCCAGTGTTGCCTCGACGGTGCAATGGTAGGTCTTGCCGTTTTTTGTATAGGTCATGGTTACTCCAGTGAAAGTCTGTTACCAGAAAAATGGTATTTCCTATTTAATCTGCTGAGGCACATTTTATCTTAATGGTTCTGACCGACTCCTGCAGAAAAGTTTTCACTATCATGACTGCACACGGTGTTCTGTCGGGATTTTCCGCACACTCGCGGTCAATGAGGAGAACAGATATGGAAAAGACACAGATAGGACAGAATTTTTTCATTCCGATGCCAGTTGTCCTTGTCGGGTCGCAAGTAGAGGGACGGGTGAATTTCATGGCAGTGGGATGGTGTACCCGGGCCAATGGGAACCCGCCGATGATTGCCTGTGGGATCGGGAGTCACCGTTTCACGGCAAAGGGCATTACTGAGACAAAGACGTTCTCCGTGAACATTCCCTCCTCGGCACTCATGGAAAAGGCCGATTACTGTGGAATCGTCTCGGGAGAGAAGACGGACAAGTCCGGGGTGTTTGAAGTCTTTTACGGCACGCTTGGGACCGCACCGATGATCCGGGAGTGCCCGGTCACACTTGAGTGCCGGCTGGAAAAAGCCGTTCCCCTCCCAACCCACACGCTCTTTGTGGGTGAGATTGTGGGGGCATATGCCGACGGGAACGTGATCAAGGAAGGGAAACCAGACTTCCCGACTGTCGACCCGCTCTTCCTGACGATGCCCGATAACCGGTACTGGAGGCTCGGGAACTATGCCGGAGATGCATGGAGTGCCGGAAAGAACCTGATGCATCCGTCGCACAAAAGCACACAAAAACAAAAGGGACGGTAACCGTATGGCAACTATTCTTGTCGATCAGGATCTCTGCACCAGGTGCGGGATCTGCTCTGTGGTCTGCCCGATGTCGATTGTCGACCCGGCAGATGAGAACACCCTGCCGAAGGTGCAGGATGCAAAAGCCGGCCTGTGCATCCGGTGCGGGCACTGCGAGGTCTCCTGCCCGTCGCAGGCGCTTCTCCTGGATTATCTCCCCGATGAGAAAGCGCAAGTCCCGGCTGCGGCCGTTTCCCTGTCGACCGGGGATCTCGGTGTTTACCTGAAGAAACGCAGGTCAGTCCGGCATTTCACCAAGGAGCCGGTCTCGAGGGAGGACATCCTGCAGGTCCTTGACATCGCCCGGTACGCTGCGTCAGGGGGCAACGGACAGCCGGTCGAGTGGCTTATCGTACACGATCCCGATGAAGTCCACCGGCTCGCGGGGTTGTGCATCGACTGGATGAAGACCTTACAAAACAGCAGCCACCCGATGAGCGGGAATATCCCGACGCTGGTCGCTGACTGGGAGGCCGGGAATGACCCGGTCTGCCGCGGGGCACCCCATCTCGTGATCGTCCATATTCCGGAGGGCAACCCGGTGGCATCGGTGGACGCCCTGATTGCCCTGACCCATTTCGATATTGTTGCGCCGGCATTCGGCATCGGGATCTGCTGGGCGGGATTCCTCTCGATGGCCGCTGCTGCCTATGGGCCCCTGCAGGAAACGCTGGCCCTCCCGGCAGGGCGTAAGTACTCCTACGGCCTGATGTTCGGCCACCCGCAGTACAAGACATACGGCATCCCACGCCGGAAGCCGTTGCAGGTGACGTGGCGGTAGGAAATGACACCGGGCGCGGAAACGATTAATACCACGAATGATCAGGAGAAGGTATGACGGATTATGCAGGTGTCGGAAGGAAAAAACTGCGTGAGATTGACGGCGAGGCAGGTGTCAGGGTCGAAGAGACATTAAACAACATCTGCCCGGACCTTGCCCGTTACCTCATCGAATATTCGTTCGGGGAGATCTATGCCCGGGAGATCCTTGACAACAAAACAAAGGAGCAGGCGGTCGTCGCCGCCCTGACCGCCATGGGTACGGCCGCCCCCCAGCTGAAGGTTCACATCCATGCAGCACTCCACGTCGGCTGTACTCCCGAAGAGATCCGGGAGATCATCATCCAGATGTGCGGTTACGCGGGATTCCCGGCGACCTTAAACGCGATGGGCACGCTCATGGAGGTCTTAAAAGAGACCGGGCTGGCCCTTTCAACGGTATCCGTCCACGCTGGTTCCGAGGGCCGGTACGAGCGCGGGAAGGACTGGCTCTCGCGGATTGCGCCCGATCAGGAACGTGTGCTCAAAGAGACGTTCGATCCGATAAACCCGGATATTACCCGGTACGTCATCGAGTTCGGCTATGGGGACATCTATGCCCGGGGCATCCTGCCAATCCGGATCCGGCAGGTTGCTACCATCGCCGCGCTCGCCGCAAAAGGTACCGCCCCCTCGCAGCTCCGGTTCCATATCGGCGGCGGGCTCTGGGCCGGCCTTTCCGAGAACGAGATCGTCGAAATCATGCTGCTGATCTCCATTTATGCCGGATTTCCGGCAGCATTGAATGGTATCGTCGCGACCCGCGAGGTTGCAGAGGCCTTAAAAGACGAAAAACGGTGAGCGGGGGAAAGACCGGCGGTCGTCTCCCCGGGAAACTCCCGCGCACCAGGTAAAAAATGGAAAACGAAGTGATCGAATATGGCAAAAGTCGTTGCATTCAACGGAAGCCCAAGAAAGGATGGAAACACCTCCATCCAGATTGGGCATATGTTTGAGGAACTGGAGAACGAAGGGATCGAGACCGAGCTCGTGCAGGTCGGCAAAAAGAAGATCCGGGGCTGTACTGCCTGCATGAAGTGTTTTGAGAAGAAGGATGGGCATTGTGTCTTTGACGATGAGATCGTCAACCGCTGCATCGATCAGATGGTCGGGGCGGACGGCATCATCCTCGGATCGCCGGTGTACTTCCTGGATGTGACCGCGGAGATGAAGGGTCTGATCGACCGGGCGGGGTTCGTGTCCATGGCAAACGGGGGCCTGTACCGCCGCAGGGTGGGTATGGCCGTCGCCGCGGTCCGGCGGTCCGGGGGCAGCCGTACGATCGATACCATGCTCCACTTCCTGCTCGCCGGCGGCATGTTTGTCCCGGGATTCCCGGTCCTCGGCGTCGGGAGGGAGATCGGGGACGTGAACAAAGACGAGGAAGGCCTCGGCCGTGCCCGGGATGCCGCAAAGAACATGGCATGGCTCATCAAAACGATGAAAAAGGCACAGGAATCCCGATGAACCGTTCAGGAAGATATCCCTTGAGTAGAGTGATAATGGAGACAACCCGTTATGGAAGCCCTTGATGCAATCATGACACGCCGCAGTGTCAGGAAATACAAGAAACGACAGATACCGGATGCGGCTCTTGCAGAAATCCTCAAAGCAGGAACCTATGCCCCGTCTGCCCTCGCCCTCCAGCCGTGGGCATTTATCGTGATACAGGATCAGGAATTCCTCACCCGGGTCTCGGATTATTGTAAACCCATCATGATTGCGCACATGAAGGATGCGCATGACGGGATGTCCGATGCGTTCCGGGCGATGCTTGAGATCTCCGGATACTCGATTTATTACCATGCACCGACGGTTATTATGATCGTCGGGAAAATAGCGAACCGGTTCCGGGAGATTGACTCTTCGCTCTGTGCTGAGAACATGATGCTTGCCGCTCATGCGCTCGGTATCGGGAGCTGCTGGATCGGGTCAACGGAAGTGGCCTATGAGAACAGGGAGCTCATGGCAGGGTTCCGGATCCCGGAAGGCTACAGTCCGGTCGGCACGATTGTTTTCGGGTACCCGGCCGAGTCACCGGAGGTCCATGACAAGCACCACCCTAAGGTGACGTGGGTCCGGTAAGTGCCGCAGGTCCGGTTTCCCCGGGGAGTGTTCACACCGGACCAAACCGGTATTCTCCTTTTGGCACGGTAATTTCGAACCGGGCCCCTTTCCCCGGTTCGCTGGTTTCGGCGATGGTAATACCGGTGATCGAGAGGATCTCACGGGAGAGGAATAACCCAAGGCCGGTATTCTTCCCAAAGCCCCGCTCGAAAAGGTGCGTTTTATCGCCGGGGCCGATCCCGGTCCCGTCGTCTTCATAGCATAAGACCAGCCCGGCACCGGTCTCCTGCGACGTGATACGGATCGTTGTCAGCTTGTCCCCGCCGTACCTGAGGGCATTGTCGATCAGGTTGTACGAGACTTTCTCGAACAGCGGGTCTGCATAGACCTCAAGATCGGTACGATCGACCTCTGCCTTCACATTCCTCATGGAGAGTGCGGCGACCGCCCGCAGGACTCCCTCCTGGACATTCTGCCAGACGGGTGCTGTTTTTCCCATATCCTGGTAGGTCCCGGTGAAGTTGATCTGTCGTTCGATGGTGTCTGAAATGGTCTCCTCTTTACGGATATAGCTGGCCATTCTTGAGGTGTCATTCAGGGTCTCTTTTGATAATGCAAGATAGGATTTGAGTGCCGAAAGCTGGTTCCTGATATCGTGGCGGGTGATGGAAGAGAGGATATTGAGTTTTTTGTTGGCCCGGGCGAGGGCATCCTCTGCTGCTTTCCGTTCGGTGATATCGGTTATCACCGAGAGGATCGCTGGCTCGCCACGGTCGCTGATCATCACGCTCTTTATCATGCAGCGCCGGATATCCCCTCCCGGCAGCCGCAACGCAATCTCCCGGGTCGGTAATGATGTTTCCCTGGTACGCGTTCGCTCAAAGACGGATTCCACTGCAACGCTGCTCTCATCGGTGAGGTAATCATAGACCGGTTGTCCGGCAAGATCTTCGGAGCTCATTCCAACAAGGCGGCCTGCCGCGGGGTTTGCGTACCGTATTGTTTTCCCGTCGTGGATAATGACATAATCCGGAAGATTATCCGCGAGGTTCCGGTACCGCTCCTCGCTGGATTTCAGTTCGGTCTGGGAACGGACCATGTTGAGCATCAGGAAGAAACCGGTAGTGAGGATGTCCGTGATGATGGTGGCGACAAAGAAGATCGTATTCCCGATATCGGTACTGAACAGGGACTGATCTGCGGGATTGGCCAGCCAGTATGCATCCCTTACGATCTGGAAGATTACCACGGCTATAAGCGTACCCGAAAAAGCGAGCCTGAGCGACCGGCTCTCCGGATCCCGTGGTTGCAGGGCAAGTATCGCTGCTGCCATGAGGCCGGCACTGGTTACCACGAATGATATCAGGGTGCGGGGCATGAACCCGTCATTGATGACGGTAAAATAGAAATAAAGGAGGCCTGCCGGGATGAGGAGCGTATAGAAAATGAGGGGAATCGGCCGCGACCAGATGTAGCGCCGGGTCGCGTCAGCCCGCATCAGGACCGAGAGCATGATCAGAATATTGGCAATGATGATCGTGATCACATCGGACACGGATCCCCGGAGTATAAGGAGGAAATACCCGCAGGAGATGACCAGCAGGCTGAGCATCCACGTCCTGAACCCGTAATAGGTCTTCTGCGTTTTCCAGAAGGTAAAGAGCATCAGCGTCAGGAACGCATTCAGAAGAAAGATGATCAGAAAAAGCGTCCTGATGTCCGGGGTCCACATGTATCCAGCCTGCTGCCCGGAAAATGCGTCGGGCTCGTGTTTGGTCTGATAGGAGAGTTTTCCTTCTGATGTTTAAGATTTTTTGCAGGACCGGTTTAACGAAAGGGACTGAGATAATCAACAGGTGATATTCTGCACATTCCCTGTGACTGCTTGCACAGGCCGCTTTCGATCTGCTCTCCCGCGCTGATGACAGGGAGGGACGGGCCATACTCCAGTACCGTTTCCACACCTTTATCTGGGAGGTGCGCCAGATGGAAAGATACACCAAAAGGAGAAGACACCATGGCCACCGATCCGGTCTGTTTTATGATAGTCGATGAGGATACCGCCCAGTTCAGGAGCACGTACCGGGATACTAAATACTATTTCTGCTGCAACTACTGCAAGAAGCAGTTCGATGAGAACCCGAAGAGGTACAGCCGGCTCGCAAACGATATGACGGTCGATCTGGGATCCGGTTGCTGAATGGACACACGGCCTCTACCCGTGTGTGGAATGCGGCAGCGGAAAACAGATTTTTTGCCGGGCGCAAACAAAGGAAGTACCCGGAACGTTTACAGGAATACTGACATGACACTCCCAGAGACGATAGCCGGGACACTGGCCGCAGACAGCCGGTTTTCCCTGATGGCAGAAGCGATCCGGGCCACCGGGCTTGATACGGTGCTCGCCGGGAAGGGGCCGTATACGGTCTGTGCGCCGACCGATGATGCATTCCGGCAGATCCCCAAAGAGACCCTTGCCGCGCTCATAGCCGACCCCAAGGGACAGCTCTTCCGCATCCTCCAGTACCATATCATGTTCGGGAACCTCCCGTGCAGCACGATAAAGAAACTGAATTTCCCCAAGACCCGCCTGGGGATCACCGTTGAGATAACGGAAAAGGGCGGTCTGGTGATCTACGGCGGCGCACCGGTGACCATCCCGGATATCGCCTGCACCAACGGTTTTATCCACGGCGTCGGCGGGTTTGTCATCCCCCGGTAACCGGGGCCGCGGATTACCCCGATTTACACGCCGCCAGCCTGTTTGATCAGGGTGTTGATATCCGCGGTGCTCATTGACGGTGGTGCCGCCGATCCTTCGCGCATCACCATACAACAGCTTATAAGATTTCGTGAGCAATATTTCATCCGTTGAATAGTCCTTTTTAACACTTCAATAAACCAGCACAGGTCCAGCCATGAACCCACCATCCGTCGTCGACAGCATCCTTTCCGCACGCTACCTCAGGAAAGGGGAAAAGAATTTTACCGATATCTGCCGCCGCGTAGCTTCGGCCTTGGCAGACGATGAGACCGAGAAAGCCCGCTTTTATGAAGCGATGATCTCGCTGCGTTTCCTGCCAAACTCGCCCACCCTCATGAACGCGGGCACCGAGATCGGGCAGCTCTCTGCCTGTTTTACCCTCCCGGTCCCCGATTCCATCGACGGGATCTTCGATGCGATGAAGGAAGGAGCGATCATCCACAAAAGCGGCGGGGGCACCGGGTACAACTTCTCGCACATCCGGCCGGAAGGGTCTCCCGTGCAGTCCACGGACGGTGTCGCATCGGGCCCCATCTCGTTCATGCGGGTCTTTAACGCAGCCACCGATGTGATCAAGCAGGGTGGCCGCCGGCGCGGGGCGAACATGGGTATCCTCAATGTCTGGCACCCCGATATCCTCGCCTTTATCGCGGCGAAGACAAAAGAGGGCGATATCTCCAACTTCAACATCTCCGTGATGGTGAACGACAGGTTCATGGACCTTGTGGAGAAGCTGCGGTTCGATGAGGTCTGGCTCACCAACCCCCAGTCGGGTGCGAAGGTCACGGTCGGAGCGATCTGGACTGGTATTGTCCAGGGGATCTGGAAAAACGGCGAGCCGGGCATCCTCTTCTACGACGAGATCAACCGACACAACCCGACCCCTCTGCTCGGGGAGATCGACACGACAAACCCCTGCGGCGAACAGCCACTTCTCCCTTACGAGAGCTGCGTCCTTGGGAGCATCAACCTTGCCGCCTGTGTCCATGATGGCGTTCTCGATGAGGATCTGCTCCGCGAGACCGCACGGATGGCGACCCGGTTCCTCGATCTCGTCATCGAAAAGAATGTCTTCCCGATCCCGCAGATCGCCGAGGCGACCCGGCGGACCCGGAAGATCGGCCTTGGCGTCATGGGCGTCCACGACGCGATGCTCATGCTCGGCCTCACCTACGATTCCCCTGAGGGGCGGGCATGGTCGGAACAGGTCATGAAACTTGTGACCGACACGGCAGTCGATGAGTCCCACAAACGTGCCGAAAAACTGGGGACCTTCCCGGCATGGCAGGGAAGCATCTGGAATGATTATAAAGTGCGGAACGCTGCGATGACGACGGTCGCACCGACGGGGACGATCTCGCTCCTTGCCGGGTGTTCGAGCGGTATCGAGCCGGTCTTCTCGTTTGCCTACACGAGGAAGAACACGGTGGGAAAGACCTTTATTATCGTCAACCCCGTGTTTAAGGAAGCGCTCGTCCGCACCCTGTCCGATATGGGTTTTGCCGGCGACGAGCGGGCAAAGAAGGCAGACGAGGTTATCGCCCATGTCCACGAGACCGGGACAATCCAGGACCTGCACTGGCTGCCGAAGGGGTTCCTCGCGCTCTTCAAAACGGCGCTTGACATCCCGTGGCGTGACCATATCCGGATGCAGGCCAGTTTCCAGAAGTACGTCCACGCCTCGATCAGCAAGACCATCAACATGCCCGGTTCGGCGACGAAGGAGGACTGCGAGGAAGCGCTCATGATGGCGTGGAAACTCGGTCTTAAGGGGATCACCATCTACCGGACCGGGAGCAGGGACGATGTGGTGCTCGCGTTGAAGGATAAGAGCCCCGCCGTATCCAGTCCCCCGGAACCTGCCACGGCCTCAGTGACCAAAAGAGCGATGCCGGAGAAGATTCCCTCGCTGTCCATCGACCGGCCCAAGGAACTGGCCGGTCGGACGTACCTCTGCCAGTCGGGATGCTGCCGTCTCTACGTGACCGTGAACCTGATGGAGGGAAAACCTATGGAGGTCTTTATCCGGACGGTCGGGAACGGGGGGTGCGACGCGAACAGCAGCGCCCTTGGCCGTGCGATCAGCACCGGTCTCCAGAACGGCGTGCCCTACGGGAAGTTCGTCAAGCAGTTTGCAAAAGTGAACTGTATCTCGGCGATTAAGAACCCCACCTCGGAAGGTCACTCCTGCGCCGACGTTGTCGGGCGGTGCATTGAGCTCTCGGCCAAAAACCAGAGCGTGGCAACCCTCTCCGACTGGAATATCACAAAAACCGGGGAGCAGCGGCTCTGCCCTGACTGCCACGAACCGCTGGACTTCGGCGAGGGCTGCAACCAGGGGATCTGCAAGCACTGCGGCTGGACCGGGTGCAGCTGAGTTTTTATTATACTTACTTGCATATCCGTCGTAAAATAATTGTTTTTCAGGAACAGATCTGTTGGCTTTATCCTGTATCAACCAAATGCAGGTTATCGCGATGTGGTGAAGTGATGTTCTCGGTGTTATATCTCGATGACGATCCAGCGCTGCTCGATCTCGCCAGGATCTTTCTTGAGATGTCAGGAAAACTGCGAATCGATACTGCCCAATCCGTCGAGGAGGCACTCGATAAGACACAGCACCGGAACTATGACGGTATCATCTCCGATTACGAGATGCCCGCGATAAACGGTATTGAATTTCTCCGGCATATCCGTCTCCACCATCCCGATCTCCCGTTTGTCCTCTTTACCGGAAGAGGGAGAGAGGAGATCGCCATTGAAGCCCTCAATAACGGCGCCGATTTCTACCTCCAGAAAGGCGGGCCCCCGAAATCCCAGTTCGCTGAACTTGAATACAACCTTATACATGCCATCGACCGCAAACGGGTGCGCGAAGACTTAAAAGAGTCCCGGCAGATGATGGCAAACATTATCGATTTTCTTCCGGATGCAACGTTTGCCATCAATCGCGAGAACAGGGTGATCTCCTGGAACCGGATGATGGAGAAACTGACCGGGATACCTGCCAGTGCGATCATGGGAACCGAAAATTATGCGCAGGTCCTCTCACAGTTTAACGAAAAAAGGATCCCGCTGGTGGATCTCGTACTGAATGGCGATAATGAACCGGTCCCTGTAGACCAGAACCTGATCCGCGACGGGAACGCCCTTATCTCTGAATTTTACAGTCCGACCATTCATACCGGCAAAGGCGCCCATCTCTGGATGATTGCATCCCCGCTCTACGATACAGGTGGCAACACGATCGGTGCGATCGAGTCCATCCGTGACATCACCCGGCACAAAATTGCAGAGAAGAACCTGATGACCTCGCACGAGGAACTCAACGCAGCGTACGAGCAGCTGACCGCGACCGAGGAGGAACTGCGCCAGAATTATGACGAACTCACGAAAAACCAAGTGGAGCTCCAGAAGAGCGAGGAGAGGTACCGGAACGTGGTAGAGGACCAGACGGAATTCATCTGCCGGTTTTTGCCTGACGGCTCGCATATTTTCGTCAACGGTGCATACTGCCGGTATTTCGGGAAGAATCGGGAGGATCTTATCGGGCATCACTTTGTCCCGGATATCCCCGGAGAAGACCTCCCGCTCCTCAAAGCACATATGGCCTCGATAACCCCCGAGCATCCTGTACAGACTGTTGAACACCGTATATGGATGCCCAGCGGGGAGATCCGGTGGCAGCAATGGTCAGATCGGGCCATATTTGACCGGAACGGGAAGGTGACCGAGTACCAGTCGGTGGGGAGGGATATTACCGACCGCAGGCGCACGGAGCAGGCCCTGTCCGAAGCGAACAAAAAACTCACGCTCTTGTCCGGTATCACCCGGCATGACATCCTCAACCAACTTACCGGGTTCCAGAGCTATCTTGGGTTGATCGAAGAAAAGAGCACAGACCCGGCAATAAGGCTGCTGGCACACCAGGCACAGCGGTCGGGCGAGGTGATCCGCGATCAGATCTCGTTTACCCGGCAGTATGAGGATATCGGCGTGCAGAGCCCCAGATGGCAGGATGTCTCTGTATCAGCCCTGACGGCGTGCCGGGATGGCAGGTTCCGGAATGTCTCCGTTGACCCGTCCCTCGCCGGTATTGAGATCTTCGCCGATCCGCTCCTCAAACAGGTATTTTACAACCTTTTTGAAAATGCCCGGATGCACGGGGGGACCGTGACAAAGATCGTGGTAAGCCGGGCAGCATCCCTTGAGGGGGCCGATGTCGTTGTTGCTGATGACGGTAAAGGGATCCCTCCGCAGGAAAAACAGAAAATTTTTGAAAAAGGGGTTGGCTCGCATACGGGGCTTGGGCTCTATCTTGTACAGGAGATCCTCGCCATCACCGGCCTCACCATACAGGAGACCGGTGAGTATGGCCGGGGGGCACGGTTCGTGATCCATGTACCCGCCGACATGTTCCGGCTGTCGACCGGTTAACGGGACACACTTCCTGTCACCGTCCCTGCGGAAGCGTATATTTATCCAGTGCTTTTTTCACTCCGTGATCAGATCCTGTACCAGAAGAACTGTTTTTGCGGCATTTTTCTTGTATCCTAGTGCCGGTAAAGATCGCCGGAACTGGAAAAACCCTAAAAAAAAGGTATTTTGATATTTTTCAGATGAACAGCGGTGCGAGCACGAGCGTCAGCGTCGCAAGGAGCTTGATGAGCACGTGGAGCGACGGGCCTGCCGTGTCCTTGAACGGGTCGCCGAGCGTGTCGCCGATGACAGCTGCCTTGTGGGCCTCGCTGCCCTTGCCACCGTGGGCACCGGTTTCAATGAATTTCTTGGCATTGTCCCATGCACCGCCGCTGTTGTTGAGGATCAGGGCAAGGAGAATGCCGGTGATGGTCGCGACCATGAGGAAGCCGGCGAGGGCCTGGTATTTCATGGTGATGCCGATGAAGATCGGGAACCCGATCACAAGGACACCGGGGACGACCATGTTCTTGAGCGCACCCTGGGTCGTGATATCTATGACGGTTGCATAGTCAGGCTTCTCTGTGCCTGCCATGATGGCCGGGTTCTTGAACTGGATGCGAACTGCTTCGATGACCGACTGTGCGGTCTTGGAGACAGCGCGGATGGCAAAACTCGCAAAGAGAAAGACGAGCATCGCGCCGAGGAGTGCCCCGACAAAGACGTGCACGTCTGCAAGGTTGACGACATCGAATGCCTTGCCGGTCAGTTTGGTAATGTCGGCCATATACGCGTTGAAGAGCAGGAATACGGCGAGGGATGCACTGCCGATCGCATATCCCTTGGTGAGTGCCTTTGTTGTGTTACCGGCTGCATCGAGCCTGTCCATGCGCTTTCTGACTTCCTCGGGTGCCTGGCTCATCTCGACGATACCGCCGGCATTGTCGGCAATAGGCCCGAAGGTGTCCATGGCAAGGACGTACGCACAGACCATCAGCATACCCACGGTTGCAACGGCAGTGCCGTAGAGGCCGCCGTTCGGGATACCGCTCATGGTACCGCACCAGTAGGAGATAATGAGGGAGAGGCCGATGAGGATTGCGGGAATTGCGGTGGTTTCGAGACCGACCGAGAATCCGGTGATGATGTTCGTGGCCGCTCCTGTTTCAGAGGCGTCAGCGATCTCCTTTACCGGGCGGTAGTGGTGGTCGGTGTAGTACAGGGTAACCCGGAGGAAACACACGGAGAGTGCAATACCAACGAGACCTGCATAGAAGAAGTATATCCAGCCGGCTGCTACTCCGAGGAGCCACTGGACCCCGAAGAAGAGGAAGACCGCGGATATGATCGCCGTGATGTAATATCCCCGGTTCATGGCGTCCATCGGGTCTGCCCCGTCCTTACCTTTGACAGAGAGGATACCGATCATGCTTGCGAGGAGACCGAGAGCACACATGACGATGGGGAAGAGGATACCGTTGACACCGAAGATCGGGAAGAGCGCAACACCGAGGATCATGGCACCGATGTTTTCGGCAGCAGTGGACTCGAAGAGGTCAGCACCACGGCCGGCACAGTCGCCAACGTTGTCTCCGACGAGGTCGGCGATGGTGGCCGGGTTCCGGACATCGTCTTCGGGGATACCGGCTTCGACCTTGCCGACAAGATCTGCGCCGACGTCAGCGGCCTTGGTGTAGATACCGCCGCCGAGCTGGGCGAAGAGTGCAACGAATGAGGCACCAAAGCCGAACCCGATGATGACGAAGGGGGTGGTCTGCGGGTTTGCCCCGAGTGCGATGTACGTCAGGGAGACCCCGAGGAGTGACATCGAGGTGATGATCAGGCCGGAGATGGCTCCGCCACGGAACGAGAAGTCAAGTGCTTTCCCGTCGCTGTGCTGGGCTGCGGCTGCCGTGCGGATGTTTGTCCTGACTGCAATGGACATTGCGACGACACCGGCAACTGCACTGCACGTGGCACCGACGATATACGCAAATGCCGTGTACACGGCAAGTGACTGCTGTCCGGTGAAGTAATAGACGGCAAAGATCACGATGGCAAGCACGATGGCAATAATAGCGATAGTCGAGTACTGGCGCTTGATGAATGCTTCCGCACCCACCTTGATCGCATCGGAGACCTCGCGCATCTTGGGCGTCCCCTCATCCTGTGAGAGGAGATTACGCGCCAGAAGAGCGGCGAGGGCCAGTGCGATAACACATATCACAATGACAACGAGTAATGCTGTTTCGATCATTCCATGACCTCCCTGTGGTGCTATGGCTTTTCCGCGTACAGGGCCGGCTCTCTCTCATGACGTAAAACGCACGTTGACAGAACAGCCGGTTGTACCGTGAACCATACCACATCAGGTTTGACAACTGATACGGGAAGTACCCTGCCCGTTTTGATGCACCCACGAGAATAGCGCCATGACACCGGGAAACCCCGCCACGCCGGCCACCTATCCTCAGGACAGTACTAGTGCATTTTTGTTACATTAAACTTTTATCATCTCTCTCCGGGGTATCCCCGGGATCTACCGGGTGCCGGTCTCGTTTTTTGTGAATCTGGGCAGGCATGGGGCGATTTTTTGGTATTTTTGCGCCCCTCACCTGCGTTTTTTATAAAAAAACGGCCGGACCCGCGGAAAAATGCCGGAATAATCCTCCGGCGGGCCGGGATTTGCGTTCAATTCAATATGATTAATAATGAAAGATACGAATAGTTTCTCAGGGTGGATGTAGCGTGCAATTATTACTCTTTCTCATCCTGTTTCCGCTGATCACGGCGCTCTTTATGCTCGCGGTTCGCCGGGATACCGAGCGGAACTGGATTGTAAAAATCTCCGCACTGCTGATCGGTGCAGTGACCGTCCTGCTTCTGGTAACCCAGTTTGACAAGGGGACCCTCTACTTCGGCTTTGACGCAGAACCTGTCAACCTGCTCATGTTTGTCCTCGAGATGGGGATCTCGCTTCTGATCCTCTGGTTCGCGGTGAGGTACCGCAATTACCTGGTCATCGCCCTCACGCTTGTCGAGACTGCGCTGATCCTCTGGTTCGAGGCTGCTGCGACTCCCGCGGTGGCGGTGAAGTCTCCCCTCTTTATCGACCAGTTCTCGATCATCATGGCCCTTATCGTGGGCATCATCGGGAGCCTGATCTGCGTGTATTCCCTCGGGTACATGCGGCATTTCTACCTGAACCATACGGGGATCCCCGACCGGACCAATACGTTTTTTCTGATCATTTTTGTCTTCATCTCCGCGATGTTCGGGCTGGTCTTTGCGAACAGCCTCATCTGGGTTTTCTTCTTCTGGGAGGTCACCACGCTCTGTTCGTTCCTCCTCATCGGGTTCACCAAGACCGAGGAAGCGACCAAGAACGCGTTTACCGCCCTGTGGATGAACCTCTTGGGCGGCATTGCCTTTGCTGCGGCGATCGTCTACCTGACTTACCAGCCGGCCGGTATGCTCGGTCTTGACCAAGTCCTTGTCTCCGGAAAAGCGCTCATCCTCATACCGGCGGCCCTGATCGGGTTTGCCGGTCTTACGAAAGCTGCCCAGATGCCGTTTTCCTCGTGGCTTGTCGGCGCGATGGTGGCTCCGACGCCGGTCTCGGCCCTGCTGCATTCCAGCACGATGGTAAAAGCCGGTGTTTACATCCTTGTCCGGTTCGCGCCGGTCTTCCAGGGAACCATCGTCGGCTATACCCTCGCGTTTGTCGGGGCGTTTACCTTCCTTATCGCTTCGGGGATCGCCATCTCCCAGACGAATGCGAAACGGGTGCTCGCCTACTCTACGATCGCAAACCTCGGCCTCGTGGTGGCCTGTGCGGGGATCGGGACAGCCGAGGCGATCTGGGCAGCGATCCTCCTGATCATCTTCCACGCGATCTCAAAGTCTCTCATGTTCCTCTCCGTGGGAACGGTCGAGCACCGGATCAAGAGCCGGGAGATCGAGGACATGAACGGCCTTATCGTCCGGATGCCCCGGATCGCCGCTATGATGGTGATCGGGATCGCCGGCATGTTCCTTGCACCGTTTGGTATGCTGATCTCCAAGTGGGCGGCGATCCAGGCCTTCATCGATGCACCGTTCGGCCTCGTCTTTGTCGTGATCCTGATCTTCGGGAGCGCCCTCACCCTCTTTTTCTGGGCGAAATGGATGGGAAAACTGCTCGTTATCACGCCGGATGCTGAGAATGTCGAGGGCCTCGTGGACAAAAACGAATGGGTGGCGCTCGTCTCGCTTGCCGGGCTTACCGCCGTCACCTGCTTTATCTTCCCGCTCATCTCCGCAATACTTATCGAGCCATTCCTGCTCTCGAATTACGGCACCATGGCCATGATCTCGCAGGACAATATCATCATCATGGTCATGATGCTGTTTTTGATCGTCCTCTTGCCCCTGAGTATCCTCCTTCCCCACCGGAAACACCGGGCTCTCCCACCCTACATGGGCGGGGTTCCGGCGACTCCTGACATGCATTTCCAGAATGCGCTTGGGGCACGCACAGAGATGAAACTGGCCAATTACTATATCAGCCCGTGGTTCGGTGAGGTCAGGCTTGCGAGGGCCGGTGTCTGTCTCTGCTCTGTCTTTATCGTGATCATGTTTGCAGCCGCTTTGGTTGGGGGAGGGATCCTATGATCTCCCTTGCCGGGGCCGTTGTGTTCATCCTGCTCGCGCCGGTCATCGGCGGCCTTATCGCCGGTATCGACCGTAAGATCACCGCCCACATGCAGGGCCGGGTCGGCCCTTCGATCCTCCAGCCGTTCTACGATGTGGGGAAGCTCTTCGAGAAAGAGGACGCCGTGGTCAATGAGACGCAGCGCTTCTACGTGCTCAGTTACTTTATCTTCGCCATCTTCACGGGAGCGCTCTTCTTTGCGGGCGGGAACCTCCTCTTGGTGATCTTTGCGCTCACGCTTGCCGAGGTCTTTTTGGTCCTCGGGGCCTACGCGGCAAACTCCCCGTACAGCCACATCGGTGCGGAACGGGAACTGATCCAGATCATGGCCTATGAGCCGATGTTCCTCCTTGCCGCGGTCGGGATGTATGTGGTTACAAAGTCCTTCAACGTGAGCGATATCGCCGGCTTCCCGGGGCTGATCTTCATCCTGCTGCCGGGCGTTTTCCTGGGCTTTATCTACGTCCTGACGATCAAGCTGCGCAAGTCGCCCTTTGATATCTCGACCTCGCACCACGCCCACCAGGAGATCGTCAAGGGGGTCATGACCGAGTTCTCGGGCCCGGCGCTCGGATTCATCGAGGTTACCCACTGGTACGAAGTGGTCTTCCTCTTAGGCTTCGTGTACCTGTTCTTTGCAGCAAGCCCGGTCCTTGGTATCATCGCTATCATCATCGTCTACCTGCTCGAACTAGCCATAGACAACACCAACGCAAGGGTGAAGTGGCAGCTTGCCGTGAAGAGTTCGTGGGTGGTCGCCATCATTCTGGGCGCACTCAATATCGCGGCCTTATACTTCATCGGGAGGGTCTGAATATGGCATACCTGAAAAAATCCCCTTGGATCATCCACTACGACGCATCGAGCTGCAACGGCTGCGATATCGAGATCCTTGCCTGCCTGACGCCCATGTACGATGTGGAGCGCTTTGGGATCATCAACACTGGCAACCCCAAGCACGCGGATATCTTTGTCGTAACGGGCTCGGTGAACGAGCAGAACAAGTACGTGATCAAAAACATCTACGACCAGATGCCGGACCCAAAAGTGGTCGTGGCGATTGGCATTTGCGCCACATCAGGAGGCGTCTTCCGGGAGTGCTACAACGTGTCCGGCGGGATCGATATGGTCATCCCGGTCGATGTCTACGTGCCCGGCTGCGCTGCCCGCCCCGAGTCTATCATCGATGGGATCGTGGCGGCCCTTGGCATCCTTGAGGAGAAGCGATCCGCGATGGTCACCGGTGCCCCACAGGAGCACCCGGCCCCGGTTGCGGCTGCCGAAAAACCCGCAGGAGGTGCGTGAATGACCCTCAATCAGCAGACCACTATCCCGATCGGCATCGACGAACTGGTTGCCCGTACGGCGCAGCAGAAAAAAGACGGCTGCCGGCTCGTCCAGATCGGATGCACGCAGATCGGCGACGACTTCGAGATCAACTACGTCTTCGACAAGGACTTCGTGCTCACCAACCTGCGCATCACCGTAAAGCAGGACACGGTCGTTCCGAGTGTGAGCAGCGTCTACTTCGGGGCGTTTGTGTACGAGAACGAGATCCACGATCTGTACGGCATCGCGGTTGCCGGGATAAACATCGACTTTAAGGGACACTTCTACCGGACGACGATCAAAAATCCGTTCACCGTTACGATCACCAAGGAGGACACCTCATGTCAAAACAAATAACCGTCCCGTTCGGGCCCCAGCACCCGGTACTGCCGGAACCGATCCACCTCGATCTCGTGCTGGAGGACGAGCGTGTCGTGGACGTGATCCCCTCGATCGGGTACGTCCACCGGGGCCTCGAAAAGCTCGTGGAGAAACGCGAATACCCCGAGTACATCTACGTCGCGGAACGCATCTGCGGGATCTGCAGCTACGTCCACAGCAACACGTACGCGGAATGCATCGAGCATATCATGAAGATCGAGGTGCCCGAACGTGCGCAGTACCTCAGGACCATCTGGTCGGAATACTCAAGGCTGCACTCCCACCTCCTCTGGCTCGGGCTTTTTGCCGATGGGATGGGCTTTGAGAGCGTCTTTATGAACGCGTGGAAACTCCGGGAGCACATCCTCGACGACATGGAAGCGACCACGGGTGGCCGGGTGATCCAAGGCGTCTGCAAGGTCGGGGGTGTGAGGAAGGATATAACGCCCGAGAAACTCGACGAGATGGTCAAGGGGCTCAAAGGTATGGAGCCGGCGCTCCGCGACCTCACGAGCGTGTTCTTCAACGACGCCTCCGTCAGCCACCGGCTCAAAGGTGTCGGGATCCTCCAGAAAGGGGATGCCTATACGCTTGGCGCGGTCGGCCCCACGGCCCGGGGGAGCGGGATCGGGATCGACCTCCGCCAGACCGGGTACGCGGCCTACGGGAAGATCAACTTCAAACCCGTCGTGGAGCAGTCCGGGGACTGCTATGCCCGGTGTGCGGTGCGGGCAAAGGAGCTCTTTACTTCGATCGATATCATCGAGCAGTGTGTGAAAAAGATCCCCGAGGGCCCCATCGAGGTCAAGGTGACCGGCGCTCCCGACGGCGAGTACTTCGCCCGCGCCGAGCAGCCCCGGGGCGAGGTCGTCCACTACATCAAGGGGAACGGCAAGCGCAATCTTGTCCGGCACCGGGTGCGGACGCCGACGTTTACGAACATTCCGCCGCTTGTCACCCTCCTCAAAGGTTGCGAACTGGCGGACGTGCCGATGATCGTGCTCTCGATCGACCCCTGTGTTGGCTGTGCGGAGAGGTGAACGGGCATGACCTACTTTGAGATGACAAAAACCGTCATAAAAAGCCTGTTCTCCCGCCCGGCAACCCTGATGTACCCGGTAAAGCCGGCGAAGAAGACCCCCCTCTCCCGGGGCCACGTGACCATCAACCCGGCCGGGTGCATCACCTGCCGGTCCTGCCAGCGTAAGTGCCCGACGCAGGCCATCTGCGTGGAGGTCAAGGAGAAGACCTGGCAGATCGACCAGATGCGCTGCGTCGTCTGCGACTGCTGTGTCGAGGTCTGCCCGACAAAGTGCCTCACGATGGACACGCAGTACCCGGTAGCCCTCACGGCCCGGGGCGGCGTGATCAAGGTGACGGTGGCGGGGCCAAAGAAGAAGGAACCGGTGGCTCCGGTGGATGGGGCGAAACCGGAGAAGAAGGAATAATTTCCTTTCTTTTAATTAGCACACTTTTTACTGTTAAAAATAAAAAATTAAACTCTTGCCGCCGAATCGATGAACATATTACGAATCGGGGAAAGTAGTGATTCTTCCATTCTTACATTCCTAAGGACATCTATCTTTGGAAGCCATGTTTCCTCACCACTAGTACTACATTGATCTAGAAGTCCAACTTCGTTCAATTGAATAAGATATCTCGGAATCTTCATCTGTTTTATCGCTTGTCCGTAGGATTGTTGAATAATTGTTTGAATTTCAGAAAATTCTACAGGAATAATATCCTCATATTCAATGCTTTGACCATAAATATACCCAGAAATCGTAAGATATGGTCCTAAAACTTGCTGAATGCTTGAAATATTATCATACCCTTGGGCAAAAAAGTAGGAGAGGGCTTTAGATAATTTTGTAGAAATATTATCCGAAGATCCTTCAATCTCAATAAATGCATTATCAGGAAGTATTAAATTGTCATTTTTTCTAATTAATCCGGTCGTTATTAAGAGATCAATATTTTTTAAATATTTTTCTTTTTCTTCGTCAGACAAAAATGCTAATTCTATATCTAAATCGATTTTGTCTTTTAATAACAAATACGAGATAATATCTTCAATTGGTGTATGCATATGTTCAGAAAAAGGAAGTTTCGCAAAATTTTGAGCTCCTGTTTTCACTAATGCTTTTTGAACATTTATTTGAACAAAATCAAGTTTCGCTTTGATCTCGCTTTTAATATCCCAATATCGAGGTTTATCCACAATATCGCCATTATTAGCATCTATTTTTATTTCCCCAACACGTTCAAAATTCATATAGCGTACTTTTTTTGGCTTATTCGTTATGCTATCAAGAAACACACGGGGATATTTTACATTAATAGGAATAATCCAAAGATTATCTTGAATTTTTGGAGTGCCAACCGAGGGTAAAGTTCCATACTTCTCTCTAACAAAAAGGTGGGCTCTTTTTTGTGCGTCTTTTTTATTGATGGGACTTTCAAGCAACCGTACCTGCATCTGCATCAATCCTCTGTTGAGAATTCGGTTTTATAAACATCCCACGATTGTATTCAATTTCCCATGCGTCAGCGAAAGCTGTTTTTTCAACACAAAATGCCGGCCCATACCATGGATTGTTCAAGACTATCAATTGTTTGTTCATCCCAATAACAACACCGGAATGACACGGACCTTCCTCATTATTGAATAAAATTGTTGGATCATACATTACTATTACAGGATTGTATCGATCTAACTCCTGTTTTATCTCACTATAGTTTGTTTCTTTTAACTCAAATTGTAGTGATGGAAATTTTGTGTTGAGCGACAGAATTAGGTCGTCAGAAATTGGTGTTCCCGTTGTAAGTTTTGTCCTTGTCACTCCGATCAATTCATCCCGTGTTGTATTGGGGGATCTTTGTCTTATTTCCGGCTTTGTATGAATGTTTTTATAAAAATCCATTACCATTTTGATTGAATAGACAAGACAGAGCCATTCTGTATCACTTTGGATAAAATATGGAACGTTTAGAACTTTTACGCGACTTCCATTAACTGGTAGAATTGTTTCCATTACAAGAGAAGATAATGTCATATGGCTTATATATTTTGATATTATCTCAAATCTGAAAAATCAATTGTATTTTATCAAAACAGAGCAACAATGGAAAATTCTTGTACTCCTCTTTAATTTCATGCTAATGTTGTTTTTGATATCGAATCTTAAATGACGTGATTTATTCTATATGAGCCTAGATCTTGATATCCCTCTACCCCCCACCCGCTCAGCCACATGGGGGGAGGGTGACCCCCACCTGAGCGGACAAAGGGGGAGGGGGGTGGGGGATCACCCCCCCTCACCGGATTTGGGATGCATGCTGTTTCTGCACGGGAAATGCAGGGTTGTTCGCGTGGAGGCTCCGACGGAGGGCTTTTGCTCGCGGTCGTTTTCTGGTGCGTGGTTGTGGGCTGGACCGGGCCGGAGGGGGGAAGGGGATACCCCCCACCTGCCCGGACACATGGGTGGGGGGGTGACCCCCACTTAAAGGGAAAGAAGGGGAGGGGGGTAGGCCCCCCTCCCCCCTATCACATTTTTTTAAAAGCGGACCGGGCAAAAGGCCGGGCACGTGCCGTGGAACCTGAAAAAATGCCCCTGCCCCAACCATTAAACTGTCACACGGTGCAGGGATGAATAGACACCCATGTCACCTGTCATCCGCGCCGACTGCCCCTGCCCGAAATCAACCTGCAGCCGCCACACGCTCTGCGACGAATGCGAGGCGTTCCGCGTGGCACGGGGGAAACTACCGTTCTGCCGGCAGCCGAAGGTCTCGTTCCGGGACAGGATCCGGAAGATGCTGGGACTGAGGTGAACGTTTCCACGAACCGGCTGGCTCAGGGATCCGGGTTTTTACGAATGTTCATCATATTAGCAATCATAAAAAAATGTGGAAGTCCGGCGGGGTAACACCGGGCGGAGTGTAAGACCATGTGGATCCCCGATATAAAAACCCTGTTTCTGCTCCTTTTTCTCGTTAACGTATTTCTCACGCTCCTGCTCTTTTCCTTCTGGAAGACCCAGAAGACCTATGACGGGTTCAAGACATGGATACTCAGCCTGCTGGTCGCATCCTGCGGGTATTTCCTGTACATGCTCAGTGGATCCGTGCCCGTTCTGCTCTCCTCATCGGTGGGAAATATTTTGATCGTGCTCTCGGTCATGATGCGGCTTGACAGTACCGGGAAATATTTCCGGTCACGGGCGCTCCCCGGAATCATTTACTGCATCCTGATACCGGCCGGGTTCCTGTTGTTCTATTTTGTATTCCGTGTCGATTCTGTTGTCATCCGTGGCGTGATCATAGGGCTGCTCATTGTTCCCTGCTTTATTGCGACCTCCCTCATTGCGATACGATTCCGGGAACCGGAAACCCGCTCGCTCAGGTACGGCTTTGCCGCGGCCATCCTGGTCACGGCGCTCCTCTGGACCGTAATAGTCGTTGTAGCGATTATCACTCCCGGGGATCACTCGCTTTCAGGCCCGGATCTCATAAATCCGATCTTCTTTATCGTTACTATCCTCATGGATATCGTTGCCACGGTGTTCTTCCTGTTGCTCAATATGGCCCGGTCCCAGACCGAGCTCCGGCAAAGCGAGGATGCACTCTCCCGGGCAAATAAAAAACTCACCATTCTCTCATCAATAACCCGGCACGATATCAAGAACCAGCTCGTCGCTCTTTCAGGATATCTCGAACTCTCAAGAGAAACACTGGATAGTATCCCGGTCATCTCGGAATACCTTGAAAAAGAGATGAGTATTGTCCAGACAATCGGGAGCCAGATCGACTTCACGAGGGCCTACGAGGATATGGGAAAAACAGCACCCGTCTGGCAGAATATCAATGAAAGTATCCGGTGGGCAGTTGCGGCCTTGCCCATGCGGGCGGTAAGGGTGGATGTTGACCGGTCTGACCTCGTACTGTATGCAGATCCCTTGTTCGAGAAGGTCTTCTATAACCTGATCGACAATGCCCTGAAGTATGGGGGAGATCCCCTGACGAAGATCCACATCTCCTGCCATGAGATTGAGAAGGGGCTCGTCCTTATCTGCGAGGATGATGGTGTCGGGATTACCAGAGAGGACAAAAAACACCTGTTTATGCAGGGCTACGGGAAACATACCGGCCTCGGTCTCTTCCTCACCCGCGAGATCCTCTCGATCACCGGCATCACCATCACGGAGAACGGGGAACCGGGCAACGGAGCACGGTTCGAGATGAATGTGCCAAAAGGGGCGTACCGGTTCGGACAGCCATGATACCGGCAGAAAGACCGGAAACCCCACATTTCCCGTAAGTAAGCAGGTATCGATCTCCCGGTGACGTGTACCATGGAGCGCAAAGAACACATCCACATCATCAGTGCAGGGGAAAAGATCCACGAGACGTACCCTGCGGCACTCCGGGATCTGCCGACAATCACCCATACCTTTGTCTTTGCCGAAAAGGAGGTCTATACCAACTCGGCCCGGGATGATACCAAAAAAAGACAGTGGAAGTGTGCCATCCGCGACGCGATTAACAAGGTAAACGCCATCTCAATCTCCCGGAATATTGCCTGTGCCCTGGTCTGCATCGATGCGGCAACGTTTGACGCGATCCGTGATCCGGTGCTTGGGATATTCAGCGATCATCCGGATGCACGGTATTCGTTTGATATCTCTGCCGGGTCAAAACGCCTCTCGCTGGGGCTCTTCTCGATGTCGCTCTGGGTCGAGGGCGATTGCTGGTACGCGTTCGGAAATTCCCCTATACGGCGGGTTCCCGTACCGGTATCCCCGGTAAAGAACCTCGCCGTAAACCCGTATTATCTTGTGATCCTTACCATCCTCTTCCGGGGACAGGAGATCGGGAAGCAGACGAGAACCCTGGTCCCAAAAGAGACCCTGTTCAACGAGACAAAGACCTGGCAGGTTCCTGCGTACGATGATCGTGAGGGCACGGACAGACCTGAGCTTTCAGAGACCGCCTTTTCCCGTCTGGTATCGATCCTGGTCGGCTGGAACCTTGTTGATGAGGAATCCGATCCGGGGAATCTCCGGGAGAAACTCTATTGTCTCACCCCGGATGGCGAACTGGCGATATACGTGTACCTGGCACGTCTGAAGAAACGGGGTTCCAGGAGTCCACCGGGTCTTACGTGATCCACTCTTGCGACAAAAAAAGCCTTAATCCTTGTTTAAGGTCCGTTCGTCTTCTTCGATCCATTTCTCGAAATTTTGTATGCCTGCTTTGATATCGTTTATCCGCCGCTCCACATCTGCCAGCTGGGTGGTTGCCCGTGCACACTTCTCCGGATCATCGCAGCTGGCAAGAAACCTGCGGATATGCGCTGCAGTGAGCTGGAAATTCTCAAGGGCCGTGGCCGCTTTCCGGTACCGTTCATAATTGACTTCGAGATTCTTCTGGACACGGGACACATTCTCGGCCTTTGGGTGTGGTTTTCCTGCATTGAGCGTATCCCACAAAGTGTCGTGAATGGTGCGGGTCGTCTGGATGCGATCAAAACAGGTTTTTTTGTGTTTGGCGAGCATCTCATGCTTGTACTTCCCCAGCAGATCACCGACGGTTTTAAGTGCCTGCCCGCGTTCCACCAGTGCATGGATATTCCGGGGCGGGGCACCGGCAGGGAATTGGGCCAGGTCCACGTGTTTCATAATCTCGTCGAAATGACCCCGGGATACTGATTCCAGTTTCCCGTATTCCGGTTTCTGGGTCTCCTTTACTTCCCGGCACAGAGAATTGAACTGGTTCCAGAGCAGATCACGGTCATCATGGGCAAGCGGTTTTAGATCTTTGAATAACCCGGTGATCTCTTTTGCCTTGTTCCAGAAATCCTGGTATTTGGTGATGATCGGGAGATTCTGCCGGATCGGACTGGTTAATGACGCCAGTTTTTCGATCTCCCCGGCAAGGTGTTCTGCATTTTTATGGGCACGTTCGAGCCAGGGATCATCTTCAGGTTTCATGGAGCATCTCTGTTGTTCACTGGTTATTGATCGTCTTATTTATTTCTGCCCGGGTGCCAGGCAACCGCCAGAAAATACACAAAACAATGACAAAGAAAGTACCGGACCCGCACAACAAAAGAGAGGGACTCGGGCGGTGATACACGGGGCTAAAGACCATGCACGGTAGCACCGTACCGAAAATCGCCCCTCAAATTTTTATGGATTCCTCTCTACCGTCAGGCCCCGTTGCGCTTGTGCAGGGTCTCATTATTTAGCAGCGCAGGTTCTTCGCGTGACAATATCCCACGCCTGCGTCAATAGGGGTGCTCTCCCCGCGCCGGACCTCCATTTTCATGGTACCGTCGGACTGCATGATCCGGACCATCGCAGGCTCTGCCTGGGCGACCGGGACATCCTGTTGGTGTGCGGCGCCGTGTGGCCGGATCACTGTGCTGCATTCCCGCGGGGCTGCAACCAACGGGTATGCGGACGGATCCGCAGGCACCGGAGATGCTGTGTCAACCTGTTCCTGAGTAAACTCAAAGATGCAGGGTTTCCCGTTCTGCCGGGACATCGTCCTCGTGATCGCCTTGAAGTCGAGCAAATCCTCGATCAGTCCCCTGACCGGCGTTTCCATTGCCGATACCTTCTTCTCAAGTGCCGTGATACGGTCATCTGATACACCGGTTTCTGAAAATTCCATACTCGTAATCAGTTTCTCCTGGTGATCGGGCCCGTTCCCAAGAGATTTGATCGTTGCATCTGACATCGCATATAAATCACTACAGATGATCCCTGACATGTTAAAGGGAGGAGTCGGCCTTAGGCATGGGCCACAGGGCCCGGACGGCCGGCGGCTCGTCACAGGGATCGCATTACAGAACCCCTACTGCGACAGAGCAAGAGCACCCCCTCTCATCAGAGGATTCGCGATCAATGAATAGATATCCATCATCAGAATCGTAAAACGAAAGGTTAAGGCAAAAGACAAAAGAGATCAATGCGCTGAACATCTGGGCCGATATCACAAACATCATGTCCGGTATCGAGGAAAATATGAGCATGTGCTGAATGGGAGCAACCGTACGTCTACACCAGATTATTCAGTTTGAGTGATTTTATGGTGAACAACGAAGACACAAGCAGGAACAACATTTTCCTCATGGATAAGACCGCAAACCCGGCACCGCTCGGGCTTTGCGCATTCGGGACGACGACCATTCTCCTGAGCCTCTGGAATGCCGGGATAATCGGTCTTTCCAGCCCGATTTTTGCCATGGCGATTTTCTATGGCGGCATCGCCCAGATCATTGCCGGGCTCATGGAATGGAAGAAGAACAACAACTTCGGGTTTTTGACCTTCGTGAGTTTCGGGTTCTTCTGGATGACCTTTGCCGGTGTTCTCATGCTGCCGGTTCTTGGCCTTGCAAAAGCACCACAGCCCGGTGACCTTGCCGCGTTCCTCGCGGTCTGGGGGATCGTCGCATTAGGACTCCTTGTCTGTACCCTGAAGATGCACCGGAGCCTCCAGGTGACTGTCCTCGCGGTGTTCCTTACGATTGTCCTTCTTATTGCAGCGGAGCTGACGGAAAGTGGCCTTGTCAAACTGGCCGCTGGCCTGATGGGGATTATTGCCGGGGGCCTTGCACTCTATATCGGGATGGGTCAGGTTATTAACGAAGTCCACAACCGGAAAATATTTCCGGTCTAATCGTTTTTTCCCCGAAAGGGCTTCTTTTTTTACGGTGCCGGCCGATCCTTTCCCGGTACCCCTGTCGTTGCGGGCATCCCCTCCGGGTCTGGTGTATGGGATTTTTTAGGAAATCTTGTATGAATGGGGGAATGGCACCTCTTTTCCCGAGCAGAAAGGTATGTGCCGGATATTTCCGGCTTACAAAAACGTAAACGTCTCCGGCACGAGTGTCTGGAGATCGACCATCACAGCCTGTGCCGGTGTCGGGTTCACGTTCATCTGCTTCTGGAACGCGGTCTGGGACTGCCAGGTGCCCGCGTTGATCCCGAGCACCCCGCGATAGTTTGTCAGCCCCCTGATGTGCACATGTCCCGTGTGCAGGATCTCCGGGATCGGGTCGATGATTAAACGGTCGGATTTTCCTGCAGCGATCGGGGTGCGCCTCCCGTACGCCGGTGCGAGGTGCCGGCGCTGGAGCATCTCCTCCATCATCAGCCCGCTCTGCTCGTAGGAGGCCCCCGGGATGAGGCCGATCATGTCATCGATCGACCGGCCGTGGTACATCAGGACCCGCACGCCCTGCAGGTTCACCATCGCCGGGTTCTCGACGAGCATGCAGTTCTCGGGAAACTTTTTCGTGAACTGCGCCGGGATCACCGGCTGCGGCTCGGCGCCCCGCACCACATCGTGGTTGCCCGGCGCGGCGATAATTTTGATCCGGTGCGGGATGGCACTGATCAGATCGCCGAACGCGTCGTACTGCTCGTAGATGTTCTTGATCGTCAGTTCCTGCTCCTGCCCCGGGAAGACCCCGATCCCGTCCACGAGGTCGCCGGCGATGAGGAGGTAGGAGGCGTCGGATTCCGCGAGCCAGTCGACAAACCGGTTCCATGCGTCCGGAAGGAACGTATTGCTCCCCACGTGGACATCGGAGATGAAGACCGCCTTTCCCGGCTGTTCGCTCAAAAACGGCTTGTTGTCGATCCTGATGTCGGGCCGGAACATCTGTTCGGCAAAGAAAAGCTTCCCGTCGTTTGAGAGCTTGCCCTTGACGCCGATCACCTCGTCCATTATCAGGCGCTCGGCATCGGCAAAGACCGGCCGGTCTTTCCGGAAGAGCACCGTGAGGTTTGCCGTGGTATCTTCGAGTTCCGCGATCCGGTGGCCGTTTGTCGTGGTCTTGACCTCGGCGACCATCCCGATAACGGTGCACTCCTCCTGCCGGTACCGGGGCGAGCGGGTGAGCCCTTCGATGGGCATCGTCCCGCACCGTGCCCTGATCATCGCGCCGAGCTTGCTGTACCGGTCCCGGAAATAGTGGAGGTAGTCCTCGGTGCCGTTGATGCTTCCCGACGTCCCCGGGCTCCCCGAGACGATCTCGACCGAGGGATCGGTTAAAAACCGCATCCCGTCCCGGGTGGCGTTCATGCCCGGGATGTGCTTTGCCGAGACCACAATGGTGTCCTCCGGGACGCCGGCGATGATGCGCTCGATCAGGTCCGGGTTGTCCTGCTCCTGGATGTACCGCACCACGTCGGGGTGCACCTGGAGCCGGGTATCGAGGAACCGGAGCGTGATCTCCTGCGCATCAAGCATAATGATAGTATATTGCAGCACCGGGAAAATAATCATATCACCTGTGCACGTGCCTCCGCCGGCACCCGTCGCGGGGAATCCTTGATATCGTCGTCCGTTCTAACCCTCTTCACACTACGGGTGCAAACCCGCCCGATACCATGCTCGATACCCTCCAGATGTTTATTCTGGCATTTGCCCTCGGTCTGACCGGTGCCCTCGCGCCGGGCCCCACGCTCGTCGCCACCATCAACGCATCGATCCCCGGCGGCTGGACCATGGGCCCGAAGGTGACACTCGGCCATATGCTCTCAGAACTCGTCATCGTCCTTTTGATCGTGGCCGGCCTTGCAACCGTCGCGCTCCGGTACACCACCGCGGTTGCGGTCATCGGAGGAGTGGCACTCGTGATCTTCGGTATCCTCACGATCGCCGGGAGCCGGGGCGCCTCGCTTGCGGGGAATGGCAGCGGGCAGGCAGCCGTTGCAGCAAACCCGTACTTTGCCGGTTTTTTCACGAGCGTCGCCAACCCATACTTCTGGATCTGGTGGCTGACCGTCGGGAGCGCGATGGTGATTGCCGGCCTTGCCGGCGGGATTTTCCTTGCCTGCGTCTTTATGGCCGGGCACTGGTGTGCGGACCTCGGGTGGTTTACCCTTGTCTCAACAGGCATCTCCAAAGGAAAGACACTCCTCTCCGACATCACGTACCAGCGGATCATGATCGCGTGCGGCCTCTTTCTGGTCATCTTCGGGTGCTATTACCTTGTCCGGGTCGTGGTGCCATCGGCCTGAACATCCTTGGGACAGGGTGCGGTATATTAACAAAAAACGCCAATAGAACGCTTGAGAAATGGCAGAGAACGAACCGTCGCGGGATATCCGCACGATGATCCATGAGTTCAGGACAAGCGAGCACTGGGCGGTCTCCCTTGCCCGCGACATTCTCTGGGTGGCGGCCGTGGTCGGCTGCATCGCGCTCGCGCTCTACCTGATCTGCGGGACATGGCCGGCGGTCGTAACCGTGGAATCGGGGAGCATGGAGCCCCACATGAACATCGGGGATCTCGTGGTCGTTGTTGCTCCCGACCGGTTCGGCCCCCTCCAGACCTGGGATGAGGCCCACGCGACCGGGTACCAGAAGTTCGGCGATTACGGAGATGTGATCATCTACCGCCCGAACGGCGAGACTGATTTCTGGGCACAGATCGGCCTGCTTCCGCTCTCAAAGCAGCACCCGATCATCCACAGGGCCATGACTTGGGTTGGTGCAGGCGAGCCCGAACCGTCGTATCTCAACCCGTACCGTGGGAATGTAACCCCCTCCGGGTATATTCCCCTTACGATGACCAATACGACCGTGTACGGGTACTATCTCATGTACCCCGAAAACGCCACGCCCCCGGGGAATATCTCCGCAGATTCCCAGGGCATGGGATTCAGTACTGCCACCGCGAAGTACTTCCTCCCCGAACAATACGTTACCAATGGGAGTGGTTATGTCAGGTACGGCGATGCAACAGCGCATGGCGGCTACATCACCAAGGGGGACAACAACCCGGTGAGCGACGAAGGCTATCTCACGGTCGGGGATATTCAGACGATCGAGCCGGTCGAAAAAGACTGGGTGGTCGGTAAAGCGCTCTTTATCATCCCCTGGGTCGGCCTGCTTCCGCTCCATATCTGGGAAGTGATCATTGTCTTTATCGTGGTGATGGTTGCCTGGGACTGGTATGCGAAACGAAAGGGCGCGGAGTCCGGTAAAAAGGCCGGAAAGTCCAGGAAGCCGTCGAAAGGTTCCCGGCAGAAGAAATAACCCGATATTCTGGTTGTAACGACAATGACATCCGCACTTACCACGCTCCTGCGCGACGTACAGGCTGGCCACCGGCTCACACCCGACGAAGGTGAATACCTCATGAAGACGACCGGCCGCGACGTATTCCGCGTCACTGCGGCTGCCGACGAAGTGAGGGAGGAAAAGGTTGGCGACATCGTCACGTATGTCCGGAACCAGAACCTGCACGTGACCAATATCTGCAAGAACCTCTGCGGGTTCTGCGGATTTGGGAAAAAAGCGACCGATCCCGGTGCCTACTGCCAGGACCTCGATGCGACCCGGGTCGGCGTGCGGCTGGCACAGGAACGCCATGTTACCGAGATCTGTTTCCTCTCGGGTGTCAACCCAGCCTTTGACCTCGATACCTACACCGGCCTGCTCACCGCGGTGCACGAGATCGCCCCCGATATCCACATCCACGCGTTCAGCCCGGACGAGGTGGCCCATGCGGCAAAACGGAGCAGGTGCACCACGGCGGAAGTGCTCGCCGCCCTCAGGGACTCGGGGCTCGGTTCTCTTCAGGGGACCGCCGCGGAGATCCTGATCGAGTCCGTGCGCAAGGTCATCTGCCCGAGAAAAGTCTCCGGTGCCGAATGGGTGCGGATCATCAGGGAGGCGCACGCAATGGGCATCCGCACGTCTGCCACCATCATGTACGGCTCGTACGAGTCCGCCCGTGACCAGGTGGATCACATGGCAATCGTGCGGGAGATCCAAGACGATACCCACGGCTTTACCGAGTTCATCCCGATGTCCTATATCCACACCAATACCCCGCTCTATACCCAGGGCATAGGAAGGGCCGGTGCAACAGGGAGAGAAGACCTCCTGATGATCGCGGTCTCCCGGCTGTTTCTGGACAATTTCAACAATGTCCAGGTCTCGTGGGGCAAGCTCGGCCTCAAGATGACGCAGCTCGCGCTCCTGTGCGGGGGTAACGACCTTGCCGGCACGATGTTTACCGATGAGGTTTCCGTCGATGCGGGTGCAGGTGATGCCAGTTACCTTTCCCCTGACGTTATGGAGCGGATGACAGCAGACCTCGGGCGGACGCTCCGGCAGCGGACGACGCTCTACGATCTGATATAACCCGCTGAAACGGCGGAAACCTCTAAAAAAGATTTTTTTCAGGTTATTTTTTTATAGAGTCGATCAGAGCAGTTCCAGCGCCTGCTTGCCGGTCATGCCGTTTGTTATCCCGCGGCTCATCGCGCCCCGGTTGACCTCTTTTATAATGCCGGTCAGGATGTCGTCTGTGGTGACAATGGACGGTCCTTTTGCGGGGCGGACTTTTGCCGCCGGGTAGCTGAACGAGTCAAGTGCGGCGACATCGAAAGCGCCGCATCCCACAAGGCCCACATCGGTGATAACCGCGACCAGGTTTGCGGGCCCGAGCGGGATGACGTACCCGTCGGCGACCTTCTTTGACAGATGAACGGAGACTTTTTGCATAATCCTTCTTATGATGCACATTGGCGCCACGGTATAATAATTATGACTGGGAACTGCCCGGGCCGACAGGTTTTATGGCAAGTATGACACAGTGTGACACACTAATACGATGGATGGTGCCGGTATGGACAGGGATCTTCGAACATTGCTCTCCGATGCAGCGGGCGGTCACCGGATCAGCGAACAGGATGCGCTCGCGCTCTTTGGGACCCGGGGCCGCGATCTCTGGAAGATCGTGGTAGCGGCCGATGAAAAGCGGGAGAACGTCGCCGGGGATGCGGTCACCTATGTCCGCAACCAGAACATCAATGTGACCAACCTCTGCGTCAATGCCTGCGGTTTCTGCGGTTACTCGAAAAAGCTGGGCGACGAGGGGATCTATTTCCACGATGAACCGGTCATCCGGGAGAAGGCTCGGCTCGCGAAGTCCCGCGGCGTCTCCGAGATCTGCACGGTGAGCGGCCTCCACCCGGCCTTTACCGCACAGTCCTATATCGATGTCTACCGCTGGATCTGCGAGGAAGCCCCGGGGGTGCACCTGCATGCGAGCAACCCGATGGAGGTCGCATACGCGGCGCGGCAAAGCGGCATGAACACAAAGGATGTGCTCGCGGCGATGAAAGAGGCGGGTCTCCGCTCGATGTGCGGGACGGCTGCGGAGATCCTTGTGGATTCTGTCCGGGAGAAGATATGTCCCCAGAAGATCCCGACAGCCGAGTGGATCCGGATCATCAAGGAGGCACACGGCATTGGCATCCCGACAACGGCGACGATCATGTACGGCCACTGCGAGAGCGACGCGGACCGGGTCCGGCACCTTGCGATCCTCCGGGAGATCCAGGATGAGACCCACGGCTTTACCGAGTTTGTCCCGCTCTCGTTTGTCCACATGAATACGCCGATCTACCGGGCCGGGCTTGCACGGGCCGGGGCCACCGGCCGCGAGGACGGGCTGATGGTCGCAGTCGCCCGGCTCTTCCTCGACAACTTCAGAAACATCCAGGTCTCGTGGGTAAAGGAAGGGATCAAGATGGCGCAGCTTGGGCTTCTTGCCGGGGCAAACGATCTTGGAGGTACGATGTTTGAGGAGAGCATCTCAAAAGGCGCCGGGGCGACCAACACGGACTATCTCGACCCAAAGGAGATGCAGCGGGTCGCAGAGGATATCGGCCGGCCGCTGTGCCGGCGCACGACGCTCTATAAAAAAGCCTGATGGGCTGTAGTCTGGCACTTCCCTGTGGGATTACCGGGGCTTGAGCAGCCTGACGATCTTGTCCCCGGTCTTTTTGGCGTGCGCCACGGCTTTTGCATCTTTCATAATATCCCCTTCATCCGTTCCCGTGCCGATAACGGAACCGAGCGATGCAAACTCGTGGGCGCCAAGGAACCCCTCGATCGTTGCTGCCGCCCGCTCCGCACCCATCGAGGCGTTGACCGCAACGGCAATGCCCTTTTTCCCGAAAAGCCTGCGGTCATGGTAGAGCGAGTACGTGCGGTCGATGAAATTCTTGAGCTGGCCCGTGACATCGTAGTAATACGTGGGGGACCCGATCACGAGCACTTCGCAGTCGAGTACTTTCTGTGCGATGCCCCCCCAGTCATCATTCTCGATCACGCACCACTTTTTCTCCATGCATTTGAGGCAGCCCAGGCACGGGTGGATCTTTTTCCCGGCAAGGGAGACAAATTCCGTTTTTAATCCTGCCTCCTTACACTGCCCGAGGATCACCTGGATGAGCTGCGCAGTGTTCCCCTCTTTTCGCATACTGCCCGACAACCCGAGGACTTTCATACGTTACCCTTTCCTTTGGGGGTAATGATGGTTTTGATCCCGGGAGAAAGACCGAGGCCGGAAAACGCCGCAACGATCTCTCGTTGCGGGTCGCGGGACCGGTACAGGAGGTGGGACGGGCAGTCACAGTCGCTGCACCCGAATTTTTCCACACCAGTTCCGCCCCGGGCAAGGACCGCGGCGAGCCGACATTCGAGGCGCTTTTCGGTCAGGGCGCTCACGGTATACGCGATACGGAAGCGTGGATCGGTCAGCAGGTAATCGATATGCCATTTCGGCCGTCTGTCCCTCTGTTCCGCGAGCCTCATATGGCGTTCGAGCCGCACAAGGCCGCCGGGCCCGAGGGCTGAACCGACGTAGCAGTGCCATCCGGCTGCAAACGGGAGGGGGCCAAGCGCCCCGATTCTCACGGTGCAGGTGGGATTTTTCAGAACAAGACAGTAGATTCCCTTATCCATACCCGCCCTTCATGAGCTGGTTTGCTGCCGCGATGTGGCGTTTCCCGCCGCAGTCCACCGGCTTCCCGTGCCCCGGGTAGAGCCCTTCCACGTCAAGCGGCAGGAGACGGTCGAGGGATTTTTTAAGCGCCTGACGGCTGCCGCCGGGGAAATCATAGCGGCCGAATGCGCCATCGGTAAACACAGTGTCCCCGCTGATAAGCACCTTGTCCGGCTCCGACCAGAGGCAGATACTCCCCGGGGTATGTCCCGGCGTGTGGATAACCGTCAGATTTCCGATCGTGTCCCCGTCAAAAAGTACGATATCCGGCACAATGCCAGGCGAGCGGGCGCCAAAGTGCATCGAGAGGCTACGGGAATCATCGATGAGCCCCGCAGAATCGTCCCGGTGGATCGCGACCTTCGCGTTGCACATGTGGGCGATCTCCTTTACGTGGGCGATATGGTCGAAGTGGCAATGGGTGAGGACGATGGTATCGATCTCATCCTTAAACGGCTGGACTGCCATAGGAAGGATGCCGGCGTCTACAAGAACCGTGCCGAAGATGTATGAGTTCGCGAGCGCCCCCTGTTCGGGAATCCACCTGACCTGCATGCACAATAATAAAGCATCCCAACAGATGTTTGTTATGGATGTGCTTGTCCGCAGAAGCTCTTCTTCTGTTCCCGATCACGTCGCAGTAGCGGCACGGGCGGAGGGCATGGACCCGGAACGGATGGCCCGGCTTGTCGCTGCGGGCCGGATCGTGATCCCGGCAAACCCGAAGCGCCGGCACCGGCTCTCTGCCATTGGGGAGGGGTGCACGGTCAAGGTGAATGTGAATGTCGGGACGTCCGGCACCCGGTGCGACTATGCGCTTGAGGAGAAAAAGGCGCAGGCCGCACTCGACAACGGGGCCGACGCGATCATGGACCTCTCGACCGGCGGGGATCTCGTGGCGATCCGGAAGAAGATGCTCGCCCTTGACACCACGGTCGGGACCGTGCCGATATACGAGGCGGTGCGCCGGGCGGGAAACGCGGCCGATGTGGCTGCCGACCTGCTCTTTAAGGTCATACGGGAGCACTGCGAGCAGGGGGTGGATTTCTTAACGCTCCACTGCGGGGTAAACCGGCAGGTGCTTGATGCCCTCAAACTCGATCCGCGCCTGATGGGGATCGTGAGCCGGGGCGGGACGTTCCACTGCGCGATGATGATGCTCCGGGACGAGGAGAACCCGCTGTACGCGGAGTTCGACTACCTCCTCGATATTCTCGCGGAATACGATGTTACGATCAGCCTTGGGGACGGGATGCGGCCCGGCTGCCAGCAGGACGCGGGAAAACTCGCGAAATCGGTGGAGTATGTCACGCTCGGAACGCTTGCGAAGCGCTCCCTTGCCCGGGGCGTCCAGCGGATGATCGAGGGGCCGGGACACATGCCGCTCGACCAGGTGGGCTACAACGTGCGGATGATAAAGGAGATCACCGATCATGCCCCACTCTATCTGCTCGGGCCGATCGTGACCGACATTGCGCCGGGCTACGACCACGTGGTCGCGGCGATCGGGGGAGCGGAAGCCTGCCGGAACGGGGCAGATTTCCTCTGCATGGTTTCGCCGAGCGAGCACCTTGCGCTGCCGGATGTGGAGGATATTATCGCAGGGACCCGGGTTGCCAAGATCGCGGCGCACGTCGGTGATACCGTCCGGCGCCACGAGGGATACAAAATGGAGCGCGAGGTGCAAATGGCCGAGGCCCGACACCTGCTCGACTGGGACGCCCAGTTTAAGCTGGCGCTCTACGGCGATCATGCAAAGGCGATTCACTGCCGGGACGGGGACACGGACACCTGCTCGATGTGTGGGGATCTCTGTGCGATCAAGATGGTCCGGGAACTTTTTGAGGAAAAACCTGGAAAGGGAAAGAATGAGTGACCGGGGGCTTCCCGGTTAGCCCTGCTTTTTTGCCCCGGTCACTATCCCGGCAACCTGCGCCATGGTGACCGGCAGGGTCCGGGAAAACGGTACCGATTTTGTGATCATCAGGAACTTCACAACGGCCGTCCCGGCGATAGTCACTTCAATGCCGCCTTTCGTGATCAACGCTGCGAGCGCCCCGACGAGAGCCGTGTTGTGCGATGTGACCGGAACCCTGAGCACGGTTGCGGTGCTGGCGGCGATCTTTGTGCCCCCGGTGTTCCCTGTCGCGATCTGCTGGCTCGTGCCCTCCTTCTGGTACAAAACGGCAAACGGGCATTCCTTCAGGGTTGCGCCCACCGGGTTAGGGTTCTCCACCCGGATCGCCACTTCAAGATCGAGGGTTGATAGGGAAATATTCCTGAGCGAGACCCCCTCAAGGGTCACGTCCGGGTTCTGCAGGATCGGCATGGTAACAGCGTAGGGTTGAAAAAGAGATAATCCTGCCCGTGGGATTATTCCCACGCTTTACTTCTTTGCCAGTTTCAGGATCCGGATCGCGAGGTGGGCCGCGTTGTCGCCGTTGTCAACACCCACGCACGCGACCGGCACACCTTTGGGCATCTGGACGATCGAGAGCAGGGCATCGAGGCCGTTCAACGTTCCGCTGACCGGCACTCCGATCACCGGCTTGTCGGTTTTTGATGCTATAACGCCCGGTAGTGCAGCCGAGAGCCCAGCGATGGCAATGAATACCTTGCAGGTATTGGATTTGACATACGCATCCAGCTTGTCCGGGTCCCGGTGGGCAGAGATCACCTGGTAGTCCCAGGAAACCTTGTGCTCGTCAAGGACCTTCTTTGCCTTGTCGGCAATCGCGGCATCGGATGCCGATCCGCAGATGATTGCAACGTCTGCCATATAAGCCATCCAAACTTATATCCCGTCTATATAAATATACTATTGGCAGATCCACATGGAAAAAGAATCACTCCTTATGCTGCCAGGCCCGGTCCCGATGCCGGAACGGGTCAGGTTCGCAATGTCACGCCAGGCAATCAACCACCGGAGCGCCGAGTTTGGCGCAGTTTACGCGGACTGCGTGCGGGTTTTAAAGACCGCATTCGGGACAACAAACGATGTCGTTGTGATCAGCGGATCCGGTACGGCCGGCATGGAAGCCGCGGTCGCAAACTTCGGCAGGGATAAGGAGATCGCCTGCTTCGTGAACGGAAAATTCGGCGAACGGCTCTACAAGATCAGCCAGCGCTACGGTAAGGCTCACGAGATCCCGTCCGAGTGGGGAACCCCGTTAAACCTCGCAGCGCTTGAAGAGCAGCTCGAAGCGGGTGTACAGGTCGTTACCCTTGTCCACAACGAAACCTCTGCGGGGATCAAGAACCCGGCAGCGGAGGTCGGAAGACTGGCCCACAAGCACGATGCCCTCTTTATCATGGACGGGATCACCTCTGTTGGCGGCGATGTTTTTGAAGCCGACAAGTGGGGCGTTGATGTCGCCATCGTCGGTTCGCAGAAGTGCCTTGCCGCCCCAGCCGGGCTTGCCGCGGTCGCGGTGAGCAGCCGGGCATGGGAGCGGCTTACGAAGAACCCGCCCTACTATCTCGACCTTGCGGCGTACAAAAAGAGCGCAGCCGGAAAACCGATGGAGACCCCGTACACCCCGGCCGTCCCGCTGTTCCTTGCACTCCGCGAGGCATGCCTCATCATCGAAGAAGAAGGACTTGCGAACCGGATTGCCCGCCACCAGAAGATGGCGAAGGCCGTCCGGGCCGCCGCACAGGCATGGGGACTGTCCCTGTTCCCGAAACTCGACGCGAAGCACGAGTATGCCACGACAGTCACCGCAGTCTCGTACCCTGATGGCATCAAGGACGACGATGTACGGGCAACAATAAAGAAGATGGGCATTATCATTGCCGGTGGACAGGACCACCTGAAGGGCAAGATCTTCCGCATCGGAACCATGGGTGCTGTGGGAGCCCCCGAGATCCTCGCAACCCTCGCCGCGACCCAGCACGGCCTCAAAAAAGCCGGCTACAAGGTCAAGGGCGACGGTGTAGAGGCGGCAGCCGAGGTGCTGGGATGAGGGTTGGTGTTGCTGACACCACCTTCTCACGCGTCAACATGGGAGCGATCGCCATCGACGAGCTCAAGAAGCATGCGAGCGTGGCTATCGAACGGGTGACCGTCCCGGGCATAAAAGACCTGCCGGTTGCCTGCAAGAAACTGATCGAAGAACGCCGGTGCGAGATCGTGATGGCTCTCGGGATGCCGGGCGGCAAGGAGAAGGACAAGCTCTGCGCCCACGAGGCATCGCAGGGACTCATCATGTGCCAGCTCATGACGAACCACCACATCATCGAGGTCTTCGTGCATGAGGACGAGGTAAAGGACGATGCGGAACTCGCGTGGCTTGCCGAACAGCGCACCCGTGAGCACGCAGAGAACGCAGTAAAACTCGTCCTTCATCCCGAAGCCCTCACCAGAGACGCCGGCACCGGCCAGCGCCAGGGATTCGAGGATGCCGGCCCTGCCCGAAGATAGGGATCATCTTACCGATTTAAAAAGAATTTTTTTATCGGTAATGATACAGACAGATCTTCAAAAATACATCTCCAGATGAGAATTTCTGCTTCGGTATCAGCCGTAACTTTTTGCGACATTTAAATAAATGTCACACATACATTACATTATGTTTCAGATAGTAATCGGAACGGATGCTATCGGGGAAATGCCTCTCCGGGTTGAAAGAACGTTACCCGGAAATACCCAATATCTGACCTCACAAAAAGGTTGTCACAAGACACCCGGGTCTTTTGAAGGTGTACATATGTTCAACTCACTTCCTGCTCCCTATCCATGTCTGCCCCACGTGGGAGGAATATCATGAAGAAGATCCCCCTGCTCATTGGCATTTCATTTTTCATCGCTGCTCTGCTGTGTGTCTTTCCGGCGTCTGCGATATCAATCCCGGTGGCAGCGTTTGCGGCAAACGCAACCTCGGGAACAGCGCCACTCACGGTGCTTTTCCTCGATGAATCCACGAACGCCCCGACCTCGTGGGTATGGTCATTCGGTGATGGGGGTATTTCAACGATACAAAGTCCTGTCCATGCGTATTCACTGGCCGGTACTTATACCGTTACCCTTACGGCGACCAATTCTGCAGGCAGTAACACGGTTACCCAGACCGGATACGTTACGGTCACCAAATCAGCTGCTGCTCCCGTCGCGAATTTTGTTGCAACAGTGACCTCGGGGACCTTACCCCTGCCGGTCCAGTTCGTAGACTCCTCCACGAACACCCCGACCACATGGCTGTGGTCGTTTGGTGACGGTGGGTCATCTACCCTTCAGAACCCGTCCCACACGTATACCACAGCTGGTACCTATACCGTTACCCTTACGGCAACCAATGCAGCAGGCAGTAACACGATCTCCCAGACCGGATATATTACGGTCAGCAAGGTGGCTGCGGTTCCGGCTGCCGCATTCGAAGCGACGGCAACCTCTGGAAATGTACCCCTTACAATCCAGTTTGTCGATTCTTCCACAAATACGCCAACCTCATGGGTATGGTCGTTTGGCGACGGTGGGGTATCAAACATCCAGGATCCATCCCATACCTATATTGTAGCCGGTACCTATACCGTTACCCTTACGGCAACCAATGCAGCAGGCAGTAACACCGTGACAGAGACCAATTATATTACGATCAGTCCCGCCATCCCTGTTGCCACATTCACGGCGAATATCACCACCGGCCCTGCGCCACTTTCAGTTAGTTTCACGGATACTTCAGCGAATTCTCCCACAAACTGGTCATGGTCGTTTGGGGATGGCGGGACCTCATCAGACCAGAACGTTGTCTATACCTATACCACCGCCGGCACCTATTCCGTCGGACTAACCGCGTATAATTCAGCGGGGAGCAATGTAACAACCGAATCAGACTATATTGTTGTAAATTCTGGATCAAACCTCCCGAGTGCATCTTTCACGTCAGATGTGACACAGGGAAGTGTGCCTCTTACTGTCCAGTTCACCGACAAGTCCACGAATTCCCCGACATCGTGGGCATGGTCGTTTGGCGATGGGAACACATCAACCCTGCAAAACCCCTCCCACACGTATACGAGTGCCGGTACCTACGCCGTAGCACTTACGGCAACCAATGCGGATGGCAGCAACACCCTGACCCAGAGCGGGTACATCACCGTCTCGGCAGCAGTACCGGTAACCACGGTCCAGGCGACGACCTATGCAACTACGACAACCGTTCCGGAGTTAACCCCTGAAACCACGACACCAGCTCCCGCTGCATCAGAAACTTCTGCCGTAAGCGGATCAGCGGCAACATCAGCGGCAAATGGATCTTCCGGGATGCTCATTCTGGTTGTGATAATTATCCTTATTGTAATCGCTGTTGTCTCTCTCCTCGTTCTCAGGAAACAAAACCGGGGTTACCGACGATCTGGTGGCAGGGAGTTGTGAGGCAAAAATCCTGGCATCCCCCGGGCAGGTCTCTCTTTTTCCTTGTAACCTGTTTTATACCAGCGATGTGGGGAGTGTCCCCTCATGACCACACCTGTGAACCCCACAACGCGTTTCTTCAGCTGCGGGCGTTTCACCCCAGAGTGTGAGGATTGGCAGATATGAAAAAAAGGCCTGTTATTACGGTATAACCCCGTAATTACCTTTAAAAAGAAGATGATCGTATCTTTATCGCAATCAGCGGATGCAGTCTCTGTTATGTGCGCCCGGTGAAAAAACCGATTATAAGTGGAATGCAGGATACATACGGAACAGGCTGGGTAATACCGCAAACATGAGTTGATCAACGATGTGTGATACAAAACCGACAAAACTGGGATTTGTCGTCGCGGAGTTCAACCGTGACATCACGTATATGATGGAGATCGAGGCACGGGAGCATGCTGCATTCCTCGGTGCAGATGTGACCGAGTGCCTGTACGTACCGGGTGCTTTTGACATGCCGCTTGCGATAAAAAAGATGCTTGCCGCCGGCAAAGTTGACGCTGTCGTCACTATCGGATGCGTGATCGAAGGGGCAACCCAGCATGACGAGATTGTCGTGCAGCATGCGGCCCGGAAGATCATCGACCTATCATTAGAGTTCGGGAAGCCGGTAACGCTTGGCATCTCCGGGCCCGGCATGAGCCGGCTCGAGGCGAACGAGCGGATCGATTATGCGAAGCGCGCCGTTGAATCCGCCGTAAAACTTGTCAAACGGTTACAATGAGGCCGCTCTCGGAGAAGGTTGCGGCGATTGCCCCGTCCGCGACAATCGAGATATCCAACCGGGCAAAGAAGATGCAACGGGAGGGTATCGATGTCATCAGCCTCTCGATCGGCGAGCCGGACTTTGACACCCCAAGGCACATCAGAGATGCCTGCATCGACGCCCTGAACCGGGGGGAGACGCACTACGCGCCCAGCAACGGTATTCCCGAACTGCTCTCGGCAATAAGCGACAAGATCGTAAAGGAGAATAAAATCTCCTGTAACCCCGAACAGGTGATCGTCACCTGCGGGGCCAAAGATGCGATCTACGAGGGGATGGAGGCGGTCTTAAATCCCGGTGACGAGGTTCTCCTCCTTACACCAGCCTGGGTTTCGTACGAGCCCTGTGTCCAGATGGCGGGCGGGAAGATTGTCAAGCACGCGGTCAACCAGACGTCCTTCCAACTCGAAGACTCGCTTCTCGAACGGGTGAACCCCCGCACCAAGATGATCGTGGTGAACTCACCATCGAACCCCTCTGGGGCGGTGTTCGATAAAAAATCCATGAACCTTGTCGCCGATCTCTGCCAGGACTTCGATCTCTACGCGATGTCCGATGAGATCTATGAGAAACTGGTATACGGTAAAGAGCACATCTCGCTCGCTGCCATCGGGGATATGGCGGAACGGACGATCACCATCAATGGGTTCTCGAAGGCGTATGCGATGACCGGATGGCGCCTCGGGTACGCTGTGGCACCCGTAAAGATCATCAAAGAGATGTCCAAGGTGCAGCAACACTCGGTCTCGCAGGCGACCACATTTGCCATGTGGGGTGCGGTTGCGGCACTTACCGGAGACCAGCGTTGCGTCGAAGAGATGCGTCGGGAATTCGATGGCCGGAGAAAATACATTATCGCCGAATTGAAGCACATGGGATACAAAACTGCGCCAGCCGACGGAGCCTTCTATGCATTTGTAAAAGTGGATGGCGACGATATGGCAATCGCTACCCGATGGCTCGAAGAGGGACACGTAGCGGCAACCCCGGGCAGCGCCTTCGACGCTCCCGGCTGGATCCGGCTTTCATATGCAGCCTCGATGGACCGGCTCAAAGAGGCGATGGAAAGGATCAGAAAGGTTGGCGGGAATTAACTCTCCGGTTATCCCGACACTTTTTTATTACGACTCTTTTGACCGGGATTTTTTCGGTCATTTTGATATATTACCTCGTGAACCAACATATTTGCGTGGATCAATAGTCGGCTTCCGGGATCCTATTGGCCCACCGTTCAGATAACCTCTGTGAATTCGGCGTTGATACCTGTCCTCTCGCTCTTCCTGTAATACCCTTCGACAGGTACATTAACCGGTCACGGTAATCTTTCATAAGATACCTCATGGACACGAAGCAGAAGATCATTATATCCGTCCTCATGCTTGGCACGCTCATGGGGTCGCTCGATTCCACGATTGTCATTCTCGCCTTTCCCACCATATCAGAATCTCTCCATGCTGCTTTTATCACCACGCTCTGGATGATCCTGATCTACCTGCTTGTGGTCGCAGTCTGCACCACCCAGCTCGGCCGGATCGGTGACATCTATGGAAGGAGCCGGATGTTCAACGCCGGTTTTGGGATATTCACGCTCGGGTCGTTATTCTGCGGCCTCTCTCCCGGCATATACTGGCTGATTGCTTCTCGGGGCATTCAGGCAGTTGGGGGAGCGCTGATGCAGGCGAACAGCGGGGCTATCATCGCAGACACATTCCCGCCCAACGTTCGGGGGACTGCGTTCGGGTACATATCGCTGGGCTGGACGAGCGGCGCCATGCTCGGCATCGTGCTTGGCGGTATCATCACGACCTACTTCGGCTGGGAATACATTTTCTTCATCAATATCCCTATCGGCATTACGGCTACCCTTCTTGGCTTCCGGTACCTGACGGATAATTCCCGGGTGAATGCCAGGCTTGATATCCCCGGTATGATCCTTCTTAGTGCTGCACTCACATTTCTGTCATTTGCCGGAGTGGACTTTGCGACCGAGGGAACTGCGGCCCTGAATATTGCCGCATTCTGTATAGGTCTGGTATTCATTGTAATCTTCGTCCTTTTCGAACGGCGGACAGAACGGCCGATCATCGATTTTTCCGCACTGCGCAACCGGATTCTCAGATATTCCATGCTGGCGGCATTTTTCCTCAGCCTCGGGTACCTGTCGGTGGTATTCCTTATCACGATGTACCTGCAGGGTATCCGGGCCCTGTCGCCTCTCGATGCTGCCCTCCTCCTTACGCCGGGATATGTCGTGGGCAGCCTGCTCTCGCCATATATGGGAAAGCTTTCCGACCGGTACGGGGCACGGGCGCTCGCAACTTCCGGGACCGTGATGCTCATCATTGCCACGCTCATCTATGTGACGTTCAGGGTCGATACCCCTCTCTGGGAGGTGCTGGTCGCATCGGGCGTTTCCGGCCTCGGGACGGCGATGTTCTTCCCGTCCAACAACAGTGCCGTCATGGCAAATGCCCCGGAGGGGTCCTACGGCGGAATATCCGGTATCCTCCGGACTATGCAGAATATCGGGATCCTGGGAAGTTTTGTGATCGCCATCACGGTCTCTGCCGCCTCAATCCCGAGGGATGTGGCATTCGAGGTCTTCATCGGCACTACCAACCTCGTGGGCGGAGTTTCCGATGCATTCATACGAGGGATCGATGCTGCCCTCTTGGCATCGATCATCATAATCGGTATTGCCGGCGCCCTCTCATGGATGCGGGGTCATGAGACCCGGGGGTCAGCACCCGAGGCCGATCCCTAAAAAACCGGATGCCCTGGCAGGAGGCGAGCCCCGTTTCCAGGACTCACGCATCCTTTCTCCACCAGATCTTCGCAAACGTCGATGTACCGGAGATCACAACCCCGGCGCCATCTTGCCGTACAAGCGGTGACAGGTACGCATCCAGCACCCGATCCTGTTTTTCGGTCGTCACGCCGAACCTCTTTTTAAAAAAGGCTGTCATCTCCTCCCGGGACGGGAAACGGTACTCCTTGTCCAGCGGGAGCATCTCGACATTTGCATAGATCCCTGTCTGGTACAACACGTTCCAGAGGCAGTCTGCTTTTGGTCCTGGATAATAGGGGTTCCCGTGAATCGGCAGGGCAAGGTCTGCATACATCCGCTCCCAGAACGGCAGGTCCACGAACCAGTACAAGCAGACCTCACCGCACGAGACCGCGTCCATCGTCTGCACTGCCTTACGGATATCGTGCATAGTGAGGGAGAGCGAGGCAATTACAAGGTCATACGGCCCGGCAAGGTCGCGGGTGGGATCTACGTCCTCCCACCTCTTTTGGATACAGGTAATGTTTGTGATCCCTTCCTGGTTTGCCCGTTCCCTGAGCGTCGCGATCATCCCTGTCCCGGGTTCTACTGCAGTGACATCCCGTGCCTTTGCTGCGAGCGGGATCGCGAGCGTCCCCGGCCCGGATCCTATGTCAAGCACCCGTGTCGCACGGCTGACCGCAAGGCCGTCGATGGTCATCCGGATGCGTTTTTCGAATTCACCGGCAGACTGTGCCGCGTACCGGTCCGCGTTCTCCTTTCTGTCCCAGTCATGCGAAGCATCCCCGGCGATTTGTACAGCATCGTACCGGTCCTGCCGGGCCTTCCAGATCTCGTTCCAGTCAATATCGCAACAATCCGCCGTGGACGCAGGCCCCGCCATATAAGAGAAGGGTATACCCGGCCGGTAATAGAAGTATTCCCTCAAAAAAGAAGTTCACTCGTGCCGCAGGGCATCGATCGGGTTGAGGTTTGCCGCCTGCCACGCCGGGTACATCCCGCAGAGAATAGAGATAATGATGCCAAAACCTACTCCCTCGACCACGGACATCATGCTCGACATGGTGAAGAGGTACTGGGTAGTCCTGAGCATCAGGGCGCTGATCGCGTACCCCCCAAGGACACTGAGGATCCCCCCAATCAGGCTTCCGATTACACCGATGATGGCAGCCTCGTAGATGAACATACTCATCACTTCCTTTTTCTGGGTGCCGATGCTGCGCATGATCCCGATCTCCTTAATCCTCTCGTTCACTGACATCATCATGATATTGAAGATGGAGACACCGGCAACGAGCATCGAGATACCTCCGATGGCCGTAACAAAGGTTGTGATCGTGCCAAACGTCTGGTAAATAGTAGCAAGCGTTGCCTTGCTGTCGATCACGGATACGGTCTTCTCTTTGGTGTTCCGGTTGAGCTGCTTTTCGATGGAGGTCTTCACATCTGCCGTATCGCCGCTGGTGACCTTTACGACCACTTCGCTGTATTGATCCTTATCGTTGTACGTATTTTCAAACCAGTCCTGTGTCACGACAATGGCACTATCGGTACTGATATCAAAGCTCATCCCCCGCTCCTTGATAATACCGGTAACCCTGAGCGTGCCGTATTGCCCATCGGTCCCAATGGAAATCCGCGAACCGACCTTGACGTTATGATCTGTTGCAAATGTCGATCCCACGAGACAGCCTGAGTTACCGTTGTTGTAATCGCCGGCATCGAGATCGGGGAGCAGGTCTTTGGTCTTGTCCGGCGGGATCCCGTAAATGGTTGCTACAATATCGTCGCTTCCGACACCCACTTTCATGTGTTCCGATGTCGAATGAACAGGAATTGCCACGTTCGGAGCGACCACGCGTTTGATCTGCTGGTAATTCTGGTCGGTGAGCATCAGGTTTGCCGAGCTCCCTTCCCCGCCACCGCCAAAGCCCGTGCCGCCTCCGACATATGGCATGACAATCACGCTGTCCCCTACTGAAGACAGACTTGCGGAAACCACCTGCACCATGCTGTTCCCGAGAATTCCCATGGATGCGATGGCGACGACACCGATGATGATCCCGAGCATCGCAAGGCTCGAGCGCAGCATGTGGATACGGATGTTCCTTTTCGAGATCTCCCAGAATATGGTGCTCATTCTTCAATTCTCCCGTCAACGATCCGAATCGTCCGGTTCGTGTAACTGGCGACGTGGGGGTCATGGGTGACAACGATAATGGTCGAACCTTTCCTGTTGAGGTCCGTCATGAGCTCCATGATGCTTGCCCCGGTCTTTGAATCGAGGTTGCCGGTCGGTTCATCGCAGAGCAGGATATCCGGATCGTTAATAAGCGCCCGTGCAACAGCAACCCGCTGCTGCTGGCCTCCCGAAAGTTCGAGAGGGGTGTGGGGGTAGAGATGTTCTTCCAGCTGGACGGCACGGAGCACTTCCCGGGCCCTGTCCTCATTTACACCTTTGCCGGACTTGAGCATCTGGGGAAAGCTCACGTTCTCGATAATATTCAACAGTGGAAAGAGGTTGAAATACTGGAAGATAAACCCGATGCGATCCCGTCGCAGGTTCGTAAGTTCGACATCGCTCATATCGCGTACGCCGATCCCGCTCATGTAGATATCCCCCGTCGTAGGTGTGTCAAGGCACCCCATCAGGTTC